>ERZ778504.1095-NODE-1095-length-21816-cov-4.485915_pt1 | contig 21816 bp, 23 predicted proteins | sample MGYA00510046_ERZ778504 | MGnify/ENA primary metagenome ERZ778504 (study PRJEB29527, sample SAMN07138964) | mouse gut metagenome | material: feces | host: mouse | place: China:Nanjing | collected 2016-01-25 ...
CAGACGGATGCGGTGAAAGAATACGGGAAACGTAATATAATTTGGAAGAGAGTGTGTTTTTATGAAACACACTTTTTCTTTCAGACAAAAGTAAAAGACCGATGGGGGAGCCATCGGTCTTTTGAGGGGAGTATAAATAATTAATAAGGGGTTGTAAAGAGTTCTCTCTCTACAAGAAATAGTATAATATAGGAAGAAATAAAAAGCAAGCTAAAAATTAAAAAAAAATTAATTTCTTATATGTTACATAAAAAAATGAAAAGTACACATAATAACTCCGAATCAAAAAGATTAGGAGGAATTTGAAAATGGCAAAAAATTATAATTCATCTAACCAGAACGCATCCAATCAGAATGCATCTAACCAGAATTCTTCAAACAAGAATGCATCCAATCAGAATGCATCTAACCAGAATTCTTCAAACAAGAATGCATCCAACCAGAACGCATCTAATAAGAACACATCAAACACAAGCAACAACTATTAATTTGATTCAGCCAGAAAGAGGGATATGTGTAAAAGCATATCCTTCTTTTTTGTTTGAGGATTGACAAAGCTATATATTAGCAAGTAAGATGGAGAGGTAATATCAATGTATGTGGAGAGATAAATGAAAAAGATGGAATTGATTGCTCCTTGCCACTTTGGATTGGAGACAGTTTTAAAAAGAGAGATTGTTGAACTGGGATATGAGATTGCCGCGGTAGAGGATGGAAGAGTAACCTTTTACGGAGATGCGGATGCACTGTGCAGAGCGAATATATTTCTGCGAACGGCAGAGAGGATTCTTTTGAAGGTGGGGAGTTTCACAGCCGTTACCTTTGAGGAATTATTTGAAAAGACGAGGAGTCTGCCATGGGAAGAGTATATTCCTAAAAACGGGAAATTCTGGGTGGCTAAAGCAGCTTCTGTAAAAAGCAGGCTGTTCAGCCCTTCTGATATACAGTCTATCATGAAAAAAGCTATGGTAAGGAGAATGCAGGAGAGGTATCATATAGAATGGTTTCCAGAGGATGGCGCTTCCTATCCAGTAAGAGTATTTTTGATGAAAGATGTGGTGACAGTCGGAATTGACAGTTCCGGGACGTCGCTTCACAAGAGAGGATACCGCGAGATAGCAGGGAAAGCGCCGATTACAGAGACACTTGCGGCTGCGCTTATTATGCTGACGCCCTGGCGGAGGGATCGGATATTAGTGGACCCGTTCTGCGGAAGCGGTACATTTCCAATTGAGGCAGCTATGATAGCGTCCAATATTGCGCCGGGCATGAATCGCTCATTTTTATCGGAGGAGTGGGGGAATCTGATTCCTAAAAAGCTCTGGTATGATGTGATGGACGAAGCGAATGATATGATAGAGAATCCCGTGCCCGTTGATATACAGGGCTATGATGCAGATGGAGCTGTTATTAAGATAGCCAGAAGAAATGCGAAGGAGGCAGGGGTAGAACATCTGATCCATTTTCAGGAGCGTTCCGTATCGGAGTTAAGCCATCCAAAGAAGTATGGATTTATCATTACGAATCCGCCGTATGGAGAGCGTCTGGAGGATAAGAAGGATCTGCCGCGGTTATATCAGATGTTTGGGGAGAGATTCGGCCAGTTGGATTCGTGGTCTGCGTATATGATAACCTCCTACGAGGACGCAGTAAAGTATTTTGGACGAAAAGCAGATAAGAACCGGAAGATTTATAATGGGATGTTAAAAACTTATTTTTATCAGTTTTTGGGTCCGAAACCGCCAAAGAGGATAAAAGGAGCATAAGAGATGGAAAAGATAATATTTGCGACAGGAAATCAGCATAAGATGGTTGAGATCCGTATGATTCTGAAAGGACTTGGTATGGAAATCCTTTCTCAGAAGGAAGCAGGAATTACGGCTGATATTGAGGAGAATGGGCAGACCTTTGAGGAGAATTCACTGATCAAAGCGAAGGGAATCGCTAAGATTGCTGCGAACAATCCAAGGTATAAGGATGCAATCATACTTGCTGATGATTCGGGGCTTGAGATCGATTACCTTAACAAAGAGCCGGGAATCTATTCAGCCCGCTATATGGGGGAAGATACGTCTTATGATATAAAAAATCAGGCGATTCTTGACAGGCTTAGAGGTGTGCCGGATAAAAATCGGACGGCAAGGTTTGTATGTGCGATTGCAGCGGAATTTCCTGACGGGACAAGTGAAGTGGTGAGGGGTACGATGGAGGGAATGATCGGTTATGCAATAGCGGGAGAGAACGGGTTTGGATATGATCCGATATTTTTCCTGCCGGAATACGGCTGCACCAGTGCTGAGATATCTCCTGAAAAGAAGAATGAACTGAGCCACCGGGGCGAAGGGCTTAGAAAGATGAGAGAGATAATTGAAAAAAGAAGAATACAACGGTGAAGAATATGAAGATATTGATTGTTAGTGATACACACAAATCGCATCGTAATCTGGAAAAGGTTATTGAGAGAACAGATCATATTGATATGCTGATACATCTTGGAGACACGGAAGGCGGAGAGGATTATATAAGGGCGCTGGCGGACTGTCCGGCGCATATCGTCAGTGGAAACAACGATTTCTTTTCTGATCTTCCGAGAGAAGAAGAGTTCGAGGTTTGCGGGAAGCGTATATTTATAACGCATGGACATCCGTATTATGTCTCCATGAATGAAGAATATCTGAAAAAGGAGGCGAGGATCAGAGGAGCGGATATCGTGATGTATGGTCATACCCATAGGCCGGCCTATTCGGATAAGGGAGGCCTTATCACGCTGAATCCTGGCAGTATCGCATATCCAAGACAGCTTGGCCGCAAACCATCCTACATGGTTATGGAGATTGACGAAAATGCGAAGGTAAATGTTCAATTATTGTATGTATAGAACAAAACGAAAAAAATGAGATAAAAAATAAAAAATAATGTTGACAAGCTGAGAACCATCATATATAATATATCTTGTGTCACGGGGAATTAGGTATAGACAATATAATAACGGGGTGTGGCTCAGCTTGGCTAGAGCGCCTGGTTTGGGACCAGGAGGTCGCAGGTTCGAATCCTGTCACCCCGATAGGTGATTTATGCGGGTGTAGTTCAATGGTAGAACACTAGCCTTCCAAGCTAGATACGTGGGTTCGATTCCCATCACCCGCTTTCTTAAAGCCTTAAATCAAGGAATTAAGAAGGGTTAGTTCTGAAGAGTTAAGTCTTATGAGTCTGTAGCTCAGCTGGATAGAGCAACGGCCTTCTAAGCCGTAGGTCGAGGGTTCGAATCCCCCCAGGCTCGTTAGAACCACAACAATTTAATAAAGAGGTACTTGGCTGAATTCACAAAATTCGTCGGGTAGATAATATGGTGGGTATGGTGCAGTTGGTTAGCGCGCCAGATTGTGGTTCTGGATATCAAGGGTTCGAGTCCCTTTACCCACCTTTCTTTTTTTTATACAGGATTATTATTTGATAATAAGATGGTATAAGCGTCAAAAGGTCATGGATTTCATGCTTGTATGAAAAAGCATGATTTTGGGACGCGCAAAACACCGAGAAGCAGCCATTTTTCGCAGAAAGATGAGCGGATTTGAGGTGTTTTAGGATTGCGGGAGTGCATTAGCACGGAGCAATCCGTGTATCATAAGATGATAATAATAAGATTGGATAAGAAAAAATAATGGGCTATCGCCAAGCGGTAAGGCACAGGACTTTGACTCCTGCATTCGTTGGTTCGAATCCAACTAGCCCAGCTTATATGGGCGTGTAGCTCAGGCGGTAGAGCACTTGACTTTTAATCAAGTTGTCCGGGGTTCGAATCCCCGCACGCTCAGTAAGGACAATATAATCATATGCGGATGTGGCGGAATTGGCAGACGCGCTAGACTTAGGATCTAGTGGGATTCCCGTGCAGGTTCAAGTCCTGTCATCCGCATTTTTGCGGCATGAAATCGAACGGCAGTGGTTCGTATTTTATGCCGTTTTTCACATTAAGATAATAGTTTGTTGACAATCGTCCGCAATCTCTGTTAATGACTTTTCCTTTAGATAATTTTTGTGGATGATGGATGTCAGACTATAGAGAACTCCTTCGGATCTGCCTTTCGCCCGATCTTCTGCAAAACCTTCAGATCTGCCTTCTACCCGCCCTTCCTCTCTGGCATCTTCACGCTCTATTCGTATATGTTCTTCTTCGTTGTATTCGTAAAGCCCCATTTTTAATACCTCTGCTCTGTTTTCTTTTGGGAAATCACCCAGCACACCTTTGGAGATGCATTCGGTAAACTGTGCCCCATTCTCAAGAGTTGTAACCGTTATTTATTCTAGCGCAAGTAGAATTAAATTTCCAGAAAAATATAAATCGATCTGCATATAATTTTATGCCCAATAATGTGCCATTCACACTACAGTAAAGTTTTAATATATTATTATAGAACGTTTATTAGGAGAAATGTATGTTATGGAAGAAAAGAGAACGGCATTACTGGTTAATGACTGCAGTTTTATGGGATTAAAACCAATTATGATGGATCTTGCGTATCCTCCCGTTCGAGTGAGGGAAAGGAATACAGCTTATGCAAATCTGCTCAGTATTGATTATTGCGGCGCTGTATCTGAACTGTCTGCAATTACGCAGTATATTAATAATGAAAACAGAATATCGGGAGAGAACTGCCAGGTGGCAAAAACGCTTCTCGGAATAGCGATGGCGGAGATGATGCATCTGCAGAAACTCGGAGCGCTGATCTGCTTATTAGGAGGAAATGTAGATTACACAGCGAAATTCCACAATGGGAGACAGAAGATGTGGACACCGGAGTATCTTGACATTCCCTCAAATGTCAGAAAAATGGTAATGGCCGATATTGAAGCTGAGAAACAGGCTATTAACCAGTATAAAATGCATATAAAGATGATAAATGATGACTGCGTGAATGCTGTATTAGAAAGAATAATCAGAGATGAGGAGTATCATATTATGATCCTGCAGGCGTTATAGCAGAAAGTGCGAAGGTAGAGAGCGGCCAAGCCGCTCTCTGCTTAATGAGTTTGTTTCAACAATTTATTGACAATCCATTCATCATCCATCTCTTGATTCATCCATTCATAGATATCTTTGATATTGTCTGTATCCATTTCTAATTCGTCCGCAATCTCTGTTAATGACTTTCCCTTTAGATGTTTTTTTCGGATGATGGATGTCAGACTATAGAGAACTCCTTCAGATCTGCCTTCTGCCCGCCCTTCTGCCAAACCTTCAGATCTGCCTTCTTCTCTGGCATCTTCACGCTCCATCCGTATATGTTCTTCTTGGTTGTATTCGTAAAGCCCCATTTTTAATACCTCCGCTCTGTTTTCTTTGAGAAAATCACCCAACACACCATTAGAGATGCATTCATCAATGGCTTTTTCTACGGCTGCGTCTAAGGATGTTTCCTTGCGATATCTGCGTACCAAGTCTACAAAGACGGCGTAATCATGCAGTGTCCGGCATCTCTCCATCAAAGCTTTATTGTATCCGAGGTTAATGTTAAACACCTGAGTAACCAGTTCCAGAGCAGCCTGTCCATCGGAATGGTCAAACATATCCGATAATTTCAAGGTAAATCTTTCCGGGACTTTTGCGATACCGTTATAGAACACCACAAACCTAGGCTGAGGTATCCTGATAAGTTTTGTGCCGAAAAGATTCTTATCTTTTGTTAATTTTGAATAGATATCCGATACATAGAACAGATTCCTGAGAGGTATATTCGGATTCTTTGTGGATTGGTGTTCGTACAGCATCAACTGATCATGAAGCAAAAATGATACGTCGTTCTTCATGTTCATATAGATAGCATTTTCAAGAGTCGTAACTGTTAAATCATCTGGATTACTGTAATTACTGTTGTTCATAGCATTGTAAAGATCAAGGAAATTTTTCTTTTGCCTGAATATCATGCGGAATATCCTGTCTTTGTAGGTAACTGTAACTGTCAAATTTTGCCCTCCTTTTTAGATGTGAGGACTCTAATATCAGCTTTTAAGAATCCTCACTGCTTTTTTTCGGAATTACAAGCATTGAAGATTTCTAAAAGAACTGTAGATAGTAGAATGGTGTGAACCGTAAAGAATATTAGAAATATAATGCTTTGAATTTATTCTAGCACAAATAGAACGGAATTGCTATAAAAAAATCAAGGCTGCTGAATACTGCCTTGAATCGTTGTTATGATCGGATCTCGAATATATAGGAATAAAATTATAAGGGAACGGCATTGCCGTCCCCTCATTCTTCTATCCGAAAAAATATTTAGGAATTAGATTTTTTTAGCCTGTTCTTTATAATAATAGCACATGACAGATAAGAGCCGATCATCAAGGCAACCCATAACTGGATATTGTTGAGGTCACCAGTCTTGGCGGAAGACAGAACTCCGTTTGAAGATGAACCGTCTGAGCCGTTCGTGCCAGAACCGTTGTTAGTACCTGTTCCGCTGCCGTTAGTACCATTAGTATTAGAACCATTACCATTCGTGCCGTTCGTACCATTACCGTTCGTACCATTAGAATTGTTCTTATCAGTTGTCTGAGGTTTTACACCGTCTGATTTTGAGTCATCGTCATTCTTTTCGGAAGTAGTAATGGTAACTTCGCCGTTGCTGATATCAGATGCATTGTAATTTTCTGTTTCAGCATAACGCGCTACGAATGTATAGTCCTTATTAGCAGAAAGTCCCGTAAATGTGGGGCTGTCCTGCCATGTTCTGCCGCCGTCTTTGCTATACTGGGCCTTAGCGCCGCTGACAGGATTATTAGCAATTGTTTCTAATGTAATGCTAGTAGCAGTCTTGCTTTTTTCTGCTGGTACCGGAGGAGCATCCTGATCTGCTTTTACAACTGTAACTTCTACTGGGACAGTAACAGTTCTTGACTCTGTCTTAACTTCTTCTGCATTTTCATCAGCCTGAGCGGAAACTTTAGATTTGCTGTCGCCGGAATTTTGCGTTTCATCATCAGGAGTTGTAGGAGTATCTCCGCCGGGTTCTTTCGTCTCGTCATCAGGAGTTGTAGGAGTATCTCCGCCGGGTTCTTTTGTCTCGTCATCAGGAGTTGTAGGAGTATCTCCGCCGGGTTCCTGTGTTTCGTCGTCAGGATTATCATCAGGCTCTTCTTCAACAATATCGTTATAAGTTACGGTAAGTTCTGCGGTATATGTATCTACGTTAAGTTTAGCTTTTGGCTGTACTTTCCATGTATCGGAAGTTTTCTGGGCTTCAATAGTCTTATCGCCATCCGTAATTGTGAATGCGTTGGAAGCAACCGTGACGCCTTGAATATTAACAGGATTATCTTTGTCAAGATTCTCGATGGTAATCGCTCTTGAAACAGGATCAGTTCCATACTTCATCTCATCGAACTCGGTTATAGTAACATCCAGCATCCTTCCTTTTCCGATAATAAGTGTAACTGCTTTACTTGCAAAAGCGCTGTCTGTAGCAGCAACCCGAACTTCATAAGTGCCTGGAGCCTGATCTTCTAAGGTTCTGCCGCTAAAGGAATCCCATGTGGTCCAAGTATTTTTGCCGGTTTTTATTCTGTATTCCATTGCGGTAGATACACCGGAAATACTACCGTCCTTTGCGCCGGATATGGTTTCATCGGTTGCCTTTGGAGTGGTAGGAGTTTTAGCCGGCGGATTAACCGTTAAGGTTTGCTCCCCATCATTTGACTGGTCTAATATTTTTATCTGCGTCTTTTTGTCAAACTGCGAAGTGTCAAGTTTGATACGTCCATAACCATCCGAGGTATATTCGGTTTTTTTGTCATTTATGGTAACGGTGTATTTCCTATTAGCAGGAAGAACTAATTCTCCTTCCTTATAATCAATGTAAGCAGCCGGATCAGTAGTGATTTTTGATGAGGAAACGCTGTCAGAAGGATTATGATTCGCATCACCTGCATAACGTGCATGGAATACATAGCTGGTACTTGGAGACAGACCGGTAATTTTTGTGCCGGTTTGCCATTTCCCTTCTTTTCCGTCATCATCGGTATAACCGTATTCAACTGTCTTGTCTTCATCAGTTCCTGATAAAGGAATTAGTGTCGCGCTGTTATGAGTAAATTTCTCTACTTTTAATTCTGTATCAGTAGGAGGGTCCTGATTAGCTTTCTCTACGGTAAATGTCACATCTATAGGTATCGGAACTTTGGTTTTGCCTGTGCTATCATCCGGATCAATGTAAGATATTGTAACAATGGCGGTGTGAGAGCCGGCATCCAAACCATCCTTTGGTTTGATAGTTATGGTTGTGCTGTTGCCATCAGGCGGTATAATTGCGTTAGGATTGCCGGTGAGAGGACTGCCTGGAGTCACATTTAATTCAAATTTATCATTACTTAACCTTATTTCATCAATCGAAATCTGAGCGGTTTCATAATTATGAATCTTTAATGGTTGTGAAGAAATTGGGGCATAGCCATAGGTTGCAGTAAACTCGGGCATTGTAATATCTAATTGTTTTCCTTTTTTTATTTCGACCAAAGTTGGTTTGCTTGCAAAAGCGCTGTTAGTAGACTGCGTTCGGACAAAATAGAATCCATGTTTCAGATTCCGTAAATCATCAAAGCCAGTGGTCAACCAGCTAGCTGCATCGTCCTGAATATTAGACGTACTGTCAGTGTCGAAAGGACCCTGATACTCCATAGTATCATTAAACCCCTCTATAGAGCCGTCATTTGCATTAGCATGGCTTTCTGCATTGCCCTTAACAGTGGGACCGGCTTTTCTATCATCAATCTTGATTCCCAAACGCTGAGAACCTACAAAAGTAATCATCTGACCATACCAATCTTCTTTGATAGAAAGCTTACCGCTTGAAATCGATAAGTTTTTGTCAACAGTACCATCACTGAAATGCGCTTCATAATTAGAACCTTCAAAACCTTCTAACTGGTGGTCTTTATAATTAATTGTGATTAGACCGTCAGCAATTACAGTTCCGCCTGTTTGGATCAAAGCTTGGCTGCCAAATTTTGTCTTATTTCTATTAAGGTCATAACAATTCAAAGTACCGCCTGTTACTAAAATGGTACCTGCATTAAATGGTGTCGTTCCCGATAAAGTAACTGTACCGCTGTTAATATCAAGATCGTTGTTATTCGTACCGTAAATTGCATTAGGGCTACCTGATATTGCTAAACTTCCTCTATTATTGGTAGAAGAAATAATAAGTCTTGCATTGTTATCCAGTTGGATAGCGCTCTTTTAGATGTATTATTAATATTTGATATGATACTGTCTCCAATTAAGGAAACCTTAACGGCACCTTTTATTATATGAATGTATCCACCATTTGTCATATCTAAACCGTCAAAAGTAAGATTCAGTGGCTTATCCGGAGTGTTAGATACATCTATTGTGATAGTAGTTCCTTGTGTGTTTGTGGTCAACCCTTTTATGGTATAACCTTTATCATGATTTGCTGTAATCCCTCCTGTAACATTATCAGCCGCAGTTCCATAGCCAACAACTTCTCTTGTGACAGGATTCCCATCAATCGTTTCCGTGATCATTCCAATATAAATATCACCGTTTCTTACATCCAATTCCGGCTGCCCGTTTGCTGCCTTTGCATCTTTGGACCAGCAGGCTGCCAAAAAGCAAGCCATTAAAAATAGTTTAAAAAGTGTTCTCTTCATTTTCATGTCTCTTCGCCTCTTTTACTTACTAATTAGTTATACTTAGTTTCTATATCCTATCTTGCATATTCTTAATAGGATGCTTTTTTGCTTTGATAGATATAATAATTATATGATATCTACTAGCTGGAATCAAGATTTTTTTCCATAAGAATATGTAAAATAAAGGGAGGATTTCTAGCGAAAATCCCTTTATCAGATAAAAATATTTTAAGTATTTCCATATGTTATAAGGTATTCTTTTTTGGCAAAATATATGGACTGATTTCTCGCGTATTAATCGGTTCTTAATACTATATTATACTATTCACGAAAAATTGTTTCAGCACATATTATTTTCAGAGAATCCTTCTATATATATGTCGGCATATTAAGGCAAAAGATAATAACAGGGAGATATTAATAGAAAAGATATTTTAGCGCGTTTATGACGATGGCAGAAGAATGTAAAACGTCTCTGGAAAGGATACGGCAGATATTGGTCGGATCGCTGCAGGCATTCCCGGTTAGGGAGCTGCCTGCAGACTTTGTGAAGTATAGTAATAGACTTATACTGGCAGAGAGAGGTACTGAATACTGTAGGGCGGCAGTTCGGCTTTTCCGTCAAGTATAACGGTATCGCCGGATAATAGTTCTTTGGCTTCTCCGTTCAAATCATGGTGACAGGCGGTGTATGCATTTTCAGAGGCATTGACCGCAACGATTATATGCTCTTTATCGGAATGACGCTCGAATACAAGCTGGTGATTCTGAATCACAATATTCTTATACGCACCATTGCACAGAGCGTCGCTTTTCTGACGGACGGCAATTAATTTTTTTATGTAATCAGTCAATTCGTTCGGCATAGGTTTTTCAAAGCAGGGGCGAAGCGCATAGTCGTTATCCGGCGCTTTCTCGCCGGTCTGCCCCCATTCGCTTCCATAATAAAGGCATGGGATGCCGGGCATGCCAAACAGCAGACCGTAAGCGAGGGGGATATGCTTCTTGTTGGTCAGAATACTTGCAAGTCTGGTGACATCATGATTATCCGCAAATGTCATAAGATGCTTGCCGCGGTAGATGCACCATTGGTCTGCGCCAAACTGACGGTGCAGGGAATGCGCGATCTCAAACAGATTCATGGAATTAAAGCTTGAGTAAAGTCCTTTGTAGCATTCGTAGTTCGTGCAGCTATGAAGCATGGAGTCATTGACGATCAGATTGTAATCTCCGAATAATACTTCGCCGATCAAAGCAAAATCTGGTTTCAGATCCTGTACGAATGAGCGCAGCCGCTGCATGAATCCGCGGTCTAAGCTGTATGCGACATCAAGCCGCAGTCCGTCGATATCGAATTCCTCTACCCAGAATCTTACGCAGTCCAGCAGGTAATCTACAACTGCAGGATTCTGAAGGTTCAGTTTAACAAGTTCAAAATGCCCTTCCCAGCCCTCATACCAGAAACCGTCGTTATAACCGCTGTCTCCGTCAAAATTAATATGGAACCAGTCTTTATAGGGCGAGTCCCATTTTTTCTCCTGTACATCTTTAAATGCCCAGAAGCCTCTGCCTACATGGTTGAATACACCGTCAAGCACGATGTTGACTCCATGCTCATGAAGGGAGCGGCAGACTTCGGCAAAATCTTCATTGGTTCCAAGCCGGCAGTCGATATTCTTAAAATCACGGGTGTCATAGCCATGATTATCAGATTCGAAGATTGGGTTCAGAAGGATAGAATCTACTCCCAGATCTCCGAGATATTCAGACCAGTCCATGAGTTTGCGGATTCGAGGAACGCACTTGCCGTCATTGCTGACAGGCGCACCGCAAAAGCCGATCGGATAGATTTGGTAAAATACACTGTTATATACCCACATATTATAACTCCTTATTAAAATAATGTGCAGCAAACGCTGCCACCTCTATTATAACAAAAGATGAACTACTGTGCTAGTGCATCCTCCAAAGACATGTTTATAAAATTCCAAAGTGGTAGTACAATGTTACAGATAGACCGAAAAACAGGGAAAATCAGCGCAAAAAATCAGACAAAAAATTGATTAAAAACAGTTGACACACCGAAACCCGTATAATATAATAAATCAGTATGACAAAAGGAGAAACAGTAAACCGCCATAGCCCCGGAGATTTACTGATTCTAATATAGCTGATTCTGAATATATGAATGATTGATTAGGAGGTAAACCAATGAAAACTTATATGGCAAATCCAGATAAGGTTGAGAAGAAATGGTATGTAGTTGATGCTGCTGGATGCACATTAGGACGTTTGTCATCTGAAGTGGCTAAGGTTTTAAGAGGAAAGAATAAGCCGGAATTTACACCGCATGTAGATACGGGTGATTATGTAATCGTAGTAAATGCTGAGAAAGTAAAAGTAACAGGCAAGAAGATGAGCCAGAAGATTTATTACAATCATTCTGAGTATGTAGGCGGTATGAAAGAGACTACATTGGCAGAATTGATGGCGAAGAAGCCTGAAAAAGTGATTGAGCTTGCAGTAAAAGGTATGCTTCCGAAGGGACCTTTAGGAAGAGCGATGATTAAGAAGCTTCATGTATATGCCGGACCAGATCATGAGCAGCAGGCTCAGAAGCCGGTAGAACTGAAATTTTAAGGAAAGGTTGAAAGGAGGATATTACAGTGGCTAAAGCAAAATTCTATGGAACAGGAAGAAGAAAAAAATCAGTTGCAAGAGTATATTTGACAGCGGGAACAGGCAACATTACAATAAATGGCAGAGACATTGACGAGTATCTCGGACTTGAGACATTGAAGGTTATTGTTCGTCAGCCGTTGGTTCTGACAGAGACAGAAGGAAAGTTCGATGTGATGGTTAATGTAAAGGGCGGCGGATACACAGGACAGGCAGGAGCGATCCGTCATGGCATCTCCAGAGCGCTTCTTGAGGCAGACGCAGATTACAGAACGGTGCTTAAAAAGGCCGGCTATCTGACACGTGATCCGCGTATGAAAGAGCGTAAGAAATACGGTCTCAAAGCAGCTCGTAGGGCGCCGCAGTTCTCCAAGAGATAGGCAGAATATTATACGGATTTCAAAAAACTCCGCGGATTTTTCCGGCGGAGTTTTTTAGATTAACATTTGAGGGGATTTGGGGTATAATATATTTCAAAATAGTATGAATGATAGAGGTGAGCGCATGTGTGATGTAAAAAAATATGAAAAAATTTATGAAGATATAAAAATTTTGCAGCCAGAAGATACACTACAGCTTGTACTGGAAGCCGAAACCGAAGAACAAAGAAGTTTTTATGAAATGGTGGGTGATTTTCTCCTGCAAAAGAAGCAACGGCAGGTAGTGGAAAGGAATCTCTTTTAGTGAAAAAATATATTTTGATTGCAGGTGTTAATGGGGCGGGCAAATCGACGCTGTATCAATCATTGCAAAGTCTGCAAGGTATGCCAAGAGTAAATACAGATGAAATATTGAGAGAGTTTGGCGACTGGAGAAATATGACTGATGTTATAACTGCCGGGAAAATTGCAGTAAAGAAAATTGCCGGATATTTTGATGAAGGTATTACTTTTAATCAGGAAACTACATTGTGTGGAAAATCAATTTTGAATAATATAGCGAAGGCCAAGGAAAGAGGATATTTTATTGAACTGCATTATATTGGCGTAGAGAGTATGGATATTGCTAAGAAAAGGGTAGCTGTACGTGTAAAACAAGGCGGTCACGGTATTAACGAAAAAGATATTGAAAAAAGATATATTGATACGTTTCATAATTTGAAAACTGTTTTGCCAAAATGTGATTTGGCAGCATTCTATGACAATACAATAGAATTTCACAGGTTTGCCATTTATAAGAATGGAAAGCTAATCAGAATCTCGCATAATGTACCGATGTGGTATGAAAGGTTTGTGGCAGACATAAGGTAGAGATAAAATTTTATGGTAAAGCATAGTGGGGGTTTATGAAATTTTATTGGTAACTGACAGGTAACTTACAAATGCGCAAATAATATTGGAAAACAGGGATTTTAAGTTATTCAAGAGATAGGCAGTTATTTGCGAACAGAAAAGAGACAGAAAACTCACAGACAGATTTTGTTTGTGGGTTTTTTTATGGAATGAATTGTGATATACTTATAATGAACTTAAAAAATGGGGGAATTAAGAAATGCCGGAGATTTCATTGTTTTACGGAATACGGGTAACTATGTACTATGATGACCATAACCTGCCGCATTTTCACGCTGAATATAATGGGAATAAGGCAATTATTAGAATTGATGAGGCCAGAGTGATTAAGGGAGCGTTACCGTCAAGGCAGTTAAAATTGATTTTGGCATGGTGCGTTCTGCATCAGGATGAATTAATGCAGAATTGGGAATTATCAAAGGATGGAAAACCATTGAACAGAATTAATCCATTAGTGTAACGGAGGTGAAGGTATGTTTCCAAAGGTGGTACAGGTTGTGCCAATGCGAGATTATTCCGTATATGTATATTTTGAAGATGGAAAGATTGTACGTTATGATATGTCGCAGGTGATTGAAAAAGAGGCTTTTTGCTGCTTAAAGGAAATTGAAATGTTTATGGACAGATGTACTGTGATGAATGATACACTTGCGTGGGATATCAGTGGGAATTGGGATAATACAACATGTCTTGATATTGATCCGGACACACTATATGCATTGCCATTTATCAAGGAAGCTATTGCATAGTATAAAGAGTATTTAATGAGATGGTATGGGATGCTGTAAAATCACACGGGTAAGTGACATGTAACTAACAAAGTATCTGAAAACGTCGTGTTTTAGGAATTCGGAACAATCCAAGAGATAGGAAACAAGGGAATTTATAAATTCAAAAAACAGACTCCGCAGGTTTTTCCAGCGGAGTTTTTGTCTTGGCAATAAGATTACATAAAAGAAATTAGAAGCAGTTAATTGATGTTTCCATGCTGAGATTAACATCCGAGGTTAGACGGATAATCGGAAAGACGCATAAAAAATAGAATTGTGGTAGTCGGAAAAGAATGGTATAATCGGGACTATGCAATTGAAAAAATATGCTTGCGCCGAGAAAAGTTTAGCTTGAGGCACAGAAAAAGAAATATAAACGGAGATGAGTTTATGTGTTATTCGGCAGCACAACTCGCACAAAAGTCAATCAAGATAAATAATCGTAGATATTTGGGCAATAAATATAAGCTGTTATCGTTTATTATCAGCGTTGTCGAGGAAGAATGTGACAATATAAATATCGTGGCGGATATTTTCGCAGGAACAGGTGCAGTAGCTTCTGCTTTTATGGACAAAAAACTTATTACTAACGATATTATGTACAGTAATTATATATGCCATGTCGCTTGGTTTAGCGGCGAGGCATATTCAGGAGAGAAAATAGTTGAACTTATTTCAAAATATAATAAACTGCGTGTATTTGAAGATAATTATATGAGTGACAACTTTTCGGATACCTATTTTTCTCTTGAGGATTGCAGAAGAATAGGGTTTATAAGACGGGATATAGAAGACAGATATAACTGCGGAAAAATCAATTTTCGTGAAAGAGCTTTGCTTATAACCTCTTTATTATATGCAATGGATAAAATTGCTAATACATGCGGACATTATGATGCGTACAGGCAAGGAGTGGAATTTGAAAAACATTTAGAGTTATCAGTTCCAGAAGCTAAAGCTAATCCGAACTCCAATAATGTATGCTACAATATGGATACAAATGAACTTGCGCCTAACATAGAAGCGGATTTGGTCTATATTGATCCGCCATATAATTCCAGACAGTATTGTGATGCGTATCATTTGCTTGAGAATGTAGCTAAATGGGAAAAACCAGAAGTATTTGGCATAGCGCGAAAGATGGACAGAACACCGTTAAAGAGCAAATATTGTACGAGGAAGGCAACTAAAACATTTGAAAATTTAATTGAATCCATTCATGCAAAATACATTTTATTATCTTACAACAATATGGCAAATAAGGGGGATGACCGTTCTAATGCAAAGATAAGTGATGAAGATATTATGAGAATTTTGCATAAGAAGGGTGAAGTAAAGGTTTTTGCGGAAGACTATAAGGCATTTTCTACAGGAAAATCAGACATTAAGGCAAATCAGGAAAGGTTGTTTTTATGTATTTGTCATAATGAAGAAAAGATTGAAAGTGAGGGTGTTGACGGATGAAGATCTTACTTGTCGCAATCAATGCCAAATTCATACATTCTAATCTTGCTGTACATACATTATGTAGTTATGCTGGCAAAAATGTGTACAGGGAAGATTTGGAGATGGAAATCGCAGAGTATACGATTAACCAGCAAAAGGATGATATTCTAAGAGATATTTATGAGAGATCCGCAGATATGGTATGTTTTTCTTGTTATATATGGAATCTGACTTATATAGAGTCGCTTGTACATGAGCTTGCTAAAGTATGTCCGAAGGCTTTAGTCTGGCTTGGCGGATCGGAGGTTTCCTATGCCGCGGAGGAAGTGCTGCTGCGGCTTCCGGAAGTAAAGGGCGTGATGAGGGGCGAGGGAGAGCGTACATTTGCGCAGTTATGTGAGGGAAGTCCATTAGATAAGATTTGCGGCATCACCTTTCGGAAAGAGGATGGGACAATCTGCGAAAATGCATGGCAAGAGCCGATGAACTTAGATGAGGTTCCTTTCATCTATCAGGATATGCAGGAATTTGAACATAAAATTGTTTATTATGAAACAAGCAGAGGATGTCCGTTCTCCTGCAGCTATTGCCTTTCTTCTATTGATAAAAGGCTGAGGTTTCGGAGTCTTTCGCTTGTAAAGAAAGAACTTGGTTTTTTTCTGGAACAGAGGGTTTCGCAGGTTAAATTCGTTGATCGGACTTTTAATTGCAGCCATAGTCATGCGATGGAAATATGGAAGTTTATTACGGAGCATGACAATGGTATTACGAATTTTCATTTTGAGATAGCGGCGGATCTTTTGAATGATGAAGAACTCAAGCTGATAAGAAGTATGCGTCCGGGGCTGATACAATTGGAAATCGGTGTGCAGTCTACGAATAAAAAGACGATAAGAGAGATACGAAGGACGATGGATTTCGATAAGCTGTCGCAAACTGTGGAAACATTGCGGCATATGGGGAATGTTCATCAGCATCTGGATTTGATAGCGGGACTACCGTATGAGGATATAGAGAGCTTTTCAAAATCCTTTGACGATGTCTACCGTTTAAAGCCTCATCAGCTTCAATTGGGATTCCTGAAGGTATTAAAGGGTTCTTATATGGAGAGGAAAAAAGAGGAATATGGACTGGTGTATAAGAGTGAGCCGCCTTATGAGGTATTGTATACGAATTGGCTTTCCTACGAGGATGTATTAAAGCTTAAAGGAATTGAAGAGATGGTAGAAGTATACTATAACAGCGGGCAGTTTGAGAACACGTTGTCTGCATTGGAGAAGCTGTTTGACTCGCCATACCATATATATGAGAGATTGTGGAAGTATTATAAGGAGAAAGGGTTCTATCGTATACAACATAAAAGAAGCGCAAGATATGAGATCATGCTGAACTTTATAAAGCATAGCTTCGGTCAGAAAGATGACAATGCATGGGTAGAATATTTTAGAGAGCTTTTGGTATATGATTATTATCTGAGGGAAAATGCCAAGACTCGTCCGCCTTTTGCCGGGAAGTATCTGCTTGGAAAAGAGGAAGTGAGGAAATTTTATGAAGAGGAGGCGGTAAGCCGTAAGTTTCTTTGCGGATATGAGGAGTACGATAAGAACCAGATGCGCAAGATGACGCATCTGGAATATTTTCCGGTACTGGAAAAGACAGTGCTGTTTGATTATATGCACAGGAACCCGTTGAGTTATGAGGCATATACCTATGAATTGTGATATAACTTAAAAACTTTGTTGTAAAATGCAGATCAAAAGTATAGAATGATAAATATAATTTTTGGAGGAAGGTAGGAAAGATGAATTTTAATGATAAAAAGACGAGAAGAATTATAGCGATTGTAGTGATAGTAATTATTGTTGCAATGGTTGCGACTACGATTCTGCCGATACTTGGATGATATGTCTATTGTATGTTCTCTTGATGCGGATCAGCCTGTCGGGAGAGAGAAGGAGTAAAGAGTGTTATGAGATTAGCAACGGACGACAGGCAGGTTTTGATTGAGAAGGCGGTTGTTTATGGATGGTCAGAGCACATCGGGCTTCATGCGCTTGTATCTGCGGCCAATTCTCTGATGGCGGCAGGTGCGTCTGACATCGGAATAGGGGTAAGGATTACCTATCCGCCCCATTCGGACAAATCCAAAATCTATACAATGGAAAAAGCAATAAAAAAAGAGTGCCGCAGGAGAAAGATAGAGTTTTTGGAATCTTTTATTTTTGAGAATCCGCTGCTCGCTGTTCCGTCCGTCACGATTGACGGCGTTGCTGCCGTTCCTGACGAGGATATGAGGGACGGCGGAGGCGAGGAAAGCGGAAAAAGCGGCATGTCAGGGCGAAAAAGTTTTGCTGGAAAAGACATTGTCTTGAGTAAATGGGTTGGTATGGATGGTATGCTTCAGGCGGCGAGAGAGCGCGCGGACATGCTTAGAAAGCGCTTTAGCCCTGCATTTATTAGGCAGATCATATCTTATGAGAAAGAATTATCTGCAGGAAAAGAGCTTGAGCTGGCCCGAGGGATGGGGGTATCCTGTCTGCGTCAAATCACTCAGGGCGGTATTTTTGCTGCGTTGTGGGAGTTTTCAAAGGAATTAGGAGTCGGACTTGAGCTGGATATGAAGCATATTTCTATTCTTCAGGAGACGGTGGAGGTGTGTGAATATTTTGAGCTGAATCCTTATCAGCTGGCCTCGGCAGGAAGTTTTCTGTTTGTGACAGAAGAGGGAGATGTGCTAAAGGAAGCGCTTCTTAGAGAGAAGATTATGGCATCGGTTATCGGAAGGACGACGGGTGGGCAGGGTAAAATCATAAGGAACGGTGAAGATGTGCGCTATATTGACCGTCCGGCTCCAGATGAGATATGGAAGCTGCATATTTCGGAAGAATAAAAAGGTGAATGGAGTAATCTGATAAAAGGAGATAAAAGATGATAAATATTGTGCTTTTAGAACCGGAAATCCCGGCAAATACCGGAAATATCGGGCGCACCTGTGCAGCGACAGGAGCGAGACTGCATCTCATAGAACCTCTTGGATTCCGGCTGGATGAAAAAAATCTGAAGAGAGCCGGGATGGACTATTGGGATCAATTGGATGTCACAACATACATTGATTATAACGATTTCTTGGATAAAAATTCCGATGCAAAGCTTTTTATGGCAACAACAAAAGCGCCGAAGCTCTATACGGAAGTTGCCTATGGACAGAACTGCTATATTATGTTCGGTAAGGAGAGCGCGGGAATACCGGAGGAGATATTGATAAACCATAAGGAGGATTGTATCCGGATTCCAATGGCAGGGCAGATACGCTCGTTAAACCTTGGGAATTCTGTGGCAGTTGTACTTTACGAAGCGCTCAGGCAGAGCAATTTTGAGGGGATGAAACGGGAAGGGAAACTTCATAGGCTGGAGTGGTAAATATCTAAGCGGAACGCAGTCTGATAAATTGCATGTTTTTATATAGTTTGTTATTTAAAAGTGTAGAAATACAATAAAATTGGTAGACTTTCGGGAGAAATGATATTATAATCAGAAATGCAGGAAAGGTTTTAGGTGAAAGAGAAGGGTGGTGAGTCAATGGTAGAGGAAACCATTAAAACCATCAAGGAGACGGAAAAAGAGGCTGAGAAGATTATAAAAGAAGCAGCCGAGACAAGTACCGAGATCCTTGAAAAAGCTGCTGCAAGTGCAGGAGAGATCAGACAGCAGGCTGAGACAGAGGCAAAAGCAAAAGCAGATGCCGATATGAAAGCAGCGAATGAGATTGAGGAGAAATCTATTTCTGACGCGCTGGCCAAAGTAGAGGCGGAGATCAGTGCCTTGAAGGAGGCTGCCGGATCAAAGGAAAAAGAGGCAATAGCTTCTGTGATTGCAGAGTTAATTTAGAATAAGGTAAAGGAGGGATACGGCTATGGCAGTATTGCAGATGCAAAGAATTAGTATCTGCGCGCTGAAGCGGGACCGTAAGGCTATCTTGGAAAACCTGCAGTCTATGGGCGTCATAGAGATGAACCAGATTGCTGGTGAAGATGATGGGTTTGACAAGATGGACACACAGAATGCCAGAGTTGGGTTTGAGAAGAAAGCGCAGCTTTCTGAGAATGCACTGGCAATTCTTGAGTTGTACGCTCCACAAAAGCAGTCACTGCTGTCCAGTCTTGAAGGAAAAGCGCTGGTAGGACAAAAGAAGTTCAATGACACAGTTGCGGCTAAAGAGACGATCATTGCAAAAGCAGATGCGCTTGTTGCAATGAATAAAGAGATAGCAGAAAACAAAGCGAATATTCTGAAATTGTCAAATCAGATAGAGTCGTTGAGTCCGTGGCTTAATTTGGATGTGCCGATGAATTATACAGGTACGGACAAAGTAGCAATGCTTTTGGGAACGATGGCTGCCGACACGGCACCGGATACGGTTTACGCTAAGATTGCTACACATGCCCGGGAAACGGACGCCGTTGATGTAGAGATTATCCGGACGGACAAAGACGCGATTTATCTGGTTGTTTTTTGTCTGAGAGATGATGCGGCAGCGGTGGAAGAAGCTCTAAGGGCAGGAGGATTTGCAAGGCCTTCTCAGGTTGCAGATAAAAAACCGGCTGAGAAGAAGGCGAACCTCGAAGCAGAGATCAAAAAACTGAATAATGAAATTGAAAAGAGAGAGGAAGAGATTCGGACAATGGCTTCGTGCAGGGAAGAACTGAAGATTATTGGAGATTATTTCCGCATGAGAGCAGACAAGTACGAGATCCTCGGAACTCTTCCACAATCCCAGAGAACCTTTGTTGTGAGCGGCTATATTCCTGTAAAGGCCGTAGATGCAGTGAAAAAGGCTATTGGTGAAGTTTATGACTGTGTCATTGATGTTGATGATTTAAAAGAGGATGAAGAAGCGCCGACAATCCTTGCGAACAATGCATTTTCGTCCAGTGTAGAAGGTGTTCTTGAATCCTACGGATTGCCGCATAAAGGAGAGTTTGATCCAACGACGATCATGTCATTCTTTTATGTGTTCTTCTTCGGAATGATGTTGTCAGATGCTGCATACGGTGCGATCATCGCGATAGCGTGTTTTATAGTATTAAAGAAATTCCCGAGAATGGGCGAGGGCATGCACAAATCCCTTAAGATGTTCATGTTCTGTGGTATTTCTACGCTTGTATGGGGTATTCTGTTCGGCGGATATTTTGGAAATGTAGTGGATATTGTATCGGGAACATTCTTTGGAAAAACGGTTACCGTACCGGCGCTTTGGTTTGTGCCTTTAAACGATCCGATGAGGCTTTTGGTATATTCCCTGGCATTTGGAGTGGTCCATTTGTTTGTCGGACTTGGAATCAAAGGATATATGCTTCTGAAGGACGGTAAGCCTCTTGATTTCTTCTGCGATGTCGTCTTGTGGTATGCATTTTTAATCGGTCTGCTTTTGATGCTGATACCGACAGATATTTTTGCGTCGATCGCTCAGGCAAAGATTACATTTCCGCCGTTCCTTAATATGCTGGCGAAGGCGCTTGCAATCATCGGCGTAGTTGGACTTGTATTGATGTCCGGACGTGAGAATAAGAATCCGGCACTCAGAATTGCATTGGGAGCATATGATGTATATAACATTACAGGATGGCTGAGTGACGTATTGTCATATTCACGTCTCTTAGCGCTTGGTCTTGCAACCGGAGTTATCGCGTCTGTAGTTAACCAGATGGGAAGCATGTTCGGAAAAGGCATCGTAGGAATCATTGGATTTTTAATTGTATTTATTATAGGACATACGCTGAATCTGGCGATCAATTTGCTTGGCGCGTATGTTCATACGAACCGTCTTCAGTTCGTGGAATTTTTTGGTAAGTTCTACGAAGGCGGAGGAAAACCTTTTGAACCATTCAAATCAGATACAAAATATGTAGATATTAAGGAGGAGACTTTATCATGAGTATTTGGAGTAATTTAGGACTTGTTTATGCGTTACTTGGCGC
>ERZ778504.1104-NODE-1104-length-21674-cov-4.661178_pt1 | contig 21674 bp, 16 predicted proteins | sample MGYA00510046_ERZ778504 | MGnify/ENA primary metagenome ERZ778504 (study PRJEB29527, sample SAMN07138964) | mouse gut metagenome | material: feces | host: mouse | place: China:Nanjing | collected 2016-01-25 ...
CTATGCCGTAAAGCCCCATGCCGAGGGGGAAGGCGAGCAGGTAAGACACGGGCAGCCCCACGATGATATAGCTGATGAAGGCTATCCACATCATCGGGCGGACATTGCCGGTGCCGCGCAGGGCGCTCGCGAAGTTGATCTGGGTGGCGTCGCCGAGCTGGTACAGCACCAGGGGGATGATTACCCCGACGGCGGCCGCCAGCACAGCCGCGTCGTCGGTGAAGATTTTCATCACATGGCTTGAGCCGAGGCCGAAGAAGAGGCTGGAGAGGGCGCAGGCCGCCAGCACCACACCGTAGCCCGCGAAGGCTTTGCGGCGCATCCCGGCCGCGTCTTTTCGTCCGGCCTCGTTGGCGACAAGGACGGTCACCGAGGTGGCCATGGCGTAGTAGACACAGAAGCCGAGGGTGCCGACGACTACCACTATCTGGAATGCCGCCATCTCTATCGCCCCGAGCCACCCGCACATGACGGCGCAGCCCGAGAAGGCGGCTGTCTCAAACGACATCTGCAGGCTGACGGGCCACGACATCTGTATCACATTGCCATACACCGATTGCTCAGGCTTGCCGCTGCGGTATCCGGCGGCGTATTCGCGGTAACGCCTGGCGCGGAAGAAGACCCCGCATATGACCACGGCCGTGACCACCCTGGCTGTCAGCGTTGAGATGCCGGCTCCGGTCAGTCCAAGTTCGGGCGCGCCGAAGTTTCCGTAAATCAGGATGTAGTTGCCGATGATGTTGAGCAGGTTGGCCCCCAGCATTATCCACATCGGCATAGCCGTGTTGCGGATGCCGTAGCTCCATTGGGCGAACGCGTTGAAGAGGCATATCGGCAGCATGCCGCTCATGTAAATCAGGAAGTAGAGGCGGATGACCGGAAGCAGGTGGGAGGGCTGGCCAAGGCGCGGGAGGTTGATATACACCACGGCCATCACCGAAATCAGCAGCAGGCTGACGGCGATGTTGACAAGCACCCCGGCGCGCAACACCTGCCCGATTTTGTCGGGACGTCCGTTGGTGAAGAGCGCGCCGACAAGCGGGGTCAGGCCGTAGGAGAAGCCCAACGCGGCGAAAATCGGCAGGTTGAAAAGGTTGTTGACAAAAGAGGCGGAGGCCAGCGCGTCGGTGCTGTAATGCCCCACCATTATGTTGTCGGCGAAACCGACAACGATCATACCTATCTGTGACACAAGGACAGGAAGTCCGAGACGGAAAATCTTCGCGCAGTCGCTGAGGTAAGACATAGAAGTGAAAAAGGATTGGTGGTTAAGGATTGGTGTTCAGGTGCTCAGGTCTTCAAGTGATGTTTCGTATCCGCCATTCCTTGGGATAGAGGCTGTTGGTGCGGTTGCCGAGATTCTTTACGAATCCCAGGGGCCAGCCGTCGTAGGTCAGCATCACCACTCCGCGCGGAGTCCCCTCGGGCAGCGTGACCGCCTCGCGGGAGAGATAGTCCACCGCCTCCCCGGACCCGACCTCCACCGCCGGAAACGCCGACGGGGAGAGAATCAGGCTCAGGGCGAACTGCTGGGTAGGGATGATGTCTCTGCCCTTGACGACAGCCATCTCGGTGCCGGCGGAAATGACCTGCAGGTCGCGGAGCATCGCCGGGAGCAGCGGCTGCCACAGGCGGGGAAACGCCCTGACGCCATCGTCGGTGGCGCTGACATCGTACGCGTCGGCCAGTGTCGGCTGAAGCCATCCCCGGCATAGGTCGAGGGTCTGGCGGGAGACCGCCTGACGGTCAGGTGCCTGCTTTTTCTGTTTCCCTTTTTTCTGGCGGGAGTCCTTGCCGGAAAGGGCGATGGCGGCAGGGATGAGGTTGCCGGGTTTGCGCATCACGGTCATGTACAGCCCCTCGCCACGGGCTCTGCCCGGGATGAAGCGCAGGGAGTGGAGCGGCTCTACCCCCGGGATTTCAATCTCCCGGTCGATTATGTTGCGGGCCTCTCCGGTGGAAGAGGCTCCGGCGTTGACAGATTCGATTATGCCGGTGTCGACCGGTATGGCCCCGTGTTCGCGGCGCAACCAGTCGGCCATCAGCTCATCCTCGGTGGTGTTGAAGGTGCAGGTCGAGTAGACCAGGAACCCTCCGGGGCGCAGGGCCTCCCATAGATTGCCGAGAATCTCGCGCTGACGCGCGGCGCACTCCACGACAAGCGACGGGGTCCATTGCTCGCGGGCTGTCAGGTCTTTGCGCATCATCCCCTCCCCGGAGCATGGGGCGTCGACGGCTATCACGTCGAAGAATCCGCCGAGCCGCCTGAACTGCGCTGTGTCGCCCCGGGTGATTACCGTCGGCGTTCCGCCCCATTTTGCTACATTCTCTTTCAGAATTTCGGCCCGGGAATAGTCATATTCGTTGGCCACCACGAGCGAGCCGTCGGGCAGTCCGTCGAGTGCCGCGGTGGTCTTCCCTCCCGGGGCGGCACAAGCGTCGAGCCACAGCAGGGGGAGTTGCCCGTCTCCACCAGCCTCCGCCGCGTCGCAGGCGGAGGCGTTCTCCTTGGCGATTATGGCGGAAATGTGGCGGGCAATGGCGGAGGTGACCATCGATGATGCGTCCTGCACATAATACCGCCCCTGGTGGAGGGCCGGGTCGGCGGTGAACCGTGGCCGTTGACCGAGGTATATGCCCCCGTCCCACCAGTCTACCCGGCTGTCGGCGGTGGCGGCCATGGGGGTCTGTCGCCCTGCCTTGCGGGGGTTGAGGCGCACCGACACTTCCGGGCGGGTCGTCTCAAGCGTCTCGGCGAGCCGGTCGAAGCGTGTGTCGCCCAGGTCGGCGAGCATCTTGACAAATTCTGGTTTCATCAGCGGTGGGGTGGGGATTGTTGTTGAGCTGTCGTGGTTGATACGCAATCAAGGGAGCGCCTTTTGAGCGCTCCCTGTATGTCGCGGGGTGTTGACGGTGGCTTATTCTCCGGCAGGAGCGGCGGGAGCCTCTTCCTGGGCGGGAGCTTCAGTCTCGGCTGCGACGGGGGCAGCTGCGGGAGCGGGAGCCGAAGTCTCGGTGCCTTTGATTACCTGCATCTCGGTGGCGGGCTTGACGCGCGAGCCGGTCACCACGCTGGGCATAACGAACACCGAGAGGATGGAGAGCAGGCAGATGATGCCGGCCAGGGTCCATGTGGCCTTCTCGATGAAGTCGTTGGTGCGGCGCACGCCCATGATCTGGTTTGAACCCGCGAAGGAGGATGAAAGACCTCCGCCTTTGGATTTCTGAACCAGCACCACGATGATGAGGAGGATAGAGATAAGTACGGTCAATACGATGGTTAAGATATACATATCGCGTAAATTACTATTTTCGCAAGCGAAAATTATGGATTGGGGTTGTTTTTGCTTTGATTTTCAATCTGGCGTCTCCGCTCGTTGAGGATGAGTTTCCGGAGAAACCGCAATTGGTCTGCAAAGTAACTACTTTTTTCCGGAAAACGCAAGCTTAAACCGTTAAGAATTTCATATGCCTGCTCGTAACGGCGTGTTTTTATGTAGATTTTTGCCAGGGATTCTGACAGGAGGCCGTCGGGCGGGGTGGCTTTCTTCGGCTCGCGGCTCTCTTTGGGCTGTGGTTTGGCTTTCGCCGCCGGGGCTTTGGTCTGGACGGGGCTTTCAGGCTTGGAAGCCGGGGAGTCGGGGGCGACGGTGAGCTGAGGGGAGCCGGGGCGATGGGAGAGGATGAAACGGTTGAGGCGTGCCTCTGCCGAGTCGGAGTCTGCTGCGGGGTCATCGGCCGGCAATGACGATTCCTCCTCCATGGCAAGCTGTTGGGAGTAGTCGGGGACGGGGTTGAAAATCAGTCTTTCGAGCAGTTCGTTCTCCTCGTCTGACTGGTGGCCGTAGGTGTTGAGGAAGTCATCTATGGCGGCGTTGGTCGAGGGGGTGCGCCGGGTGTCGCGGGAGGGGTAGAACCCGTCGAACCTTGATGCCTCCGGGTCTCCTTTCATCCGGGCGTAAGCCTCCCCGGAGGGGGCGGCCAGGATGTCGGCCAGTGACGGGTCGCCCTGTTGTGACGGGACGGGGATGGTGAAGAAGGGGTAACGCCGCCTGAAATCCTCGAGCCACTGCGTCTCCTGGGGTGTGAGAGGCTCTGCCGCGGGATCCGCGAGCCGCTTCAGCAGAGTGTCGAGTCTTTCCTGGTCGTTGTTCATAGGTCGGTGGTGGTGGAGGGTGATGATGGGGGAGGTGATTACCAGTTTCCGAGGGTGGCGTTGAAAATCAGTTCGACCAGCTCCTTGGCAATCTGGTTGCAGAGTTCTTCCTGCACATCCATCAGCATCTGGGATGCCTCGAAATCGCGATAGGCCGAGAAGCTCTGGTCTACGTCGTTGCCATCCTTCTTGGTGTCGGTGTATTTGACGCGCACGGTGATTGTCAGGCGTGTCATAGAGGCGTACGCGTCTTCGGTGACAGCCTGGGGGGTGAGGGTGTAGCCGGTTATCTCACCTTCGAGCTCGAGGTCGGCGGCCCCGTCCACCACCCGCAGGCGGGTGTTGCGGGTCACATAGTCGGTCAGCTCGTTCTCGAATGTCTGCTGCAGGGGGGCGTAGACCAGGGCGGCGCGTATCGGGAACTCCCCGATGTGTACCGTCTTGTAGAGGTTGTAGTCAAGGGCCGCGCCGTTGAACTTGTAGCTTATCCGGCAACCCTGGCTGACTCCAAGGCAGATGGTCATTATCAGCAGTAATATCAGTTTCTTCATGTCGGGGGCTTCCTGGGCCGCTTCGCGGGCGGGGATGTGATTATTGGTTTAGTGTTATTCCAGGCCGTATTCCTTTATCTTGCGGTAAAGGGTGCGTTCGGATATGTTGAGTTCCATGGCGGCGGCCTTTCGCCGTCCGGAATTCCGCTGGAGCGACAGCCTGATGACCTCCTTCTCCGGCAGTCCGGCCTGCGTGGCGGCTGCCAGCCCGGCGTCATGGGGAGGCATTTCCTCGGCCTTCGCGTCCATTATTTCCACCGGGGTGTCGATGATGGCGGGGCGGAGCTTCACCAGCGATGAAGCGGGCTGGGACGGTTTCTCTCCTTTCAGCTCGTCGACATCGGCGCGGAGCTGCTCTATCTCCTCCCTCATCTTGAAAATCAGGGAGAAAAGCATCTCACGCTCACGCTCGTAGGTGTGGTCGCCATCGCCGCGGCCGGTGGTCGCCGGCAGGTTTCGGCTCTGGTGTAGCACGGGCATCAGTGTGGCCGTGGCCTCCGGCAGGTATCCGGCCAGGGTCTCGGGCGAAATCTCGTTCCCGGCCTCGAACAGGGCCATCTGCTCGACCACATTCTTGAGCTGGCGCACATTTCCGGGCCAGCGGTAGGCGAGCATGCGGTCGCGCGCGCCGTCGGAGAATGAAATCTGCGGGGTGCGGTTCTTCTCGGCGAAGTCTGAGGCGAACTTGCGGGCGAGCAGCTGTATGTCGTTGCCGCGCTCGCGCAGAGGGGGGACGGTGATGCTCACCGTGGCCAGTCGGTAGAAGAGGTCTTCCCGGAAACGGCCTTCGGCCACGGCGCGGGCCATGTCGACATTGGTCGCGGCCACGACCCGGATGTCGGTCTTCTGCACCTCGGAGGAGCCTACTTTGATGTATTCACCGGTCTCGAGGACGCGCAGCAGGCGCGCCTGGGTGGTCAGCGGCAGCTCGGCCACCTCGTCGAGGAAGATGGTGCCCCCGTTGGCCTCCTCGAAGTATCCCTTGCGGGAGGAGACCGCTCCGGTGAAGGCTCCTTTCTCATGGCCGAACAGCTCGGAGTCGATGGTGCCCTCGGGTATCGCGCCGCAGTTGACGGCGATGTATTTGGCGTGTTTGCGCGGTGAATACTGATGGATTATGGCCGGGAAGAATTCCTTGCCGGCTCCGCTCTCTCCGGTGACAAGCACCGACAGGTCGATCGGCGCGACACGCAAAGCCCTCCCCACCGCCTTGGCAAGGGCGGGGGCGTTGCCTATGATGCCCAGTCGGGCCTTGGCTTGCTGTATACGTGTCTCATCCATTGTCAGGGGCGGATAATCTCTTTGTTGTCAGGGGTGATGACGAGTTTGGCGCGCGAGCGTATCTCCTTGTTGTCGCGCAGGTCGTAGGTCTGGGCGCGGAGGAAGTCGCCAAACTCCTTGAGCGAGCCCATATGAGCCTGCTGTTCCTCCACGGAAATCGGATCGCCGACGGTGACGGTGAATGTCTTGTGGCGTTTGCGGAAGACCTCGCGGGGATGGAGCAGGCTGCGCAGCTGCCAGCAGGTGACTCCCAGAAAGTTGAAGAACCATGACTGGCTGCCGTGGAAGAATATCGGGATCACCGGCACCTTGAGCTGCTGGGCCAGGCGGATGATTGACTCCTGCCACTCGCGGTCCTTGAGGCGGCCACGCCAGTTGGTCTTGCCTACCGCCCCGGCGGGGAAGAAGCCCACAGGTTCGCCCGAGCGCACAAGCTTTATGGCCTCCTTGATTCCGGCCATCGAGACGGCTTTCTTCTTGGGGTCGGCCGACGCGCTCTGGTCGACGGCTATGAAGTTGGGGCGCATGGCCCATATGTAGTTGAGAAACATGTTGACCATCACCTTGTACCTGGGCCTGCGGCGGGCGATGAGGTCGATGAGTATGATGCCGTCGAGGGCACCGAAATGGTGGTTGCTGACGGTGATGAACGCCCCCTCGGGGAGGTTGCGCAGCACCTCGCCGTTCTCGGCCACGACGGTGATGTCGAGGTCGTGGAGGCAGCCTCTGACGAATCCCGGCCCGGGGGTGTGGCAGTTCTCGGCGTGGAGACGGTTCACCTTGTCGAGCTGGAGCATCTTGATGAGCCTGTTGAGCAGGCGGGGATGACGGCCAAGGAATGGCACCATGCGGCCTATGTCCTCTGCGTCGAGGACTGTCGGCTTGAGTGGGGCTTCCTGGCGGGTGTCGTTTATGTTGTCTGGCATATGCGCGGAAAATTTCGGTTGAAAATCTGATGTCTAACCCGCAAAGTTACAAAATTCCCGGTAATTCTCAAAGCTGGCCCTGCTCGACCATGGTGCATACCCGCTCGATGATTGCGTCTTTCTCGTCGGTCGAGGGGGAGTATTTACCTTTGAGGTTGACACCGAAGAGCCGTCCGAAACCCTGCCAGAATGTTGCCCTGAATGAGCCGAGGAATGCTTTCAGGATGTCGTAGCCGCTCTGGTTGGTCTCGCGCTGGATGAGCTTGACCAGCATGCGGGCCTGGTTCTTGGAGAATTTCTTAAGCACCGGCTTGTATTGCTCGAACACCGCCCCCTCCATCTCCTTGAGGTAGCGTTCGCGCTCCTTCTGGTCGGGGAATGTCTCGATGTACTCATATGTCTCGACCAGGGTCTCGCATATGAGCTTGGCGTAGGGGAGGGCCTTCTTGACATCCCTTACCGTACGCCAGTAGAATTCCTCCTGTTTCTTGTTTTTGAACTTCATCGGGGGGAAGACCGTGATTTCGTTGAAAATCACCACCAGCACGGTGTCCCCCTCGGGGGTGACGGTGTGGTATTTCCCCCGGAAGACCTTCTGTATGCCGCTGCCGGGATTGTATATGTCGCGCGCCTCGGCCGGTGTGTCGACAAGGTCGGAGTTGTCGTCAGCGATTGCCGTGGCAGGCAGCACCACCCTGGCCGAGGCGGTGGAGTGGGCCGGTTTGCGCTCCTGGTGCTTTCGGTGTAGCTGGGCGTTGGCCTCCTGGCCGCCGATGAGGAGCAGCAAGAGCGGCAGGATGATGTGTCGTAATGTCGAGAGAGGTTTCTGCAATTTGAGTGGGGTTTATGGATTAGGAGTTGTGGACAGGGGGGTAGTCGAGGGTGTAGTGGAGCCCGCGCGATTCCTTGCGCTCTTTGGCCTGGCGCATTATCAGGTAGCCCACGTTGATGATGTTGCGCAGCTCGCAGATCTCGCGGGAGACCTTGGAGCATTTGAAGAGGCGCTCGGTCTCCTCATAGAGGATGTCGAGGCGGTTCCAGGCGCGGTCGAGGCGCAGGTTGGAGCGGACGATGCCGACATAGCTGCCCATTATCTGGTTGACCTCGCGCATGCTCTGGGTAATCAGCACCATCTCCTCGGGGTGGCGGGTGCCCTCGTCGTTCCATTCCGGCACATCGCGGCGCAGCGTGTAGTGGCCGATTTGCTCCGAGGCGTGGCGGGCGGCGGCGTCGGCGTAGACCACTGCCTCGATGAGCGAGTTGGAGGCCAGGCGGTTGCCGCCGTGTAGGCCGGTGCGTGAGCATTCCCCGACGGCGTAGAGCCGCTTGATGCTCGACTCCCCGTTGAGGTCGACGGCGATGCCTCCGCAGAGGTAGTGGGCCGCCGGGGCCACGGGGATGTAGTCCTTGGTGATGTCGATGCCCAGCGAGAGGCATTTGCGGTATATGTTGGGGAAATGGCGGCGGGTCTCGTCGGGGTCTTTGTGGGTGACATCGAGGAAGACATGGTCGTCGCCGTGGAGCTTCATCTCCGAGTCGATGGCGCGGGCCACCACGTCGCGCGGGGCCAGTTCGAGGCGGCTGTCATACCGCTCCATGAAGCGCTCGCCCTTGAGGTTGCGGAGTATCGCCCCGTAGCCGCGCATGGCCTCGGTGATGAGAAACGACGGGCGGTCGCCGGGGTGGAAGAGCGCCGTGGGGTGGAACTGGATGAACTCCATGTCTTTCACCGTCCCCTTGGCGCGGTAGACCATCGCGATGCCGTCGCCTGTGGCCACCAGCGGGTTGGTGGTGGTCTGGTAGACGGCCCCGGTGCCTCCGGTGGCCATCAGTGTCACCTTGGCGAGGAAGGTGTCGACATTCCCCTCCGGGGTCAGCACATATGCTCCGTAGCAGGTGATGTCGGGGGTGCGGCGGGTCACGAATTTGCCGAGATGGTGCTGGGTGATGATTTCGACGGCGAAATGGTCTTCAAAGACATCGATGTCGGGGTTGGCGCGGACAGCCTTTATCAGGCTCTCCTGTATCTCGAAACCGGTGTTGTCGGCGTGATGGAGGATGCGGAACTCCGAGTGTCCCCCTTCGCGGTGGAGGTCAAACGAGCCGTCATCCTTCTTGTCGAAGTCCACCCCCCACTCGATGAGCTGCCTGATCTGGCCGGGGGCCTTCTTGACGACCATCTCCACGGCTGCCGGGTCGCTGATCCAGTCGCCTGCCACCATCGTGTCGTGGATATGCTTGTCGAAGTCGTCGACCTCGAGGTCGGTCACCGAGGCCACTCCCCCCTGGGCCAGGGCGGTGTTGGCTTCTTCGAGATTTGATTTGCAAACCAAGGCGACCCTGTGTCGCGGGGAGGCCACTTTCAGGGCAAAGCTCATTCCGGCGATGCCGCTGCCTATAACAAGGTAGTCATATTCCTTAGTCATCGGTGACAGTCATTTTGTTACCGCAAAATTACCCTTTTCCGGCCAATTGTCCAAAAAAAACGGAAAGTTATGGGGCCGCGAGGGGGGATGGCTCAGAATAGGAGCCTGTAAGTGGGGTAGATGATTCCGCGTCCTCCAAATCCGTTCTTCTGCCGTATGAGTCCGGTGTTGAGGTAAAGTCCCCCGTCCTCATTGCAGGTGCCGAAGTCAAAATATCTCTTCCTGTCGGCCATGGCAATTTTTATCACAGTGTCGAAGACAAGGCTGAGGGCATTGCAATGTTTCCCGGTGTCATTCGCGGCGATGTACTGTGTGTGTGCCACAGTGTCGGTTACATACAGCAGAGTCCCAGCGACCGCCTCTCCATCTTTCAAGGCTGAAAAAAGACGGATATTCCCGGGAAAAAGTCTTGCCAGATGTCTCATCTCACGCAGGGTGTGGACAGGGGTGGCCCCGTACCTTGATTCGAGGAGACATGAGAGTATCCCGTGGAAATTTTCGTAATCATCGGATTCCACTACGGATATCCCCTCTTTTATGGCCTTGCGGATATTGCGGCGGGTGTTTTCATTGTAGGCGGGGGTGTCCGTAAGGCAGATTGCTGAAGAGATGTTGGTGGCGATAACCTCGGCCTTGTTAAGGAACAACGCGTAACGGTCTTCTTGCGCGGGGGCTTTCTCGTATATAGTGGGGATGGCCTTGTATATTAGTTCCTTGGCTCCTTTAGCCGAATAGAATCTGCGTATGGCTGTGAAAATCTCACACACAGTCATCACATCTGTCCCGGAGGCTGTGAGGACTCCCCCGTAGGTCAGCCCTCCATGGGAAAACACTGTGTCGCCAGATATGTTGGCGGGTAGCAATGCCGTGATTTTCCCCTTTTCGTCGTATATGATTACAGACGCGTCTGTGAAACGGTCGTTGTGGTACTCCATATAATCACGAAGGTGCAGGAATGTCGCATTTCGTGATTGTTTGACAAAATCATCCCAAAGTCGGGCTTTGTCAGGTGTGTAAGGGGCGACTGTCAGCATGGCATTGTCAGTTTTTTTGTCGTTGAGGACGGCCGAGGTATGCTCCGGTGGCCGCGATGAGCAGTGATGTGAGCAGTATCGCTCCCCCGGCTGCAATCAGGTCGGAAAGGCGCAGGGCCACCGGGTAATGGTCGACGGCCATCATCGCCGGATTGGCGGAGCTGAGCTTTATCCAGCCGAAATGCTCCTGGCCGAGGGTCAGCAGTGAGCCGGCAGCCAGGCCGATGAACCCGCCGACTGAGGTTATCAGCCATCCCTGGTTGGCGAAAATCCCTTCAATGAGCCGGGGAGTGGCCCCCATTGCGGCCAGTACACCCATGTTGTTCTCTTTCTCGACCACCATCAGCGACAGGGTGGAGATGATGTTGAACGACGCGACGGCCAGGATGAAGAGCAGCATCAGGAAAGTGATCCATTTCTCGACGGCAATCATGCGGTACGCGTCGGCCTCCTGTTCCATGCGGTCAAGCACGGTCATCCCGGCGGGAAGCACCCGGGTGATTTCCTTCTTTGCGGCGGTGAAGTCATTGCCATCCTTGTGAGTCATGGGGTAGACGGCGATTGCGGTAGCCTCTGTGGTGTAGTCGAGCAGGTCGCGTGCCACAGCCAGGGGGATGACCAGCATGTCGCGGTCCTGCTCCTCTTGTTCGACCTGGTAGACCCCGCTGACACGCAGCGAGTCGCCGCGGAATGAGGCGGTGGGATTGGCCGGGTTGACCCTGCGGCCCCTCACTGGCTCGAACACCTCTATCCATCCCGTGACAGGGCCGTCGGCAATGCCTGAAATCTCCTCGCCCAGGGGCCTGACATTGAGGTTGACGGCCACGCCGACCGAGACGGTGGCCTGTGCGTGGTCAAGTTCACCGTCGATGAGTATCTCGCTGAGTCCGGAGGTGTCCATCGCCAAAGGCTCCATGGCGCGGATGGTGACCGGCATCTGTCCCTGCCGCGACACGGCGAATGCCTGCTCCTCGATCATCGGGGAGGCCACGCTGACAGCCGGGAGCCTCTGCAACGCCGAGGCCGTGGAGTCGGCGTCGGGGATTACCGACCTGTCGGCCATCCTGACCAGCAGGGGCGGGTTGAAATTGGATGTCTTCCGCTCGACCAGCTGCGAGAAGCCGTTGAAGACCGACAGCACCACGATCATGGCGGCGGCGGCCACGGCGACTCCGGCCATGGAGACCGCCGATATGATGTTGACGGCTCCGTGGCTCTTGCGTGAGAGCAGGTAGCGGAGGGCGATTCTCAGGGGAAGCATCAGGTGGAGGCGGGGGTGATGGAGTTTCGTATCCAGAGGGCGGCCTCGAGTCCGAGGCAGAAGAGGAGGTCGAGGATGGAGAGGCCGGGCAGGAAGCCGAAACGGGCCTGGCGCGGCTGCCAGTAGGGGTGGATTGCATCCCTCGCTTCGCTCGGGCACCCGACTGCCTTTCCGGGGAGGGAGGCTGTGACGGGTGTGCCGGGAGTCGCGGTAGTAGAGGAGGGGAGGAGCAACAGGGCCTCTATCTCTTTGTCTATAGCCTCGTTGAGGTCGATGACTGAGGGGAAGCGGTCGGCCGTCTCGCGCGACATGAACGGCAGGAAGCGGTCGATGTAGAACTCAAAAAAGGGGGTGCGGCCATAGGCCGACTCGAGCGACACGCGGTGGACATGCCACCACTGGCCGTGGTCGCTGACGCGCACGTCGCGCCATGTGGCCCGGGGGATGCCGTGGGGCTTGACGATGGGGAGGGTAAGGGTCAGCGGGCCGTTGACATCGGCGATGTCGTAACGGTGGATTTCCTTGCGGCGTTTGTCAAACAGCGCGTCGGTAGCCACCGGCATGCCGGCGGCGCGCCTTGCCCAGTATTCGACCGAGCCGAAGTATCTTGGCAGTTCACCTTCCTTCATGGGTGTTGTCAGGGTGCTTGTTTGATGGGAGGGGAGCGTCATTTGTCGGGATTCGCGTCCTTGAGGATGCGGTTCCAGCGTATTTTGCCGTCGAACAGCCCTTTGTCCTGGTCGAAGGAAATCAGCACGCGCAGGGGGGTGCCGACGATGTGGTCTTCAGGCACAAAGCCCCAGTAGCGGGAGTCGAGGGAGTTGTCGCGGTTGTCGCCCATCATGAAGTAGTAGTCCATCTTGAAGGTGTAATAATCCTGGGGATTGCCGTCGATGTAGAGCCGGCCGTCGCGGAACTCGGCGGTCGGGTTTCCCTCATACACCTTTATGACACGTCCGTAGATGTCCCACGCGCTCTGGCTCATCTCCATCACCATGCCCTTTTTGGGTATCAGCAGGCCGTGTTCGCCGCCGTAGTCGGCACGGGTCCAGTCGGCTGAGATGGCTTCGGGGAAGAGTGAGTAAAGGGTCTCGGGGGCGGGCTGCTGGCGCTCGATTTTCCCTATGCGGGGATCGGCCTCGGCGGCCTCGACCATGGCGGCGGTCATCGGGGAGACATATATGGGGGGCACTGAGCCGTCGGGGTTGACCTTGTAGCCGAGCATGGCGAGCTGCTCGGTAGTGATCTGGTCAAGTTCGGCCCGGCCACGGTCAAGCACCGGGATGCCCATCCGCTCAAACTCCTCCTGGGTCAGCGGCGCGCCGTTGACCTGGTAGAAGTAGTTGAACTGCACATTCTCGGGCACGATCTCGAATGGCTCGCCGTCGATGTGTATCACCCCGTCGACAATCTTGATGCGCTGGCCGGGGAGCCCGACGCAGCGTTTTACATAATTCTCGCGCCTGTCGACAGGCCGCCATATCTTCTTGCCGAACTCGGCTGTCTCGGTGTTGAGGATGGCCTCCCCTTTCCATTTCTTGAGGGTGTAATAGTCGGGGTTGGAGACCTTTGACATCACGGTGTCGCCGGCGGGGAAGTTGAAGACGACGATGTCGCCGGCCTCAACGCCCCGGCGGCCTTGCAGGCGCTTGTAGCCCACCGAGGGGGAGTCGAGGTAGCTCTTCCCCAGGCCGAAAGGCAGCTCGTTGTGGACCAGCGGGAAATATACCGGGGTCATCGGCACACGCGGGCCGTAGGCCGTCTTGTCGACGAATAGGTAGTCGCCGGTGAGCAGGGTCTTCTCAAGCGAGGAGGATGGAATCTGGTAGTTCTGGCCCACGAAGGCGAAGACGAAGTAGACCAGCACCAGGGCGTAGACAATCGCGTCGACCCATGACATAAGGCTGCGGACGGTGGCGTTCTTCGACCGTTTCCACCAGGTGAATGGGACGTAGCCGGTGATGTAGATGTCAAACAGCAGGATGCCTCCCAGCAGCAGCCAGGGGTTGCCCATCCATGCCACCCATAGGAGGAATATGATGAAGACGATGCCGAAACGGACCCACCGGGTCGGCTTGTTGTCTTTGACACGGCTGATGAAATCGGCTTTGAGGTCTTTTTTGTCGTTCATTCAGATTGGTTTATTGATTGCGAGTATGGCCTTATTTCTTGCCGAGGATGGCGTTGTAGCGGGCGGGGTCGTGGAGGACGTTGGCCGCCGAGTCGACATCCTGGTCGGTCTTGAGGGTCTGGATGATGGAGCCGCGTGTGCCATGCCAGCGCATCACCATCTCGGGGCCGAGGTATGAGGCGATCATCTCCCGGTTGAGGTTGAGGTCATGCTCCAGGTCATGCTGCAGCAGCGAGCGCAGCGCGTCGATGCGCGCTTGCACCGAGTCGTTGAGGTATCCCTCGGTCTTGGCCGATTTCTCGAGCTGGTCTATCACCAGTTCGCAGGCGCGGTCATATTTGAATTTGTCGGGGTCGATGAATTTCTTGAATTCCGAGAAGATGGTGTCGGTGACCTCGAACTCCTCTGCCGGGACACCCTCGGGATGGGTGGCGGCGTAGCGGTTGGCGAAGTCGAAGCTCCAGCCGTCGCGCACGATATTGTAGACCAGTCGGTTGCCCTCGGGGTATTCGCTCTTGATGTCGGGGGTGATGCCGCCGCCGTCGCGCACCTCGCGGCCGGCGCGTGTGTGCCACACGGTGGTCAGCGAGTCGGGGATGCGGGCCACCGAGCCGTCGGGGTTGCGGTGGCTGTAGTCGATGGCCTGGATGAGGCGGCCCGAGGGGATGTAGTATTTGGCGATGGTGACCTTCATCAGGCCGTTGTAGGGGATGGCGCGGGTCGACTGCACGAGCCCTTTGCCGAAGGAGCGTTCGCCCACGATGACGCCTCGGTCGAGGTCCTGAATGGCCCCGGTGACGATTTCCGCCGCCGATGCCGAGGAGCCGTTGACGAGTATGGCCAGAGGTGTCTCGGTGTCGACAGGCTTGTGGGTTGTCTTGTAGATTTTCTCGTTGACAAGCCCTTTGCCCCGGGTGCGGACCACTTCGGTGCCTTTGGGGACGAAGAGGCCCACAATCTGCACGGCGCTCTCCAGCAGTCCGCCGCCGTTGTTGCGCAGGTCAAGGACGATTGACTTCACGGCGGGGTCTTTCTTGAGGTCGGTCAGCGCGTCTTTGACCGCCTGGAAGCTCTTTTCGTTGAATGTGGTCAGCTGTATGTAGCCGATGTCGCCGCGCACCACCCCATAATATGGCACCGGGTCGACATCGATTTTCTCGCGTGTGATTTCAAAGGCGAGTGTGGTGTCAGACAGGGCAGCCGAGCCGTAGGGGCGTTTGACGGTGACGTTGACCTTGGTGCCGGCCTGCCCGCGCAGTTTCTTCGAAATCTGGTCAGACGACAGCGAGGTCACGGAGTCTCCGTCGATGGTGATGAAGACATCTCCCGGTATGAGTCCCACTCGTTGGGCGGGGCTCCCCTCGCGCGGCTCGGAGACGAATGTCTTTCCGTCGCGTGTGCCTATGTATGAGCCGATTCCGCCGTATTCACCGGTGGAGATGGTCATGAATTCCTCCTGCTCGCTCTCGGGGATGTATTCCGTGTAGGGGTCGATTTCGTTGAGCATCGCGGCGATGGCGGTGTTGATCGACTTGTCTGCGTCGATTGAGTCGACGTAGCTGGTCTGGAGGTTTTTGTAGACGGCGGTGAAGATGTCGAGGTTGCGGGATATGTCGTTCTTTGGGCTGCGGGTTGCCGCTCCGGCCACAATCGCGGCGGCTGAGGCTCCCATCAGCAGTATGGGAAGTTTTCTCATCGTTGGCTAACGTCTGTGTTTGACACGCGAAGTTACGATAATTTGCGGCAACCCGGCAAACGGATTGCCACAAATTAAGTTAAATTAAAAGTAGGGGTCAGTGGCAGTGGCCTCCGCCGCAGCAGCCGTCAGAGCAACCGCCATCCTGGCCTTCGCCGCAATGGTCGTGGTCGCATCCGCAGCCGCATCCCTGGGCGGGCTTGAGCTCCTCGGGGGTGGCGTCGCGCACGGCGAGGATTCTGCCGTCGAAGCGCACGGCCTTTCCGGCCAGGGGGTGGTTGAAGTCCATCTTCACCTTGTCGGCGGTCACCTCCTTCACCAGTCCGTTGATGCGGAAGCCGTCGGCGGTCATCATCGGCACAAGCGCGCCGGGCTTGATGGCCTCGTCGTCGAATTTGTCGTCGATGAGGAAGAGGTCTTTGTCGAGGGTCACCACCTGGTCGGGGTCGTAGGGGCCGAAAGCCTCGTCGGCGGTGGCGGTGACGTTGAATGTGCCATCCTTCTCCAGGCCTTCGATGGCCTTCTCGAGGGGGACGATCATTCCGCGTGTCACTCCGAAGACAATCTTCTCGGGGTCTTCTGCGTCGGTCTGGTGGACGAGCTTCTCGGTGCCGTCAGGCTCGATGGCGTAGAGGTCATAACCGAGTTCGACATATTTTCCGGGTTGGATTTTTTCCATAATTCAGTAGTAAATAGGTGTTATGATGTGGTTGGATGTGTCGGGTCAGGTCTCGAGGTTGAGAATCTCCGAAAGGATGGAGACGGCAGTCTCCACGTTGGGGACGGCTGAGAAGGCGAAGGAGCGCTTCTGGCCGTTCTCGCGTATCTTGACGGTGGAGAGATGGCTCTGCAGGTAGGCTATCATCCGGCCGAACATCGGCGACTGGTAGTAGGCCTGGTTCTGGGAGTCGACGAAGTAGGTGTACATCGTGCCTTGCTTGAGGGCCACCTTCTCGATGCCGAGCTGGCGGGCCAGGCGGCGCAGGCGCGGCACCCGGGTGAGTTCGGCGGCCTCGGGGGGGATTTTGCCGAAGCGGTCGACGAGCCGCGAGCGGAACTCGCGTATGTCCATCTCTCGCTCCATCGAGTCGAGCTCGCGGTAAAGCGATATGCGCTCGCTCTCCTGGGGGACATACCATGCGGGCAGCAGCAGCTCGAGGTCGCTTTCGATGACGCAGTCGGCCACATATTCGGTCTCCTCCTCCGGGGAGTTGCCATGCTCCTCTTTGGTAAACGTTCCGGCGAACTCTTCGGTTCGCAGCTCGGTGACCGCCTCCTTGAGTATTTTCTGGTAGGTCTCGTAGCCGAGGTCGGCGATGAAGCCGCTCTGCTCGGCCCCCAGGAGGTTTCCGGCCCCGCGTATGTCGAGGTCCTGCATGGCGATGTGGATGCCCGAGCCGAGGTCTGAGAATCCCTCGATGGCCTGCAGGCGGCGGCGCGCCACCGGTGTCAGGGGGTTGCCCGGGGGTATCATCAGGTAGCAGAATGCCTTGCGGTTGCTGCGGCCCACTCGTCCGCGCAGCTGATGCAGCTCTGAGAGGCCGAAGTTCTGGGCGTTGTTGACAATCATCGTGTTCACGTTGGGCATGTCGATGCCGCTCTCGACGATGGTGGTGGCGAGCATCACGTCATAGTCGTGGTTGGTGAAGTCGATGATTGCCTGCTCGAGTTTCTCGGGGGGCATCTGGCCGTGGGCCACGATGGTGCGCGCGTCGGGGACTACCCGCTTCACCATCTGCTCGAGCTGCATCAGTCCCTCGATGCGGTTGTTGATGATGAACACCTGGCCGTTGCGCGACATCTCGAAGTTTACAGCCTCGGCCAGCAGGTCGTCGGTCAGGGTGTTGACCGAGGTCAGGATGGGGTAGCGGTTGGGTGGCGGGGTGGTTATCGACGAGAGGTCGCGGGCCCCCATGAGGGAGAACTGCAGGGTGCGGGGTATGGGAGTGGCCGACATCGTCAGGGTGTCCACCGAGACTTTGAGCTGCTTCAGTTTCTCCTTGACGGCCACGCCGAATTTCTGCTCCTCGTCAATCACCAGCAGGCCGAGGTCTTTGAACCGGACATCCTTGCCTACAAGCCTGTGGGTGCCGACCAGGATGTCGATTTTGCCGTCGGCGAGGTCTTTGAGGATTTCCTTGACCTGTTTGGGGGTGCGGGCGCGCGATAGGTAGTCGACCCTTACGGGGAAATCCTTCAGGCGGTCGCGGAAGGTGTGGAAATGCTGGTAGGCCAGCACGGTGGTGGGCACCAGCACCGCCACCTGCTTGCCGTCGGTCGCGGCCTTGAAGGCGGCGCGTATGGCGATTTCGGTCTTGCCGAAGCCGACATCGCCGCAGATGAGGCGGTCCATGGGGCGGTCGCTCTCCATGTCGGCTTTCACGTCGCGGGTGGCCGTCAGCTGGTCGGGGGTGTCCTCGTAGATGAACGAAGCCTCAAGCTCATGCTGCAGGTAACTGTCGGGCGAGAAGCTGAATCCCTTCTCCTCCTTGCGGGCGGCGTAGAGCCTTATGAGGTCTCGCGCGATGTCCTTGAGTTTCTTCTTGGTCTTCTCTTTCAGGCGGTTCCATGCCCCCGAGCCGAGCTTGTTGATTGTGGGTTCCACCCCCTCCTTGCCTCGGTATTTGGCGAGCTTGTGGAGGGCGTGGATGGAGACGAAGATGCAGTCGTTGTTCTTGTAGATGAGCTTGATCATCTCCTGGGTGGTGCCGTTGACCTGGGTGCGCAGCAGTCCGCCGAACTTCCCCACGCCGTGGTCGACATGGACGATGTAGTCGCCGGTCTCAATCGCCGAAAGCTCTTTGAGCGAGAGGGCGAGCTTGCCCGACCGTGCGCGGTCGCTCTTGAGCGAGTATTTGTGGAAGCGGTCGAAAATCTGATGGTCGGTGAAGAGGCATCGTTTCAGCCGGTGGTCGACAAAACCCTCGTGGAGGGTCGCCGACGCCGGGGTGAAGGGTATCTCCTCCTCGCGTTCGTCGAAGATGGCGTGTAGTCGCTGGGCCTGCTTCTGCGAGTCGGTGAGGATGTAGATTTTGTAACCCTCGCCGAGGAATTTCAGGAAAGAGGCCGAAATGAGGTCGAAGTTCTTGTGGTAAAGCCCCTGCGGGGAGCAACCGAAGTCGAGCGATGTCTCCGACTCGTATGGCGGGGTGGCGGCGGTGTATTCCAGGCGGGTGAATCCGGCCAGCCTGCGGGCGAACTTTGCCGGGTCTACCAACTGTTTCATCGCCTGCATGTCACCCTCGCCGGCAATCACCGCCGATGATGAGAAGCTGTCGGCGGCTATCGCCTCGATTCTCCCCGTGAGCCTCGACAGGTCGGTTGCCGCGATGACGGTGGATGGAGGGATGAAGTCGAGCAGGCTCTCCCCCGCGTCACCCTCGGCGGAGACATTGGCGGTGATAGCCACCGACTCCACTTTCTGTTCAGACAGCTGGGTCTCGATGTTGAAAGAGCGTATCGACTCGATTTCGTCGCCGAAGAGGTCGATGCGGTAAGGCAGCTCCCCGGAATATCCGAATATGTCGAGGATTGAGCCTCGGATGGCGAAATGGCCCGGCTCATATACATAATCGACAGGCAGAAAGCCGTTGTCGAGTAGCCATTTGCGAGTCTTGGCAAGGTCGATTTCCTGCCCCACGGCGAATGTCGCCGTCTTGTCGGTCAGCCTCTGCCTCGAGGCCACCTTCTCGGCCATCGCCTCGGGGTATGAGACCACAAACCGCAGTCCGGGGTCGGTGGTCCAGTGGCTGAGCGTCTCGGTGCGCAGAATCTGCTGCGGCGGGTCGACCTGGCCATACCTGATGTCGCGGCGGTAGCCCGACGGGAATATCATCACGGCCCTGTCGCCCAGTATCTTGACGAGGTCGTTGTAGAGATACCCCGCGTCATCCATCGAGTCGGCCACGAGCAGCACCGGCGCATTCCCCTTCTCGCCATTCGCCGGTTTCTTCCCGGTGTCGCGCAGGGCCATGCCGGCAAACAGCGCCGCGACCGACGAGCCTGCGAGGCCGCCGAGGGTCACGACGCTTCCCCCGCGGGCGAGCTGTAGCGCGCGGTCCATTGCTTTCTCCCTTGCCGGTGACAGGAATTCCCTTGCCAGCGATTCCAGCGGGAAGACCCCGTCGGCGGCCGTTGAGACCGGCATGTCTGTGTTTGGATTGATGGTTTTGGCCATAGTCAGATTTCTGTCAGAATCTCCTTTTCAAGACGAAACTGCAAAATTAACAAAAAAGTTGTCACTCTCCCAATTCTCCCCCCGTCATAAAATGCCATGCCTTCTCTTCGAGGGCGATGCTGTGGATGTTTGTTTTCTGATTTCGAGCAAGGCTACGGCAAAGTTAAGCAATTTATCTAAAAACATCTTTGGTTATAGGGATAATTGCTGTTTTTTCGGCAGGTTACTGTCGGTTTTCCACGGAGGTATGACATATGGAGGGCCGGAAGAGAAGAAAAAGCATATTATATACCTGAGTATGAGCGGCAAGTACTCCGGCGTTTATACCTCACGGGAATGTTTTAATTAATGAAGTTTTGCGTATTTTAATGTATGGCGGTAGTGTTTTTCGTGGAAAATTCGTATCTTTGCGGGATGATAGGGGACGTTGTGTCTACAAGTTCCCTTGCTACGACGCGAATACGTCAAATTCAACATAAACTGTTTTTCTAAACTATTATGAGTAAAGAAAAAAAATTCCTGACCTGTGATGGTAACCAGGCAGCGGCCCATGTCTCCTATATGTTCTCGGAGGTAGCCGCCATCTATCCCATCACCCCCTCCTCGACTATGGCTGAATATGTCGACGAATGGGCAGCCGCAGGCCGAAAGAACATTTTCGGTGAGACCGTTCTTGTCCAGGAGATGCAGTCTGAGGGTGGCGCCGCTGGCGCTGTCCACGGTTCGCTCCAGGCCGGTGCCCTCACCACCACTTATACAGCATCGCAGGGTCTGCTTCTGATGATCCCCAACATGTACAAGATTGCCGGCGAACAGCTCCCCTGCGTGTTCCATGTGTCAGCCCGTACGCTCGCCAGCCACGCGCTGAGCATCTTCGGCGACCATCAGGATGTGATGTCGGTGCGTCAGACCGGCTTCGCCATGCTCTGCGAGGGTTCGGTACAGGAGGTGATGGACCTCTCCGGGGTCGCCCACCTGGCCTCTATCAAGGCTTCCATCCCCTTCGTCAACTTCTTTGACGGATTCCGGACCAGCCACGAGATTCAGAAAATCGAGGTGATGGAGCAGGACGACCTCGCTCCGCTGCTCGACCGTGAGGCTCTCGACCGCTTCCGCCAGCACGCCCTCACCCCCCAGGCTCCCGTGTCGCGCGGTATGGCCGAGAACGGCGACGTTTTCTTCCAGCACCGTGAGGCTTGCAACCCAGCCTACGACAACATCGCCGACGTGGTTGAGGAGTACATGGAGAAAATCTCGGCCATCACCGGCCGCAAATACGGCCTGTTTGACTACTACGGAGCTGAGGACGCAGACCGCGTGATCATCGCCATGGGTTCGGTCACCCAGGCCGCCCAGGAGGCTATCGACTTCATGCTCGCCAATGGCGAGAAGGTAGGTCTGGTGTCTGTCCACCTTTACCGCCCCTTCTCGGCCAAGCACTTCCTCGCCGCCGTCCCCAAGACAGCCAAGCGCATCGCCGTGCTTGACCGCACAAAAGAGCCCGGAGCCACCGGTGAGCCCCTCTTCCTCGATGTCAAGGAGTGTTTCTACGGCAAGGAGAATGCCCCCCTCATCGTCGGCGGCCGCTACGGTCTGGCCTCGAAGGACACCACTCCCGCCCAGATCATCGGCGTGTTTGAGAACCTCGCCCTGCCGATGCCCAAAGACCACTTCACCGTCGGTATCGTCGATGACGTGACCTTCACCTCGCTGCCCCTCCCCGAGGAGGTGGCCCTTGGCGACAAGTCGACCTATGAGGCCAAGTTCTACGGTCTCGGCGCTGACGGCACCGTGGGCGCCAACAAGAACTCGGTGAAGATCATCGGTGACAACACCGACAAGTACTGCCAGGCTTATTTCGCCTACGACTCCAAGAAGTCGGGCGGTTTCACCTGCTCGCACCTCCGCTTCGGCGACGCGCCCATCCGCTCGACCTACCTGGTCAACACCCCCAACTTCGTGGCATGCCATGTGCAGGCTTACCTCCACATGTATGACGTGACCCGCGGTCTGCGCGACAACGGCACATTCCTTC
>ERZ778504.1107-NODE-1107-length-21640-cov-6.540792_pt1 | contig 21640 bp, 14 predicted proteins | sample MGYA00510046_ERZ778504 | MGnify/ENA primary metagenome ERZ778504 (study PRJEB29527, sample SAMN07138964) | mouse gut metagenome | material: feces | host: mouse | place: China:Nanjing | collected 2016-01-25 ...
AGAATATCCCCGATCAGCCTTGCCTCCTTGACCGGCTCTGATGTAAGCCTTTTCCAGATCAGGAAATCATAAAAGTCTTCCGGCACTCCGGTCAGTTTCCCATTGACGACTGCCCGCAAAGGACTGTTGTCTTCCTGCAGAACACTCCATACCATCGCATACATACGGATCTCTTCCGTTGTCAGAACCCTTTCACAGTCCAGAAATCCGGCAAACTCTTCAGCGGCAACCTCACCCCAGTTTTTGTATGAAACGATCGAATGATCCGAACGCACTCTGTATTCAGGCAGTCTCACGACCCGCACCTCATTCTGGTATCGTCGCAAACTGGCACACAACTGGTAAAATCCGCACCTTGAGTACGGCGCATCACTGTACCACACCCTGATCGGTTCCCCCTCTTCCAGATACGCCTGCAGACGCTCCATATGAGTACTGTAGTCATCACACAGTTTCATCAGCTCGGCCTCCATCTCCCGATCCGTTCCCCACTGCTCCTGTCCGTACATAGAGCAGATCAGACGCCTGCGGTACTCACTGCCCACCTCTTCCCTGATATCGCCAATGTCCAATAGGAAAGCGAGGCAGAGAACCTCCTGTGCCGTTCCCTCGATCCATCCGCAGTGTTCCCTTTCCGGCGGTCTCTTTTTTCCGGCTGTCCATACAGATGTCGGACCATCCACCCTGCCTGTGATGACCGTACTTTTTGCGGACTTCATCGAGCCCGCCTCACTTTCTCCAAATAATACCTCGATCATAACGCCTCTCCCCATAAAATCATTGATCCGCTCCATCATTCTCAGAAATCGGATTCGGGAATTCATATCTCTCGATCCGGCAGGTATGCGTCCTGCTCCCCGCAGGTTCCCCTTTATCATAGCTGATCCCGACCAGGAGGATCTCCCCGCCGTACGCCTCGATCGATTTCGGGTAGTGCTTCTTTTTGATCTGACTGATCGCACCCTGAGCCGTCTGATTCCATTTCAGCTCGATCACGAGCGCCGGATAATCCGAATCCCTCCTGGGCAGATATACGATATCCGCATATCCCTCCCCGGCAGGCAGCTCCTCCCACTGCAGGTAATAATCCTTGTAAGTATAGTACGCGAGCTTGATCACACTGCGAAGACTGTCTTCCTTATTATAGTGCAGCGGCGATGTCTCTTCTGCATGTATCTTTTCGATCTGCATGGAGACCGCTTCCTCTTTCATATGGATCGTGTCATAGATCAGCTGGTCACTCTCCACGACACGCCGGATCGTTTCCGCATGGTCCGTCTCCCTGACAGACTTCGAAAACTCCATCCGGATCTCCTCGTTGGGTATGCGCACTGTCTTCGTGCCCTCATCATAAGCGAGATATCCCAGATGGATCAGAAGCGTCAGCACGTCATCCCTGCCTTTAAACGTCACCAGATCGTTCGCAAATCCGTTCGTATTTACCCTGACTTCCATACCGCCGATCAGTTCAGCGATCACCCGCGTCAGCCCCGCATACCCCATACTGATATATCCCATCAGGCTCTCCGCAGCCGATGTCTCCGTCCAGTAAGAATCAAATGTCCCATTATCAGCAGCCTGCATCACAGAATTGGGATTGTACACAGAGCCCACTCCGCGAAACGAATACCCGTCATACCATTGTTTCATCGCCTGAAAATCTACATTTCCCCGATCGCAGAGCCGCCGCACCTCCTCCTGCGTAAACCCCACATACTCCCCAAATTTCCGGGGCGAGACCATCGTATACTCCCTGAAATCAGATATGGCAGACTGACGCCCGTCCTTCTTGACAGGGAGGATCCCCGTCATATAGGCCGCCGCGAAAATCTTCGACGTAGTCTGGCTGCTCTTGAACAGTGTGCGAAGAAATTCCAGATACTCCTGTTGAACCGACGGGTTCTCGCGGATCGGCGCATCCCACTCATCAATGATCATGATAAATTTATTTCCCGTCATCTCGACCGCACGGATCATTGTGGCCGGCAGTTCATTGCTCACCACAAGCTCCGGACAGGACACTTTCAGTTCCTCCGTGATCTTACTGCTGAGATAATCCGCAAGCTTCTTATAACGATCCGTATACGGTTTGATATAGGTCATATCAACATAGATCACATTGTACTGATTGAGATGCCGCAGATAGCTCTGATCCCTGCTGATGATCTTATCACAGAACAGCGCGGAGGAATCACAAGTCCTGTCATAGTATGCGCAGAGCATCTGCGCCGCAAACGATTTTCCAAAGCGCCTGGGTCTGCTGATACAGGTCAGCCTTCCCGGCGTTTCAATAGAGTTATTGATCAGCGCGATCAGCCCTGTCTTGTCAATATACAGATCATTTAATATCCCTGCAAATCCACTGTTTCCGGGATTCAGATAGACTCCCATATCATCCTGTCTCCTTCTATTGTCCTGTACACATTATTATCGCACAAAGGAAACCGAATGTCCATCTCTTCAATTCACCATTTCACCATTTCACCATTTCAACTTTTGACCAATCGCCAAATTTGTGTTATACTAGAGCATGTATGAAAAATGACAAAAAAGATAAAACAATGATTAAAGGGGGACATAAAATGGCTTGGTACGATGAAGCTGTCTTTTACCACATCTATCCTTTGGGACTTGCAGGCGCGCCGAAGGAAAACGCTTACGGGGAGCCGGAGCACCGTCTGAACACGCTGCTTCCCTGGATCGACCACATCAGGAGCATTGGCTGCAACGCCATCTATATCGGACCATTATTTGAATCAGTCGGACACGGCTACGAGACGACCGATTACAAAAAACTCGACAGCCGTCTCGGCGATAATGAGGACTTAAAGAATTTCGTGGCTGAATGCCACAAAAAAGAGATCCGGGTGATCTTTGACGGCGTGTTCAACCACACAGGACGCGATTTCTTTGCGTTCAAAGACATCAAAGAAAAGCGCGAGGGATCCCAGTACAAGGACTGGTACTGCAATGTGAACTTCTGGGGAAACAACGAGTACAACGACGGCTTCAGCTACGACAACTGGGGCGGATACAACCTGCTCGTGAAACTCAACCAGCGCAATCCCGCAGTGAAGGACTACATCTGTGATGTCATCCGCTTCTGGGTGAGCGAGTTTGATGTGGACGGTATCCGTCTCGATGCGGCGGACGTGCTCGACTTTGACTTTATGAAAGCGCTCAGACACGTCGCAAACGAGGTCAAGCCCGACTTCTGGCTGATGGGGGAGGTCATACACGGAGATTATTCGCGCTGGGTGAATGAGGGGACGCTGCACTCCGTCACCAACTACCAGCTGCATAAGGCGCTCTACTCCGGCAACAACGACCACAACTTCTTTGAGATCGCACACACGGTAAAGCGCCTGTACGAGATGGGCAGCAACAACCCCAACGGCTTCAAGCTCTACAATTTCGTAGACAACCATGATGTGGAGCGCATCTACACCAAACTAAACAACAAGGCACACTTCACGCCGGTTCATATCCTGCTGTACACGCTGCCGGGAATCCCCTCCCTGTACTACGGATCAGAGTTCGGCATCGAGGGCAGAAAAGAGAAGTTCTCCGACGATTCTCTCCGGCCGGCGCTCAACCTGGACGACTACAAAAATGCCCTGACAGACAATTCCTTCACCGCGCTGATCGCGGCGCTCGGACGCATCAGACAGCAGTCAAAGGCGCTGTCTTACGGCGACTACAGGGAACTGAAGCTCATGAACCGCCAGTACGCCTTCTCGCGCAACTTCGAGGGAGAAAGCGTGGTCGTCACCGTCAACAATGACGACAGTGACTTCACCATGACCGTTCCAGCCGGAAATGCCGCGGAATATGCCGGCGCACTCTCCGGCCAGAAAGTACGCGTGGAAAACGGCAATATCTGCGTCAATGTCAAGGCAAATTCCGGCGAGATCTGGCTGCCTGTCACAGACCAGACTGCCAGCAGGCTATCCGATGTGACACCTGTGGAGCTCCACGTGGAGGACGCCGTGAAGACTGCCGTTGCACCTGCCACCGAAAAAGCACCGGAAAAAGCGCCAGACAACCATGATGCAGACCCAAAAGCGCCCGAAAAAGCGTCCCATGACAATAGCGCTGCCACAAAAGAATCCGATCCTGCTGCAGCAAAAGCGACTGCTACCGCCGCCGTGCCTGCTGCCAAAGCGCCGGAAACCTCCGAGGACTTCGAGCGCGGAAAGATCGCAGGACTCCAGGAGGCGATCATCGCCATCATGGAGAAAAACGGACCTGTCACCGACCAGATGCGCAAAGACGTCACCGACAATGTCTATCACGATTCACTGATCAACTGGATCAAGAGTTTCCGATAAAAATGAGCTCCCATTTAAGCGGAAGCCCATAAAGAAGTATAAAGTATATGAAATTTCAGGCAGACCGCCGCATATGGCGGTCTGCCATAGGTCTGGCATCCAGTTCCCTTTTCTTCCTGTCTATCGCTGTCAGTAAACTTTCTGTTGCTTTAAACCGTCCATCCTCCGGTTTTCCTACGTCTGTCGGAATCATCCAACTGCGTATTTTTTCATTTTTCGGAATAAAGACGATCCAAAAATGTAGTTCATTTTTTATAAGGCAGCACGACGATAAAGATCGTACTTTCATTCGCACTCGCCGCCGTGACCGTTCCGCCGTGCAGCTCCACGATCTCCTTCGTAATCGCCAGCCCGAGTCCTGCACCACCGGTCGCTGATGAACGCGCCGCATCCGCCCGGTAAAACTGTTCAAAGATATGTTCCAGCTTGTCGGGCGCGATGGTCTTCCCATGGTTTTTGATCATAACCTTCGCCTTATCTCCCTCCGCCTGCGCAAACAGGAGGATCTCCGTCCCGGCATAGCTGTAGCTGACGGCATTCCGGATCAGGTTGTCAAACGCCCGCGCAAGCTTGTCCGCATCACCCATGACCTCGATCTCCGGCGCGATCTCAAGCCGCCATTCCAGTTCCCGCTCCGCGAGGATCGGTGCAGATTCACTGGCGAGCTGCTCAAGCATACGGCTCAGGCAGATCCGTTCACTGTCCAGTGTCAGCGTTGTCAGATTGAAGCGCGTAATATCAAAAAACTCGTTGATCAGCTCCTCCAGCCGCTCCGCCTTCCCGAGTGCGATGTCCGTGTAGCGGCAGCGAAGCTCCTGCGGGATCTGCGGCTCATCGCGAAGCAGCGTGAGATACCCGATCACGCTGGTCAGCGGCGTCTTTAAGTCGTGTGCCAGATACATGATCAGGTCATTCTTGCGCTGTTCGGCAAGCTGCGCGTCACTCTTTCGCGTCTCCAGCGTATGCTTGATCGAATTGATCTTCCGTTCCGTCGTGGCAAGCTCCTGCGAGAGTATGACATCGCCTGCGTTCTCCGTGATCAGCGCATCGATGCCGCGGTTGATCTCCACAAAATATCTGACAAAACTGTTGAGATAGATCATCTGTGCAATGATAAAGATGAACACCACGCCTGCCAGGAAATACAGGCTGAGATAATTGCGCACGACCTGTCTGTACGTCCAGAGCGCCCTTTCATATGCATCGTTGTATCCCGCATAGACAAAATCACACATAAAATCCACCACAAGGTTTGCAAACCGCCCGCGGAATATGAAATTATATAATGCGACCGCGCAGATCAGCGCCATGACTGCCGTTGTGACCGTGATAAACAGCAGTTTCATCTTCAAATGCCTGTACCCGCTGTCCTGCTTCTTTCTATTTATTAAAATCTTTTTCATCAAATCTTCTTATCCTTTTCACTCGATCGTGTACCCCACTCCCCAGATCGTCCGGATATATTTCGGACGCCGCGGCGGCTCGTTCATCTTTTCGCGGAGCCGCGCGATATGCGTCATGACGGTATTGTTGTTGTCGAGATAGCGCTCTCCCCAGACAGCCTCAAACAGCTCCTCCGACGAGACGACACTCCCGCGCCGGGTGCACAGATACCACAGAATGTCAAATTCCGTCGGCGTCAGCGTCAGAACCGTTCCATTCAGCAGGCATTTGTGGTTGTCCCTCGATATGTGCAGTCCCCTGATATCGATCTTGTTTAACGATTCCGCACTTTCTTTTGCGTTCTCTTTTCCGACGTTATAGCGCGTGTAGCGTCTCAGTTGTGTCTTGACCCGCGCCAGGACCTCCAGCGGATTAAAAGGTTTGGTGATATAATCGTCCGCGCCGAGCGTCAGACCCATGATCTTGTCGCTGTCCTCCACCTTTGCCGTGAGCATGATCACCGGATAAAAATATTTTTCCCGGATCCTGCTGCAGATATGAAAACCGTCGACATCGGGAAGCATGATATCCAGGATCGCAAGATCAAGTTCAGTCTCCTCGATGTATCCCAGCGCCTCTGCGCCGCTGTAGCACTTATACACCGTGTACCCGTCATTTTTCAGGTAGACTTCGATCAGATCGGCGATCTCCTTTTCATCGTCGACCACCAAAATTTTTTCATTCATAATCGCCCCGCGCCCCCACCTTCTTTTTATCAAGACCATTGTACTACGTGCGCACGGCAATTTCAAGCAATGCACCTGTAAGTAAGCAATTTCTAAACGGCTCATCCTGTGCCGATTCCCAGTTCTTCCAGATCCATTCCGATGTCTGCAATACGGTCAGTTTTACGCATTTGGTTCCTTTCGTCAATGATCAGATCCTGCACATCAGAGCATATTTGAAATTCACACTTTTATCACATTTAGATAACAATTGAAACACAATTTGCGATTATATTATAACCATAACAGCGAGGAACAGACAGCACAGACAGCCAACAGACATATTTGACAGTGCAGGCATTTTTTATAAAACGATTTTATATTCGAAAGGAGATCTTATCATGTACGATAACAATGACAACTACTCTCAGCAGTCCAACAATCCATCCGCAAACAATAACAACGGCTATCCCGAATACTACTATTCGCAGAATATACCGAACGGAAACTATCAGCAGACGGTCAATCCCTCATCAGTTCCGCAGACAGGCAAGGCAAAGAAGAAAGGCGGATTTGGCAAAAAGACAGCCTCCGCCGCCTGCCTTGGCCTGGTGTTCGGCGTGACTGCCGGCGCCGTCTTCAGTGTTCCCGCTTCTCTCGCGACAAAGGAACTCAAGGAGACCAAGCGCGAGATCCAGCAGATGCAGGAGTCTTTCAATGCCAGCGCAGCCGGCAAGGCGTCCCTCTCAACGACGGCCGACTCGCTGAATGCATCGAACACGCTCTACAACAACAGCACCTCCGCCAATGTAACTGCGATCGCCAACAACTGTCTCCCCAGTGTTGTCTCCATCACAAACAAAAGCGTGACGGAAGTGCGGACCATGTTTGGTACCTTCCAGCAGGACGCGCAGAGCAGCGGATCCGGCATCATCATCGGCGAAAACGACACGGAACTTCTGATCGTCACAAACTATCATGTGGTTTCGGGCAGCAATGAACTCAGCGTCGTGTTCAGCTACGACGAGGACAGCGACGAGCCCTCACTGGTAAGTGCAAAGGTCAAGGGCTATGAGGCGGACAAAGATCTCGCCGTCATCGCAGTATCACGCGACGACATCACCGACGAGATGCGCTCCAAGATCAAGATCGCCACGATCGGAGACTCCTCGAACCTCGTACTGGGCCAGGAAGTCGTGGCGATCGGCAATGCGCTCGGTTATGGACAGTCCGTGACGACAGGCATCATCAGCGCACTCGGACGCGATGTTACCGTCTCTGACGAAAAGGGCGGCACGATCACAAACAAACTGATCCAGACAGACGCCGCCATCAATCCCGGCAACTCGGGCGGCGCCCTGTTGAACATGAACGGTGAGCTGATCGGGATCAACTCTGTAAAAGTAGCCTCGAGCTCCGTCGAGGGCATGGGCTATGCGATCCCGATCTCCGATGTGCAGTCCATCATTGAAGAACTGATGTTGAAGGAGACAAGAGACGTCGTGTCAGAAGACAAAAGAGGATATCTGGGTATCAACCCTATCGATGTGACAAATGAGATCTATGAAACATATGGCATGCCCGTCGGTGTCTATGTCAACATTGTATACGAGGATTCGCCGGCAGAAGCTTCCGGTCTCGTAAAAGGCAATATCATCACAAAATTTGACGGTCAGACTGTCAAGACAAGGGAACAGCTCGCATCGCTGCTCAGCTACTACAGCGCCGGCGAGACCGTTGAGATCGTCGCCATGGTGCAGAGTGACAACGGGTATGTCGAGAAGACCTTCCAGGTGATTCTGGGCACAAAAGACGTCTTTGGCGAGGACGCCAACAGCGGACAGTCTGCACCAAAACAGCAGGAGTCTGAAAATGATGTCGACGACTTTTTCAACAATCCGTTTGGTTCCTTCTGGTCATTCCCCTGACGAACTAATCAATCGAGTAGGGAAGAGTCCTCTTCCCCTACTCGCGCGCCGGGCACCCGTCAGCGCATGCTGACAATCTTCCTCTGGGTGCTCGTGTGCATAAAAGAAAAGGACTGCGTCAGCAGTCCTTTTCTTTTATAGTTCTATCTTTGCCCTCTCCGCTACAGCCGGAACGCACAGCTGCGGATTGATATTTTCCTCAACCTCCACGACCATGCCCGCCGCTGCCTGTCCGATCTTTGCCATCTGCCTGACACCCAGGTGCTTCATGTATCCAAGCGTCACACCTGCCATAAAGGCGTCCGCTGCCCCGTTGGTACCGACCTGCCCTTCACTGCTGCCCGCCGACTGCATGTACTGTTCGTCATAACATGCACAGTACACGCCCTTTTCCACGAGGATAAATACATTCTTCACGCCCTTTTCCATAATGATGTCCGCGGCGCGCTCCAGTGTATCCTTGTCCTGAATACGGATGCCGCTCAGCACCTCCGCCTCCGACTTTCTGCAGACTACAAGGCTGATTCTGTCAAGCACCTCCAGCAGCTTCTCCGCACTCTTTGCCGATACCGGCTCGGCAAACACCGGAGCCTTGCACCGCTCACACACCATAGCGATCGTCTCCTCCGGTATGCTCGTGTCCAGGATCACCATGCGCGCCTTGTTCAGCATCTCCATCTTCGGCATCACAAAGCTCGCCGTAAGGTAGTCATTGATCCGCCTGTCCGATACCGCAAGCCGCCGGTTTCCCATCCCGTCGGCAATATACAGGTGTACGGCAGTGTCTGCCCTCACCGTTTTCAGGGAATTTGAGATATCGATCCCAAGTTCCTCACAGTTATCTATGATCTTACGCGCATAGTCATCATCGCCAATCGCAGTGATCAGTTTTGTACCGACACCGAGAAGCCGCAGGTTATGGACGATATTTCTGCCTGTTCCTCCGAGTGACCGGACCACCCTGCCAGCACTGGACTCACCTTCCGCCAGCGCCTCCTCAGGCGAGCCTCCGATATCGATGCCCGCACCTCCGATCACGGCACAATAGTCCGGACCACTCGTCACATACCCTTTACCAAGTATATATCCTTTTTTCATCAGATTTGAAATATGTACTGCTGCCGAGGAGCGGGCGATCCCCGCCTTTGCCGCGAGCTCTTCCTGTGAAATCATCGGGTTTTCCATAATCCACTGAAATATTTGTGCCTCTCTGTTTGTCATATATACTCCCTTCTGTGCGATTTAACATTGTTCATATGGCAAGTATTCCCTATTTTTAATGATAACACTGCAGAGAAGTACTGTCAACGTATCAGTATTTTTTCATCGAACTTGTGATGTACAATTGACCCGTGATTTGATATACTTAAAATACATCTTTAACAATATCATCGAAAAAATTTCAGGAGGATTGTATATATGAGTAAGAAAAAAGTTGTTGTCGCGCTGGGTCATGACGCGCTGGGTTCCACCACGCTCGCACAGCTCAGCGCTGTCAGGAATACCGCAAAGGCTCTGGCGGATCTGGTGGAAGCGGACTACCAGCTGACGATCACGCACAGCAATGGCCATCAGGTCAGCATGATCCACAAGGCGATGACAGAGCTGCACCGCATCTACATCGACTACACACCCGCACCGATGTGCGTGTGCTCCGCGATGAGCCAGGGATATGTGGGCTACGATATTCAGAATTCTCTGAAATCCGAACTTTTGAGCCGCGGAATCTCCAAGCCTGTCAGCACGATCCTGACCCAGGTGACGGTCGATCCCTACGATGAAGCCTTCTACGATCCGAAGAAAGCGATCGGGCGCTACATGTCAAAGGAGGATGCTGACACGGAGATCAACAAGGGAAATTACGTTGTTCAGACTTCTGACGGCTACCGGCGCGTTGTCGCGGCCCCGCAGCCGATCGACATCGTGGAGATCGAGGCGATCAAAGCGCTCTCCGACGCCGACCAGGTCGTGATCGCCTGCGGCGGCGGCGGTATTCCGGTGATCGAGCAACAGCATGTTTTAAAGGGCGCCTCCGCAGTGATCGAAAAGGACTGCATCGCCGGCAAACTCGCCGCTGACCTCAAAGTCGATGAACTGCTGATCCTCACCAGCGTGGACTACGTATACCTGAACTACGAAAAGGACGACCAGACGCCGCTGGCAACACTGACTGTCGCCGACGCAAAACGCTATATCGGGGAGGGACAATTCGGAGAGACAGATATGCTTCCCAAGATCATGGCAGCGATCACATACCTCGAGGCAGTTCCAACTGGCAGGGTGGTCATCACTTCCCTGAGCAAAACAGCAGATGCCATCAACGCAAAAGTCGGCACCGTCATCACCGCATGCTGACAATCTTCCTCTGGGTGCCCGTGTGCATAAAAGGATCAGGCAGTGAGTCATATCGTTTACTCACTGCCCGATTCACTGATCACCAGCAGCATCGCTCCGATGATGATGCCAAAATCACCAAGGTTGAACACAATACCGCTGAACCTGTCATTCAGTTTTCTGACGAACCGGCTTACGCACTTATCTGCATCCATCAAATGGATCGAGAAATAGTCGACCACATACTTTCTTCTGAGCCTGTCGTATGTATTGCTGTAGGCACCGCCCAGTATCAGGGCAAGTCCGGTCTTCAGGACTCCTTTTCCTTTCCTACCGAGCATCGCTGCAAAGATCCCTGTCACAAACGCACTGAATACCAGGGAGAGCAGTGCGACCAGATACTGGTTTTGATCACCAAGGTTCAGCATTGCTCCCCTGTTATGGTATCGTTTGACTACGATCTTTCCATCTGCCAGTGTCTTTTCACCGACAGATCCTCCTTTCTCGATCCGGTACTTGACGAAGCTGTCCGCTGCCCAAAGTGACAAGAGTGTCATAATATAGGGCATTTCTCTCACACCTTTCCTGTTTCTTCAGTCTTATATCTCCTACGCTATCACAGGTGTGGGAAAAAGTCAAACGCATTATTTCCTGGTTGTATTGTCCTTGGTCGCACTGTCCACACTGCTGGTTTCTGTGCTGCTGCTCTCAACGCTTCCTGTTTCCGCGCCATTTGTAGTTCCTGCAGTGCTGTTCCCTGTGTTGCTGCTTCCTGTTCCCGCTGTTCCAGTGCTGCCTGTCCCTGCAGTGCCGTTTATCGTACCGGCCGTTCCAGTGCCATTTGACTGTCCTGCATTTGTCCCATTGGTCGACAGGTTACTCACGTCAAACCTGCCCTGGAGTCCGCGGTAGAACTCTTCCATGCTGTCATTGATCTTAAAATTATTTGTCTGCAGTATATCGATATACTCCTTGACGACCTTACTCAGATTGCTGTCCGGATTTGCGTCCACAAACTGCTGGTAATACTGCAGCGCTTTCTGGTCAATGGTATCGTTGGCATCGCCTTTATAATAATGCTCTACGCCCTCTGTCCTGTTGTATCCTCCACTGATCGCGTTTGTCGCGATCTCCTCGTACATCCTTGCCGCCGCCTCAGAAGACACCTCGTTTGGATATTTTTCCAGGTGCTGTTCAAAGAGGCGGGCGCGCTCCAGCATCTCGGAGAGTGTCATATTGATCACTTTCCGGTTTTCCTCATCAGACATCACCATGGACGGTGTATCCCCTTCCAGACGCATCAGGTCCATAAATGCGATCATATCCTCGGGCATGTACTGTCTGCTGTCCTCAAGTCCTGTAAAATCAATATTTCTGATATCATCGCCGAAACTCAACAGTCCTGTGAAAAACCGTTTCACATCGCTAACCGCCGCCCCTGCGATATTGGTATTGATGTAGTTTATGATACTGTTGGGATCTGTGTTCTCGTCACCGATCATGGCATCAAACTCACTGTGATCACCGGCTGCCGAATCCGAAGCGCCTTCGCCGGCTCCTTCACTGCCGCCCTCTGTGCTGCCACTCTCATTTGTCTGGGACTGGTCCGCACCTGTGACCGGATCCTTATTTTCATTTCTGTTATCTTTTTTCCCGCAGGCTGATACAGACAGTGCGCAGGTAACACACAATGCCGCGAATACCGCCCTGCGTACAGTGGAACTTTTTCTGTTCAATATACACATTTTTTTCATAATTTTTCCTCCATGTGATTCCATAGTTACTGCTGCCATCTTATTGTCCCTCACTTCAGGGAAAATATTCGGTGATTTTAAAATGAAAAAAATGTAATATATTTTATTTTATCCTTCGTTGTCATTTTATGGCAGATCAGAAGATAATCCCGTATGCCGCAGAAAACAGGGCAATGTACATCACACAGCAGAAAACCAAGTGTATGCCGCCATTTCTTTCGGACACCTGATTTTTGTCAGAAAATAATTTGTCAGACCTATAAACTGCCGTATGAGTTCAAGCACGGGATTATCACAGGGTAGTCCGTTGCCAATCTGTCGTCATCACTTCGCACCCGATTTCTTCTTCGTCGTTACAGACGCAACATTATATACACTGATCTCATGCCCCAGCAGCTGCATGATCCGCAGTTCATCCTCCGCATCTGACACAGCATTGTGTGTCTCTCTGTACCGCTTATCCCCGCTGAGCATTTTCAATACTGCTTCGACGCCATACCCCCACTTTAACCTTCCGGTCTTATAGCAGTCCGCCGTGTCAGGTATCGCCCTGTTATATTGGCGGTATGCCGCCAGGCGCATGATGTCATACCATTGATATCCCGCGTATTCCGGCAGATGATTTCTGTCAAAGGACGCATTGTATGCAAAAAGTTTCTGCACATGGTACGAATCCAGCCACTGCCTGATCTCCTGTAAAGCCTGTCTGCGGTCTGCGATATGGACATCCTCCCCGTCAGGCCTCAGTTCATTGGAAAACATCCCGCCCACCCTGTATTCCGGCGTGATTATGTAATATATCGAATCTGATTTCTCCTGTGTCTTTGCATCAGCGATCACTGCCCCGATCGACATAACCTCGTCGTTCCAATTGGTCTCTGTATCAATCACTGCAAATCTTTCTATCATTTGTCTCTCCGCCTTCCCTGTCATATATCTGATTCATGGTAGTGCTCATAGCCTATCTGATAACGTGAAGATCGTATACCTCAAAAAATCAGGTCATCAATTATCGTATCTTCTTTCTGAAGCGCCGCTTTTATCTGTATATTATTTTAAGATAATATACAGATAAAAACAATAACCTAAAATGCAATTCACAGATCAAACGCACGAATTCCTTTCATTAATCTTGGATTCAGAAACAGAAAAAGGAATGTCCCTTTTATACAAGACATTCCTTCCTCCGCGCCCCTACACCCCTCTCCCGATCCCGGCCAGAAACTCAAACACCCCTGCCACGTCGAGCCGTCCATACCCCGCGTATGTCAAGTTAATGTCACAAACTTTTTTGAAGGAAATTCTCTGAAAGCCACATAACTTCGTTGGGGTTATGGTAAGTTAGTGTCAAGTTTGATGAAATTGATGGTAAATTAGTGTCAAGCTGCTTGAACCTAAAATGGAATCTCCTCATTTTTTTCTGACCAAAAATCATCCATACAAAGTTTGGGAAACGAGCCAACATCTACACCATGTTGTTCTGTCAACATAAGTAATTGTTCTCCAACCGAATTGCATTCTTCAATTATACTTATTGCGTCTCTTTCACATAGGCATATAATTATATTTTCAAATTGTCTTTGAAAATATTGTTTTAATTGAACAGCATTCTCCAATAACCAAATAATAAAAGGATGATCTACAGTAATTCCTCTTCGAAAATAGAATTTTGCATGGCATACATATTTCCTACTTTGATTACTGGCAGCTTTACAGAACATCATTGGAGGAAAAACATCATATATATCTTCAATTTTTTCTTTTTTCTTTTCACGAAACATAATAGTTTGTCCTTCTTCATAATTGATTGTCATAAAATAGTTATCTTGAAGATATGCAGCCAAATATTGATCCAAAATCAAGTTATTATGTAGGAAAAAAGGAATATTATCATAATGTATATCCTTACTAAATTTTTTCTGCAATGATTGCTTTCTTTCCACAAAATATTGTCTTTGGTACTGTTCTAACCATTGATTCAATGAAGATGTTTGTCCCTCTCTCCATTCCTTTAGAGAAATATTCTTAAACCATTTTAATTGCTCCATAAAATACTGCACTTCATTTAACATTTGATATTTGTCTGTTATACTAGCAATTGCTACAACTATTTCCAAAGGCAAACATAATATCTTTGAACGACCAACTTCTACTGTCGGTTTCCATTTATCCATCATCAAAAACTTCATTTCATGTCCAACACGAACATTATAATTTTTCCCATAAATATTAGCCCCCATAACAACACCCTGGTAAGCAAAGATAATATTTCCAGTTTGATTACTAGCAAATAGAGTATTTATATCTAATCCCAAGCATTCTGTAACCCCAAAAGTCATTGACTCTTCATGATCATAATTCAGATAAGCACTCCAAACTGAATATAAATCATACATTTCAGAAAATGGTCGCCAACTTTCCCCCAATTGTGCCTCTGTTTGTGGGCAGCTCTCCGTTTTCTCCAATTCTTTTTTTAATTTTTCCGTTTTTTCTAAACCAAATACACGTTCTAGTCTCTTCCAGCTTAAAGAAATGCCACTTTTATTTTTGCAGTATAAGGTTATCCTTACAGTCCCATCACAATATGAAACCCCAGCTTCAAGCTCAAAGCATTGATCTTTTACCTGCCATTGCACGTTTTTATCAAAACGCACTTCATACTTCACCAACACACCCGAAAGCCCTGGCAAAACATGATTTTCTTCCATATCTAATGGAACAATCGTAGTCATAATTTGGGGATACTGTCCACAGACTTCCGGGAAACACTCATCAAACTTCTTCTTTAATCCCGAAGTCAGTTCATACTCATGTTTCCCTGCCACCTCATGAGATGCCTGCATCACTTCTTCATACGTCCGTCCTATCCGCTGATTATTGTAATATACTGGCATTCGAGCACCACATAAATACTTCTCCACTGTCTTATGCAAATCCAAGGTACCCAACTTACTTGGATTCAACCGAATAACAATTGATGTACCCGATTTAATTCGATATCCACGTCGTTCAAGTTTTTTTTGTTCATCTTCACTTTGACAATCTGGATGTGGGAATGGCTTATCTTCCTGATGATTTGCAGCTTGATTTTTCAATGTATAATATCCCGTCAATCCAGTTATCTGCAATCGCAGTCCATATTGTACTGCCTCTGAAGGTTGAGTTGCCAATTCCTCTCTTCGATTCTTTTCTGGGGCAAAATATAACGTAGAAACCTCTGCATAATCCCCGCAAAGAAAACAGGATAAGAAGCCAATCCCAAAATGACTGATTCCTTGATAAAACTCTGATTTACCAAGTTCGCACAAATCCTTTTCCAATTCTTTTGAGGTATAATAAGAATTACCTACTCTTAAAAAATAACGCTGAAACATTCCCAAAGTCATACCTATTCCATAGTCGTCTATGCGAAACCAAAGATTCCCTTCTTTATCATTCCATTCCCAAAAATCAATGTGTGATTTCTCCGGCACAAAATCAGCATCCATCTTACCTCGCAATAGCGTGGCATCGATTGCGTTCTGCAAAAGTTCTCTCACAAAAACATCTGGATTATCATACAAGTCTTTCCCAATAAGAAGTTTTAAAATCTGCTCTTGATTCATTGTAAAACAGAAATCTCCACTCATATAACCATCCGACTCAATTTCGTTCCGTAAAACCGCTCTAGGAAAAGGAAATCTCTGCCATCTATCCTTACAGTATCTCTGCAATTTAGCGCAATTACTGAGTTCAATATCTATCCAATCCAAGAATTCTCTAACCGTATGTTCTATACCAGGGTTTTTACAACGAGCTTTGTATGGTAAATCATCGGTAGATGGTTCATCAGGATATCGAAATCCCGCAGATGCATGATGCTTTTCCCATTCGTTCCAACTTTTCTCATTACATTCCACATAACTGTATAGCACTTTCGGAGCACGCGTATCATCAAAATCTAGCAAATCTGCTAAGCGCAGCACCAATGCACAAAATAACGGATCCACATCACTTGCAGGCAAATATTCCAAATTAGCATTTCCTCGAAGCCATTCAGGATTTTCTCCATGTGCCTGGCAAACAGCCAAAAGACAACGCATTGGCGCTACGTCAGCAGGCCATTGTTCTATCAAATTCTTCCAATACTTATTTTGCAATACTTCTGAGAGTCGCAAGTGGTGTATTGTGCGAAGATACCACTTCCAAATTCCCTCTGGCCAATCTTTCGGTAAAAATCCAAGTAGTTCAGGTGCATTCTGCCTTAAAAACACTTTAGATAATAGTTCATCCTCATAGTACAATTGCATCTCTTCATCAGTGTACACCATTCCTAAATCATGGATACAAGCTGCCAAGATCAACATTTCTATTTCTCCAACTGTCAAATCTATAACATGATTTCCAAGCAAACCACCCATTGCATCCAATACATTTAATACATGTTTCTCATCATGCAAAGTATAATTTTCAAAAGTTCTGCGCACATCTTTTAAATATGTCACAGCCTGCTCGTAAATTTTCCTTGTCCAATGACACCGTTCGCTTTCTGGTAAAACTTCTTTCTGATAAGTCTTCCATAACACGGTATCATCTAATACTTTAGAATGTTTAGCCATAAACTCATCCTCTTTCAATTGGAAACAACCATTCCCTAACCGTAGGTTGATAAATACTCCTGCTAGTCTACATTATTCCGTTCCTTTATTACACCATATTATTGTATCACATTTTGACAATGTGATATATATTGCTATCATACACGGCAGCAATATATATCGTATTACAGAAATTCTTCTACTTATTTACTTCGTATACTCTCCATAATTCCATTCAATCTCCACTCTCTTATCCCTGTAAATCGTAACCTTTTTAATGAATACATCCACCGCTTCCTGCGTCAGCTTTTCCATCTGTGAAAACCGGATAACCTCTTTTATATCCTGTTTCGGTCGATTGTATTCCTCCGTAAGTCTGCTGAACGCAAGCTCTGTTTCTTCTATTTTACATGACAGTTCCTGCATCTGTAAAGCGATTCCATCCGCCTTACTGCGGTATTCTCCGGCTCCTATCTGCTTTGCCGCATAGCTTTCATATAATCTATCTTTCTCTACCTGCAAATTGCGATACTGTGTCCGGTAGGTGCCCAGTTCTTTATTCAACTCATTCAATTCTTCTTTCTGGAATTGTCCAAGGCTCTCACGCTGTTTTATCAAGTCTCCACGGCGCATCAATTCCCGGTACAATTCTGTCAACACAATCTCTTCCAAAATGTCTGCCCTGAAATAAGTACAGCAATCTGGTATCTGCAGCAGGGAATGTTTCCTGCACCAGAAATGGTTCGGCATCCTGCTATTACTGCTCTGCGGCTTATAGTTGATTGAATACCCACACCCGCCACAGTATATTTTCCCTGTCAATGGATGTTTTTCCCGTTTCCTTTTTGTGGATTGTTCCGGTCGGAAAGCAGACACCCGTGCAAATACCTCTGGCGTTACCAGCGGCTCGTGATGATCTGTAATGACTTTCCACTCCTCCTTTGGCACGGCAATCCCGTTTTTGCTTCCCACAGACTTGCGGACTGATTTGCCGTAAGCCATTTCGCCCAGATAGAAACGGTTATTCAGGATTCCCCTCACAGCCGTATTGCTCCATGCAGGGTGCTCCTTTGCCATTTTCCTCTCAGGATAACGCATCTGCGTGATAGTCGGCGTGTGTTCCGCAATCAGTTCTTTTGCTATCTGCGTACTGCTCATTCCCTTTTCTGCCAGTGAAAAGATATGGCGGACGATTTCTGCCTCCTTTTCATTGACAATCACCGTATTTTTTTCAATTTGACTCTTGGCATAGCCAAAAGGAACCTGTCCGAATACATATTCCCCATTTGCACATTTATTTTGAAATGATGTTTTTACTTTGACCGATATATCCTTACTGTAAAGGTCATAGAGAAGCGTCTGGAAAGCAGTATCCAGCGGGGTGGTACTTCCTTCATGCTCCCTGCTGTCATAATGATCATTTACGGCAATGAACCGCACTCCCATAAAGGGGAAAATCTGGTTAAGATAATCTCCCAGTTCTATGTAATCCCTTGCAAATCGGGACATATCCTTTACGAGAATACAGCTGATTTTACTCTGCTTTACCTGTTTTAACATCTCCTGCAGCCCCGGTCTGTCCATATTCGTACCGGAAAAACCGTCATCACAAAACTCTGTAGCCTCCTGTCCCATTAGTTCAGCATCATTTCTAATATAATCTAAAAGCATTTTCCGCTGAGTAGAAATACTGTTGCTTTCCCTCTGCTCTGTGGAAGCTTTACCGTCCAGGGCATCATCCTCTATGGAAAGGCGGAGATAGATTGCAATCTTCCTGCTGTCCGTCATTTTTCTACCTCCCTTCCATCAGTGCATCACTGTATGTAAATAAGACTTCCACCCTTTTCCCCGGATACACATAGATTTTATCTATCAGCGTTTCAATAAGCTCCCTGGTAAGTACCTGTCCGCTTTTCAGTTTTACCAATGCCCGGACTGCTTTCAGATAGGTTTCTCCGTCACGCTCAAGGCTCACTTCCTGTTCTCTGAAACTCTTCTCCTGCTTCTCCAGATCCCGCAGTCTGTTTTCCTTACACAGTTTATACTCCACATAGTCTTTCTGCGAAAGACTGCCCGTGCGGTATGCCATATACTTATCACTTTCTTCCTCTTCAAGTCTTTCTTTTGCGTAAGTTACGGACCGAAGGCTCTGTTCCAGCTCCTGCTTTTTCTGCTGAATGATTTCCCTTGCCTTATCCAGATATATTCTCTGTTTTTTCAGACCGGTATCAAATTCCTTTTCAAACAGCGAAAAGAGAATATCCGTCAACGCATTTTTTGAGATACGGTTAGAAGACGGGCAACTATCCGTCTTGGTTGCCCCACTATTTAAGCAGAAATATCCATCTATACGCATCCTGCTGCCATCTGCATAGTGCTTCACATAACTATTCCTTGTCATTTTCCGTCCGCATACACCGCAGTACAGCACCTTGTCAAAAATATTTTCCCCGATTGGGCAGCCTTTCGTTGGATGAGCGTGGCTCTTTGTCTGCTCCCGCAGCTTCTTCCTTACTCCGGCCGCTTCCTTCCTGATCTCCGGCGTGATCAGCGGTTCATGGGATTCCTCTTTTATCACCCAGTCATCTTCCGGCTTATGAATGCGGTTACTTTCATCCCTTGCAGTAATGCTGGTCTTTCCCTGTACCAGCCTGCCGGAGTAGGTGTCACTTTTAATAATGCGTTCCACACCGCTTTTATCCCATCCTTTGTAAACCGCATCCGGCAGGCAGTAGACCTCTCCCGTCTTATGATACACTGCCGGCGGATTGATCTTACGACTGTTCAGATCATCCGCAACTGCCGTATAGCTTTCCGACTCAATAAATTTCTTATAAATGTATCTGACAATCTCCGCCGTATCTTCATCCGGCATCAGCCTGCGTACTTTGCCCTCCCAGACTGCCTTATACCCATAAGGTGCAGGACCTCCCACATAGGAACCTTCCTTTCTTCTCTGTGCCAGAGAAGCTTTTGCTTTCACGGAAAAATCCTTGGCATACATATCATTTACCAGATTCTTGATTTCCGATACCATCTGTTTCGTTTCATTGCCGCCTGCCCCGGTATCAAAGCCATCCGCCACGGCTATGAAACGCACACCAAGGAATGGGAAAATCTTTTCAATATAATTTCCGGCTTCCAGATAATTTCTACCAAAACGGGACAGGTCTTTTACAATCACGCAGTTAATGTCTCCCATGCGGACATCCTGCATCAGCCTCCGAAACGAATCGCGGTTAAAATTTGTTCCCGTCTTTCCCAGGTCGACATAACAGTCTGCCACTTCAATTTTATCCGTATGTTTTCCGTTCCATTCCTCAATGAATTTCTTTGCAATCTCTATCTGTACCTCTACTGATTCATTCTTTTTCTCGTCTATATCTGCGGAGAGTCTGGCATAAATGCCAGCCTTATACTGCCTGTTCTTTTGCACCCCGGAAGCATTCGCAGGTGTGCCCGCCCCTTTTCCCGCTGACTGTCTCTTTGATGTTCTTCCCATACTCATGCACTCCTTTCCCTGCCGCTTTCCTGCCCTGAAAGTGCAGCGACATATTCCTGCATGATCCGGTATTCATCCTGAAAATAAAACTCTATCTCAAGTCTTTTATCCTCGAACACATAAATCCGCTTTACCAGACTCGTCAAAGTATGCCGGTCAATTTCTGTAAGTTTTAGGGAATCCTGAAATTTCGCCAGCCTCGAAGCACTGACCACACCTTTCTGCAGCATCTGCCGTATCATGTCCTGCTGCTGTTCCTGTGCTTTCTCAAGTTCCTGTGCCTTACGCTGAAACTCCCTGTGCAGACGTTCAAATTCCTCTTTCGTCACAACATTCCGACTTAAATCATCGTAAAGCCCTGCACATAGCCCGTAATATTTATCCTGCTCCTGTTTCAGCCTAAGCAGCTCCTTTTGGCATCCCGCAACTGCTTCCAGATTTGTCTCTTTCTCTTTTGCCTGTTCAAAAAGTTTATTCTGCAGCAGGAAATCGTTCGCATATCTGCGGACCGCTATGCCTACCAGTTCTTTTAACGTACATTCCTCAATACTATGGCGGCTGCATCCCTCACCCCGGTTTTTTGTGGAACAGATATAGTACACCTTGTTTGATTCCTTATACCGGACCCTGCGCCGTACCATCTGCTCGCCGCAGTCCCCACAGAACAAAAGTCCCATAAACGGACTGATCTCTTTGCTCTCAGGGCTTACCCGTCCGTCCGTCTGAAGCAGATTCTGTACCGCTTCAAAATCACTGTCTGAGATAATTGCTTCATGAGTATTTTCCACACGCACCCATTCTTCCTTCGGTTTCTCAATACTCTTTTTCACCTTGTAATTAACTTTCTCCGTCCTACCCTGCAGCAGATGTCCTAAATAGACTTCATTAGTTAGGATACGCTTTACCGATGAACTGCTCCACTTTGAGCCGGATCCGCCGCTAAACCCGCCCCGGTAGTTAAGCCCTATAGATTTTTTATATTCCTTTGGGGAAAGAATGTGCAGCTCATCCAGCTTCTTTGCAATGGCAGCCACCGCCATTCCCTCAATCTTCCACCTAAATATTCTGCGTACTATCTCTGCCGCATAATCATCCACCACCAGCTT
>ERZ778504.1108-NODE-1108-length-21637-cov-5.264943_pt1 | contig 21637 bp, 12 predicted proteins | sample MGYA00510046_ERZ778504 | MGnify/ENA primary metagenome ERZ778504 (study PRJEB29527, sample SAMN07138964) | mouse gut metagenome | material: feces | host: mouse | place: China:Nanjing | collected 2016-01-25 ...
AGTTGAATTCTTCCGAAGATTACACTAATTTTGCACTTGCCAGTTGACTCTGCAGGTAGTTAAAAGTCTTTAAGTGATTTTGAGGCTTGGGGGATTTTTCGTAACTTTGTATGTTATGAAAAAGCGATTTATATTATATACCAAATATCTCATTATCACCCTGCTGACAATCGGCGCAAGTGCCTGTGGCGACGACCCCGAACCACCTGTTGTGGAGAAGTCGGAGCGCATGGTGCTTGTTTACCAGGTGGCCAACAACAACCTGAGCTCATATAGCAACGACGACTTCGACGAGATGATTTCCGGTGCCCGCGACATAGGCAGCCACAACCATCTGCTCGTCTACCGCCACACGCGCACCGTCAGCCCCATGCTTGTCGAAATCAAGGCCGACGGCATCGACACACTCCATATCTACGACACCGAAACAAGTTCGGTCGAAATCAGCCGCATGGTCGAGGTTATTAACGATGCCAAGCGTTATGCCAACGCCGAGCAACACGGCCTGGTACTGTGGAGTCACGGCTCGGGGTGGATTCAGGACGGCATCAGCCAGCCCGCCGACATGAAGCGCAGTTTTGGCGACGACCGTGGCAAGCGCATGAACAATACCGACCTGGCCACAGCCCTCGAACAGGCCGGCGGCTTCGATTGGCTCTATTTCGACTGCTGCTATATGATGTCGGTCGAAAGCCTCTACGAGCTGCGCCATGCAGCGCGCCTCTTTGCCGGCAGCGTGACCGAGCTGCAGGTGCCGGGTATGCCATACGACCGCAACCTCAAATACTTCTTCGCCCCCGGCGAGACCGACCTGGTGGGAGCGGCCCGGAGCACATTCGAATACTATCAGGAGCGAATTGCCGCAAGCCCCACCGACCAAGGCAACAATTACTGCACCATGAGCGTGGTAAAGGCGTCGGCCCTCAACGAGCTTGCCCGTGTCACCCGCGAGGTCTATCAAGCCGCAAGCACTTCCTTACCCTCGGGCTTCGAGCCGCAGCGATATTCGAACGTGCGTCAGGAAAGCTGCTGCTATTTCGACTTCGGCCACTATGTAGATGCTCTCGGCGGCGGTGATGCCTTCCGCAAGGCTCTTGCCGATGCCGTGCTGTATGACGCCGCCACACCGTATCTGCGCAATTTTCCCATCGAAGAGCATTGCGGCATGTCGACCTACATCTTGCGCGGCCCCGACTCCTACACAAACAGGAACTACCAGGAGCTGTCGTGGTACCGCGACGTAGCCTCATTTTTAAATTTCTAAAGCATATAACACACCAGGTCGCGGGCTGACGCGACCCTGCAAATACTACAGCTACATGCTACTTCAAATCCCCGACATAACACCCCAGATGCCCGACTCCATCCCTACCGTCCGCGAGGAAGTGTCGATGCTCAAGACGCTGCCATTCGACGAACTCATGTCGCGCCTGGCAAGCTCGGTAGTAACCTTTGCCATTAACCTGGCCATAGCAATCCTCGTATTCTATGTCGGCAGGCTGGCTATCAACAAGTTATACAAGTTCATCAGTGGAATTTTCGTGCGTCGGCACCTCGACCAGTCTCTGGCCACCTTCGTGCTGAGCCTTGTGCGCATAGTGCTATATTTCATATTGATAGTCACTGTCATAGGCATCCTCGGTATCGAGACCTCGTCGTTTATCGCGCTCTTTGCCTCGGCCGGCGTCGCCATAGGTATGGCGCTGAGCGGCACTCTGCAGAACTTTGCCGGGGGCGTGCTCATACTGCTCCTCAAGCCTTATAAAATCGGCGACTTCATCGAGACCCAGGGCTATGCCGGCACGGTGCGCGACATACAGATATTCAGCACCATAATCTGCACACCCGACAACAAATCAATCATCATACCCAACGGTGGCTTGTCGACGGGCACAATCAACAACTACAACAAAGAGGACTACCGCCGCGTAGACTGGGTGGTAGGCATAAGTTATGGCGACGATGTAGACACTGCCCGTCGCACCATACTCGACATCATAGCCTCCGACAGCCGCATAGTCACACGCTATATCGAAGACGACCGCAAGCTGCGCCGCGAACAGCAGGCCGAGCGCGAGGCCGAAGAACGCCTCGAACACCCCGAGCAGGTCGAAGAAGAGCAGCCACGCGGATGGGTGTCGCGACTCTTCCACCGCAAGCGCCGCCCATCGCTACCCAAGCCGGCAGAGCTGCCGCGCGCAAGCGAAATCTTCAACACCAAACCCGTTGACCGTTCGCCAGTGGTTCGCGTCAACGAACTGGCAGCAAGCAGCGTAGACCTCAAAATCAGCGTTTGGACCCAGGCCGGCTCGTACTGGGACGTCTTCTACGACCTCAACGAGCGTTTCTATAAGGAACTCCCGGCGGCCGGTATCAACTTCCCCTTCCCGCAACTCGACGTACATGTTCAAAAAATAGCACCTTAACAATGCGACTAATCCCATTCATCGCCATGGCAGCACTGCTCCCCGGCGCCTGCAGCAAACAGGCAAAAATCGAATATCCCGCCGCCCCGTGCGACAGCACGACATACCAGGCTTTCGGCATGACGGTCAACGACCCCTACCGACCGCTCGAAAACGACACCTCTGCCGCAACCCGCGCATGGGTCGAGGCCGAGAACAAGGTGACGCAACAATACCTGTCGCAAATCCCCTACCGCGACGCCATACACCGCCGTCTCGAAGCGCTCAACCGCTTTGGCCGTCAGGGACTTCCGTCGAAAGAAAACGACGGCAAATATTACTTCTACGCCAACGACGGCAGCAAGAACCAGAGCATACTCTACCGCGCCGACAGCTACGACGGCACCCCCGAGGTGTTTATCGACCCCAACACGCTCAGCGACGACGGCACCGTGGCACTGACCGGCGTATTCCAAAGCCCCGACGGCAAGTACACGGCCTACACCATCTCGCGCTCGGGCAGCGACTGGACCGAAATCTACGTGATGGACACCGCCACCAGGCAACTGCTCGACGACCACATCGTATGGGCCAAGTTTACCGACGCGCAGTGGCAGGGCGACGGCTTCTACTATAGCGCATACGACGCCCCCGAGGCCGGCAAAGAGTTCAGCAACGCCAACTCGGGTCACAAAATATATTATCATAAAATAGGTACTGCTCAGAGCGAGGATAAATTGGCCTACGAAGACCCGGCAAAGCCCCTGCGCTTCCACAGCGCAATGCTTGCCAAGGACGGCAGCGCGATGGCCATCATCGGCTCGGGCGAAGGCACAGGCGAGTCGGTAATGATGCGCGACAACCGCACCAACAGCGGAAAATGGACTGTCGTAGAAGCATCGCAGGACTATACCAACCTCCCCGTCGAGATTATCGACGGCAAGATGTACCTCTTCACCTCGGTAGGTGCGCCGCGCAACCGCTTCGTGCTCGTCGACCCCCAAAAGCCGACCTCGAAGGACTGGAAGGAAATCATACCCGAAGACCCCGACGGCGGTGTGCTGACCTCGGTACAGTTTGCCGGTCCCGACCACCTCATAGCCGTCTACGACCGCGACGCCTCTAACCACGCCTACCTCTACACTGCCGACGGCAAGCTCGTGCGCGAAATCGAGCTGCCCACCTACGGCACAGTGAGCGTGTCGTCGAGCCGCGACAACGACGAGATCTACTATGCCTTCTCATCGTTTGTCTACCCCTCGGCACTCTATAAATACGACATTGCCACAGGCAAGAGCAAGCTCTATCATCAGACCGAAATCGAGGGCCTCGACCCTGAGGACTACGTGACCGAGCAAGTGTTCTACACATCGGCCGACGGCACACGTGTGCCAATGTTCACCGTGCGTCACAAAGATGTCGTTGCCGACGGTACAAACCCCGTCTATCTCTATGGTTACGGCGGCTTCAACATCACCCTCAACCCGGGTTTCAACGCCAACCGCCTGCTGTGGCTCGAGAATGGCGGCATCTATGCCCAGGCCAACCTGCGCGGCGGTGCCGAATATGGCGACGAATGGCACGAGGCAGGCACTAAGATGAAGAAACTCAACGTATTCAACGACTTCATCGCCGCTGCCGAGTATATGATAGCCCAAGGTTGGACCAAGCCCGAGCTCATGACTATCGAGGGCGGCAGCAACGGCGGTCTGCTCGTTGGCGCCACAGTCAACCTGCGTCCCGACCTGTTCAAGGTGGCCATACCGCGCGTGGGTGTGATGGACATGATGCGCTACCACCTCTTCACCATCGGCTGGAACTGGGCACCTGACTACGGTACTGCTGACGACAGCGAGGAAATGGCCGCATACCTCCTGGGCTATTCGCCCATCCACAACATCAAGAACGACGGCACACCTTACCCGGCAATCATGGTCACGACAGCCGACCACGACGACCGCGTAGTACCGGCACACAGCTTCAAATATGCCGCCACGCTACAGGCTGCCAACACCGGCGACGCCCCCAAACTAATCCGCATCGACAGCAAGGCCGGTCACGGCGCAGGCAAGCCTATCAGCAAGGTGATTGACGAGTACACCGACATCTATTCGTTTATCTACAACAACCTCGGCATCGAGCCCCGAACCGCTGCCAAAGATAAATGATTTGGTGATAAATGGATAGCTAAGGTAGTAGCTTGAACCATCTTCGTGTAGGAGTTGCTATTATAGGAGCTCGAACCTCCGGGACGAGCCAAAATATAGACGATACGTTTTTAATCAACACAGCTTGCAATATGGCTTGTCTCGGAGAGCCAAGCTCCTAATAATAGCCGCATATTGACCCACTAAAATGATTTTTGACACAATAACTAAGTCTTTACTTGGCGCATTAATGTGCATCGGGGCTACTTCGTGTTTTACGGGAGTCGAAAGCACCCCGCGCATCGATGCCTCGACAGTGCGCGAACAGCGTGCCGCCGACCCTGTGGCCGAGGCCTCCTATCTCGCCGACATCAAGCCCGAGGCACCGGCGAAGTGGCGCGTTGGCAAACGCTTCCATGTGGTCGACGACCGTATATCGCTCATCTTCGGCCCTCCGTCCGACCCTACCGACAAACTTGTCGGGCATGACATAATATATCTCGGTACCGACGGCGCTACAAGCCTTACCGGCAACGACGCATCGGTCATGAGGTTTGCCGACGAACACGGGGGAAAATATTACTACCGAATCAATAATTATGGTCGCGAACGACTCGATACCGTCTCCTCGCTCGAGGTCCCGTTTACCGTCGACCTCGACCTTGTGTCGGCAGTAAATACAAAAATGCAGGGACAGCACTTCTACGTGCGCACCCCGTCGTGGTATAGTGCCGACACCGCACTCACGCCGCTGTCGGGCTTACGCCATGTCCGCATCATAGTCGACAGCGTAGTAGCAGGAACGGCCGATTTCCCGGCGGCTGTGTGCTTCCATCAGGCATCGGGAAATGACAAAAAATACGTGCTGCTGATGAGCGTGGGAAAAGGCCGGGGAGCAACGCGGACATTCGACAGTCTCTTCGCCTTCGACAATCCGCGCAACCGCTATCCGGAAATCAAAGACGACGTGTGGGAACTGATTACGCGGTCGCGTGTGCGCGAAGGCATGACTCGCGACGAGTGCCGCCTCGCCCTGGGCCAGCCGTCAGACATACTGCGCATACCCACCTATGGCGGAATGCAAGAGCGTTGGACCTATACCGACGGCATCTACCTCATCTTCGACGACGGCTTCCTGACTAAGTATCGCAGATAGAATGGTAAGGCGATTGCCGATAAGTTGCTGAGATGAGGACACATAAGGACATAAAGTCAAAAAGGACATAAGGTAAAAGGCATCCGCCCATTTGAGTGTCGTCGTGCTGCAATGCGTTTTTAATAAGAATATGAGAATTGTCTACGACGGTTGCGGTTAAGTGAAACTGTCGTAGACAGTATATTTGCAGGAACCCCAGCTTTACGAAGTTAGCTGGGGTATAATACGGCATAATCAGAGCAAGGTCGGAGACCTTACCCTCTTTACTTGTTGCATGCCGCACTGTTACACTTCTAAATGGGCAAGGTCTTCGACCTTGACTCATTTTTTTGTCACTTTACCCCAGCTAACTTCGTAAAGCTGGGGTTCAGACACAGGAACTGTCTTCGACAGTTTTCCAAGACCAAAACTTGAGTAGAATATATAAATGACAGCATCGGCAAATGGTTCTAACAGGGGTTTCGTGCTACTAAGTTACCATCGGTTTTGTTGGGGATAGTGATGCATGCAAACAAGGATATTGTAGGTGCGCCTAAGTTATGAGGGCTGATTTTGAGTAAAATTCGGGGTAAAAATGAGTCAATATTGATTTTTAAGTCAAAATATGACCCTATTTAATTAGAAATTGTTTCAAAAAATTGTGGAATGGCTCTAATTTTGCGATGTGCAACAAAAGCGACAAAATCGCAAATATTGCCACACTGATAAACCAAATTTAATAATAAAAACCTAAACTCAGTAGCATGAAAAAAATTTCTACTCTACTTATGGCTGCTGCCGCGCTGACTTTCAACGCAAGCGCAGTAGAGCCCGTTGAAATTACCCTCGCTAACCCTTCGTTTGAAGAAACAGATGCAACAGTCGAGGCTTGCGACCACCTTGGCGGTTGGACTGTCATTGGCCCCAATTCTCTTGACAAGACAGAAAAAGGCGGTATGCTCTATGCTTACCAGTCGCGTCCCAAATCGTGGTCAGATGGTTCTTTCGGTATCCGTTCAAGCTCACCCGTGAACCTCACTGGCGCAAACTACATCGCACAAACACTCTACACACAAAAGGCTGGTGTATACGTACTTCAGTTCGACGGCCGCACAGCGCGTACAAACTGGAAGAACGACCTGAACTCTTACAAATGGGATGAGGATGGCAACATCGCTGAAACTTTGTATAAATTCTGGGATATGGCGTTCTTCAACGATGACTACGGCATGGATGTCAAAGACTTTGTTCCAGGTGAACCATCAGAAGAAGAAGGTACAACAATCCTGTGGTCGAACGGCCATCCGGAACCCAACGGTTGGTTTAACAACAACTGGCCTCGCTACTATCTTATCCACAAGACGTCACCCGATACCTTCGTCGAAGGTACCACCGATATCACTTTCGGTTTCGGCTTCCCTGAAAGCAACAACACTGATGCCGACGGCAATCCCGTCAACCTTACCAACGCCCAGATTGCATGCGACAACTTCATCCTACGCTTCTTCGACACCGAGGATATCCAGGTTGCCAAAGATTGGGTAAACGCAGAAATCGCTAAAATCGAGGCTGGCGACTACTCAATGCCTGCTCTTCCCACAGACCCTCAAGTCCCTTCAACCGATGAGAATGCAGTTAAACAGCCCATGCATGTAGCAAACGGTACAGCTTTCAACATTCCTATCGGCACATTCGTAACCAACTCAGGTTGGGAACCCACCTCGGGCATCAACGACATCGTTGCTCCCGTTGTTAAGAACGACAAATACTACAACCTGCAGGGTATCGAAATCGCCAAACCCACCCAGGCCGGTATATACATCCACAACGGTAAGAAATATATCGTACGCTAAGACTCTGACACGAGCATAGCAGATACCGAGGTATCTGAATAAAATAAAATCATCAATACATCCATTATGTCGGTAGCAAGCTAACATATGGATATATTGATGATTTTTTGTAAAAGCATAGTAATTATTCAAAAGGAAAAAGATTAGCAACGGTAGGAGCTTGGACCTCCGGGACAAGCCTGTCGGGACGCAACGGTAGGAGCTTGGACCTCCGGGACAAGCCTGTCGGGATGCAACGGTAGGAGCTTGGACCTCCGGGACAAGCCTGTCGGGATGCAAAGCTAATACTTTCAAACTTAATAATACTACTTCTACCCCACAGGTGCTACCACACAGGCTTGTCCCGGAGGTCCAAGCTCCTATCAGTGCTGCCGATTGAGGTCCAAGCCCCCGAGACTAAGTTCCAGTTATTATTTATGCTCCCCTATTTTCAACCTGATATCTATAACCTACCTTTAATGAAATTCTTCGATAAAAAACTGCACGCATCAATACACTGGCGAAATCTCCCACATTGGAGCCAGGGCGATGCAGTTCAGTTTATAACATTTCGCTTAGCCGATTCACTGCCGCAAAGCAAATTAGAAGAATATGCAAAGATACGGAAACAGATATATTACGAACAAAACAACGAGGTCAGAAAAGCAATACAGCAACAAGTACTCGACAGACTCGACTATTGGTTAGACCAAGGCTACGGCTCCCAATATCTCGGTGACCCAAAAATCCGACAAATCGTCGCGGATGCGATGCATCATTGGGACGGCGAAAGATATCAGCTACTTGCCTATGTAATAATGCCAAACCATTTGCACATATTGTTAATACCGGCGCACGGAGATGATATATATAGTACATTCCAGTCGATTAAACGATATACTGCTGTGAAGATTAACAAGTATCTACAGCGCAGCGGGTCTATATGGGAGAACGATATGTTCGACTATATGCCCCGAAACTATGACGAGTTCAACAATCAGTTGAACTACATTATTGACAATCCAAACAAGCTCTGCAAATCGTCATATACACTATGGCTCAGACCAAGCGAGGAGCAAAACGATGTTTGAAAGACGGCACGGCCTATCCCACAGGCTTGTCCCGGTCCAAGCTCCTACAGGTGCTACCCCACAGGCTTGTCCCGGAGGTCCAAGCTCCTATCGGTGCTACAGATGAAGAATGGCCTCTTGGCGGCACAATTTTCTGACCCGCCACACGTTACAATATAAGAAAAAAAATAAAACCATAATCAAATATCATAGATGAAAAAAGTATTTTATGTCGCGACTGCCCTGCTCCTCGGAGCAATACCGATGCACGGACAGCGCGTGATGGACAAACTCGACCGAGGCGTCATCGCCGTCAAGGCCGACCAGGGCAACATGGTCAGTTGGCGCGTACTGGGCGAGGATGCCGACAATGTGAAATTCAACGTCTACCGCGATGGTGCCAAGCTCAACAGCCAGCCACTGACGGTGTCGAACTATGTCGACGCCTCCGGCTCGGCATCGAGCAAGTACATAGTCAAGACCGTGGTCGACGGCGTAGAGAAAGAGACCTCGAAAGCCGGCATCAACTTCGGCAAAGACTATCTCGAAATCAAGGTAGCACCCGTGCCGTCGAACGCCGACGGCAGCGACATATCGTCGCACTACGAGCCCAACGATGCCACCGTGGCCGACCTCGACGGTGACGGCGAGATGGAAATCCTCATCAAGCTGCGCAACAACACCTTCCACGGCAACGGATATCCTACCAACTCGACAGACTTCGACATCATACAGGTCTACAAGCTCGACGGCACGCTGATGTGGTGGATTGACTGCGGCCGCAACATGGTCGACTTCCAGAGCAACGAAATCAACATCGCCGCCTACGACTGGGACCTCGACGGCAAGGCCGAGTGCGTGATGCGCGCCGCCGACGGCACCACCATCCACATGGCCGACGGCAACAAATATGTGGTCGGCGACCCCAATGTGAACACCCTTGGCGACGTACAGGGCGGCGGCGGAGCCGAGAAATTCACCCACTCGGGCGCAGAATACCTGCTCTACCTCAACGGCGAGACCGGCAAGCCCTACCAGGACATGACCTACCCTCTGGCACGCCTCGAAGCCGGCGAGAACGACCTTGCCGCAGCATGGGGCGACGGCTACGGCCACCGCAGCTCGAAGCACTTCTTCGGCGCACCCTACCTCGACGGCCGCAAGCCGAGCATCTTCCTGGCACGCGGTATCTATACCCGCCACAAGATGATTGCATACGACGTAGACCCCGCGACCCACAAACTGGTAGAGCGCTGGCGCTGGAACTGCAAACAAGGCGGTTCGCCATGGTACGGCCAGGGCTACCACAACTACTGCATAGGCGACGTCGACTGGGACGGACGCGACGAAATCGTGTTCGGCTCGATGGTGATTGACGACAACGGCCGCGGCCTGTCGACCACCGGCCTGGGCCACGGCGACAGCCAGCACCTGGGCGACTTCAACCCCTATGTCTACGGCCAGGAGTTCGTGGCCTGCAACGAGGACAACCCCAACAACAACTACCGCGACGCCACCACGAGCAAAATCTACTACCGCACGGTAGCCACCAGTGACGACGGCCGCGCCATCGCCGGCAACTTCAGCAACGACTACCCCGGCGCGCAGTTCATAACCTCGCACGACTCGGGCTCCCTGATATCGTGTGTGACCAACGCGCACATCCCCGGGGCATCACCCACGAACGACGTGGCGCAGAACTTCCGCATCTACTGGGACGGCGACCTGCTCGACGAGACCTTCAACGGCGCGTCGGTACGCAACTCTGCCGGTGTAATCTACAAGTTCCGCAAGGGCACCATCAAGACCTTTACCGGCACCCTGACCAACAACGACACCAAAGCCACCCCCTGCTTCCAGGGCGATATCCTCGGTGACTGGCGCGAGGAAATCATACTTCGCTCTGACGACAACAAGAGCTTCCGCATCTACTCGACCAACATACCGACCGAGCACCGCATCTATACCCTGCTCCACGACCCACAGTACCGCAACGCCATGGTATGGCAGATGAACGGCTACAACCAGGCACCTCACCCGAGCTTCTTCCTCGGCGAACTCGAGGGCATAACCATGGCCCCGCCGTCGCCGACGATGAACGGCCGCACCGAGCTTGCCGCCGGCGCCACCCTCGGCAGCAGCACCAACGGCAAGGACGTGGTCTTCGCGGCCACCGGCGACGCCACCGCCACCATCGGCAGCGGCGCAACCCCGGCCCTCTTCGTAGACAACACACCCACGTGGGTACAGGGCAATGATAACAACGACAACATCACCTACACCACCTATACCCACACACTTGGCGGCAGCTTCGGCGGCACGACCAAGGTGGTAAAGCTCGGCGGCGGCAAACTCGCCCTCACCGGCACGACCCATAACCACAGCGGCGCCACCGAGGTATGGTACGGCACACTTGCCACCAACGCATCGATGCCCAACAGCCGCGTATGGCTCAACCGCCACACCAAGCTCGAAACCGACGGCGGCAACTTCGGCAAAGGCCTCGAGATGAACTACGGTTCGGAACTCCACATCGGCACCGCCGCCAAGGCCGGCAGCGTGACCACCGGCGAGCTGGTGCTCGGCTTCGGTTCGCGCATCTGCCTCGACGTATTTGCCGACGGCAAGAAGGCCGACGCCGTCAACGCCGCCAGCATCTCGGTCGAGAAAAAGACCTGGAACTACGGCCCGCAGTACAGCACCCCCGTGCTTGCCCTGACCCCGCACTATGCCGCAGGCCAGACCTCCCTGCCCGAGGGCGACTACGTGCTCGGCACCGTGGGCAAAGTCACCGGCAACCTCGGCGACATAGCAATCGAGGGCCTCATGGGCCAGAAGGCCACCCTCGCCCTCGCCAACGGCAAGCTCGTGCTCACCGTAGCAGGCCAGCGTGCCGCCACCGAAATCGTATGGACCGGCGCCAACGGCAACACATGGGACATCAACACTACCGCCAACTTCGCTGTACGCGCCACCGGCGAACCGACAGTGTTCGTATCGGGCGACAAGGTAATATTTGACGACACTGCAGCCGACGGCGAAATCACCCTGCCCGCAGCCATCTACCCCGCCGAGGTAGTCTTCAACAACAGCGAGAAGACATATACCGTAAGCGGCGCGGCCTTCGAGGGCAACGTCAATATCGAAAAGCGCGGCACAGGCCGTGTGATACTGAAGAACAGCAGCAACTTCAAGGGCAATGTCGTCATCAACAACGGTACCATCGAGGTATCGGCACTCGGAGCGAACGAGGGTAACGAATACGGCGCCCTGGGCCACTACAGCAACGCCATCACCATCAACGGCGGCGGCATGCTTGCCACCAACTACACCGGCAAGATGAGCCACCCCGTCACTGTGACCGAAGGCGGCATCGAGGTTATGGGCAGCACTACCCTGACCATTGCAGGCGCAGCCGTCAGCGGCAACACCTTCGTCAAGGCAGGCAGCGGCCAGCTCAATTTCAGCACCGCCAACAGCCTCGAGACATGCCGCATCGACCAGGGCGTGGTATATGACGAGGGCGACACCCACTCGGTGGCCAACAACGTGGTATTCAACGGCACCAAGGTTGAATTCAAGATGAACAACAGCTGCTATTCGAACAGCGAGAACCGCACCAACTTCGACGTACCCGAGGGCAAGAGCGGAAAGCTGACGCTTGATGGCCGCTGCAACTACCGTGGTAAACTTACCGGCAAGGGCGACCTCGAAGTCTTTGCTCCATGGGTACGCAACTACCTCTATGGCGACTGGAGCGCATTCGAAGGCACACTGACAGTATCACAGGAAACGAACAAGAACAACACTGTGAACAAATACGGCTCTGACTTCACCTACAGCGGCAGCTCATTACCCAAGGCTACGCTCAACATCACCTCGGGAGCTGCCTTCAATTGCAATGCCGGTGGCAAATTCCAAATCGGCAATATTACAGGCCAAGGCACACTTGGCGGCAGCGGCAATTTCTATGTTGGCGGCAACGGCCAGGATGCTATCTTCAGCGGTACTTTTGCAGCCATCGGCCTATTTAAGGAAGGTTCAGGACGCCTGTCAGTCGTAAAAGAGCAGCCCAACATTATCGCAACGTATGTAAACGAAGGCGAACTCATGATTAAGGGTGCAAACGTCAACATATCGATGACAGGAAGTAGCCCCATGACGGTAAAGAGCACCCTCTCCGGTAACGGCACTGTCAACAACTCCAAAGTAACCTTCGGTGCCGGTTCAGTGCTCAATCCTACCCATACATCCAAGGCTCATAAGACCGAACGCCGCACAATCCGCTTCACCGGCGAGGTTGTGATGGACCCTGCATCGTCGATAGTCTTCGACATCGTAGCAGCCGACAAGTATAGCAAGCTCCTCTGCGAAGGCGCAACGACCCTGACCAAGAACGCCACCGTCACCCTCAACGGCTATACTCCCAAGCTCGGCGACGAGTTCATCTTCTGGGAAGCCCCCAACAACACCGTCAAGCCCGACGTACAGTTCCCCGAACTTCCCGCTGGTTTCGGCTGGGATACGTCGAAGGTAACGGCTGCTGAAGGCCGCGTGATTGTCAGCGACCACACCGGCATCGACGACATCGCCGCCGACACCGAGGTACGCTGCCTCATCGTCAGCATCGACGGCATCGTGCTTGTCGACACCGTGACCAACGCCGGCAATGTCGACGCCCTCTGCCGCGACCTCGGCGCAGGTACCTACGTGGTACGCCTGACCGGCGACAACTTCGAAAAGACCGACAAGGTCATCATTCGATAATAGTTTAGAGTTTATTGGTTAGGGTTTTACATCCCCGAAACCATAACGAAGACCGACATTTCAAAGACCGCCCCCGTCTGCACGACGAGGGCGGTTCTTTATAGTAGCTCGAACTGGGCGAAGCATTAGACGATGCTGATATTTTAAAACATAAGGACAAAAAGGACATAAATCACAAAAGAAATTCTTTATGTATTTTTTGAATTTATGTCTTTATGTGTATTCTTCTCAGCAACGTGATGGCTACGCTGTCCGGGGTGGTTCGCTCGGCAAAAATCAAATAAATTTGCTTTTACCTCGACTTATTCGTATTTTTGCAGTTTGAAATCCAAGCCTTCACCATCCGTGGAAAAGAAACAGAGATTAGCAGTCCTCGGCGCGACCGGCAGTATCGGGCGTCAGACTCTCGACATAATACAGCATCATCCCGAGCTATACAGCGCCACAGTGCTCACGGCAGGTTCGCGGGTCGACGACCTTGTAGCCTTGGCGCGGCAACACCGCCCACGCCTTGCCATAATAGGCCGCGAGGCATTGCTGCCGAGGCTCCGCGCCGCCCTCGCCCCCCTGGGCATAGCTACCGCCGCCGGGCCGCAAGCCCTTGCCGAGGCCGTACTGGCCGACGATATCGACACCGTGGTCACAGCCACCGTGGGCTACAGCGGCCTCGAACCGACCATCAACGCCATCAAGGCCGGCAAAGACATAGCCCTGGCCAACAAGGAAACCCTGGTCGTTGCCGGCGACCTGGTCAATGCCCTGCTGTCGCAATCGAAATCGAAGCTCTACCCCATCGACTCAGAACATTCCGCCATAGCGCAATGCCTTGCAGGCGAAGACCCGGACAAGGTGCGCCGCCTGCTCATCACGGCCTCGGGCGGCCCCTTCCGCACATGGGCACCCGAACAAATAGCCCGGGCAAAAGCCGCCGACGCCCTCAAACACCCAAACTGGCACATGGGCGCGAAAATCACCATCGACTCGGCCACGATGCTCAACAAGGCCTTTGAAATCATCGAGGCGCACCACCTGTTCCACATCGAGCCGGGGCGCATCGAGGCCGTGGTACACCCACAGTCAATCGTGCACTCGATGGTCGAGTATACCGACGGCGCCATCAAGGCCCAGCTCGGACTGCCCGACATGCACCTGCCGATAGCATACGCCTTAGGACAGAACTGCCGCCTGGCCGATGCCGCCGCACACCTGTCAATCAAGGACTTCGCCACTCTGACGTTCGAGGAGCCCGACTCGGTCAAGTTCCCCTGCCTCACCCTGGCGCACCACGCCCTCGACAAGCGCGGCAACACGGCATGCGTGGTCAACGCCGCCAACGAGGTCGCCGTCGCAGCCTTCCTGCGCGACGCCATAGGCTTCGGCGACATATACGAAATAATAACAGCGACACTAATGCGCGTACCCTATATACCCGCGCCGGTATACGAGGACTACGTCGCCACCAACGACGAGGCCCGTGCCGTCGCCGGCGAGTTAGTGCGCCTCAAATCATCAAGCAGATAAATGGAAATCCTCATCAAAGCAGCCCAGCTCGTGCTGGCACTTGTCATACTTGTCACCATCCACGAGTTCGGCCACTACATCTTCGCCCGCATCTTCGGAGTGAAGGTCAACCGTTTCTACCTCTTCTTCAACCCCTGGTTCTCGCTGGTGCGCTACAACCCCATGAAAGGCACCGTGGAGCTGCTTGCCAGCAACAAGGCCGACGGCACTCCCAAGGCCCTTGCCACGCTGCGCGTGGGCCGCGAACGCACACCGCGCCCCGACGGCAAGCCCACATGGCGCGACACCATCTACGGCCTCGGCTGGGTGCCGCTGGGCGGATACTGCGACATCGCCGGCATGATTGACGAGACCAAGGATGCCACACAGCTTGCATCAGAGCCCCAGTCGTGGGAACTGCGCTCGAAGCCGGCATGGCAGCGGCTGTGCGTCATGGTGGCAGGCGTGGTGCTCAACTTCGTTCTCGCAATATGCATCTATATCGGCATCGCCTTCCACTGGGGCGACGACGTGGTTCCCTTCCAGGCAATGACCGAGGGCATGGACTTCAGCGAAGAGCTGCAAGAAGCAGGCTTCCGCAACGGCGACCGCCTGGTGAGCCTCAACGGGCGACCCCTCGATGCCACCGACTACTCGCTGCAGTGGGACATGCTGCAGCCAGGTGCGCGCGTAGGCGTGGTTCGCGACGGCCTCGACACCGTGATTACCGTCAGCGACAACCTTATCCGCCAGATAGCCACCAAGGGCAAGGACTACATGCCCATGACCATGCGCGTGCCTGTCTACGTAGCCAAGACACTGCCCGGCGAACCCGCCGCCGAAGCCGGGATAGAAGCCGGCGACCATATCGTGGCACTCGACGGGCGCCGCGTGGCAGCAATCACCGAGTTCATACCAATGCTTGCCGAATACAAGGGCCGGACCATCACCGCCGACATAGAGCGCAAGGGCCGCGTCGACACCACCGTCAACCTCGCCGTCAACGAGGCCGGCAAAATAGGCATACAGATGCTAAGCCCATACGAAATCTTCGACCGCCAGAAAATACACTACAACCTATTCGAGTCGATACCTCGCGGCTGGGAAATAGGCACCGACCGCCTCGGCAGCTACGTGTCGTCGCTCAAACTCGTATTCACCAAAGAGGGGGCGCAGAGCCTCGGCGGCTTCGGCACCCTCGGCGACCTCTTCCCCAACCAGTGGAACTGGTACTCGTTCTGGCAGATTACGGCTTTCCTGTCAATCATCCTCGCCTTTATGAACATCATACCCATCCCGGGCCTCGACGGCGGCCACACGCTCTTCCTCATCGTCGAGATGGTGACACGCCGCAAACCGTCGGACAAGTTCCTCGAGGTAGCCAATACCTGCGGCTTCTTCTTCCTAATCCTGCTCCTCGTCTATGCCAACGGCAACGACATATACCGTTACTTCCTCAAATAGCACTATGGCCAAAGTCAGCACCTTACGACTAAAACGCGGTAAAGAGGAATCTCTCGACCGCTTCCACCCCTGGGTCTTCTCGGGGGCCATCGCCAACCTGCCACAGCCCGGCAGCAACGAAATAGAAGAGGGCGAGACGGTGATAGTCACCGCCAACGACGGCCGCTTCCTCGGCCAAGGGCACTACCAGATTGGCAGTATCGCCGTGCGTATGCTCACCTTCGACCCCTCCGAGGCCGTTGACGAGGGTCTCTACCGCCGCCGAATACTACAGGCCGTAGAGCTGCGCCGCGCCCTGGGCTTGCCTCGCCCCGACACCGACGCCTACCGCCTGGTGCATGGCGAGGGCGACTTCCTGCCCGGCCTCGTGGTCGACATCTATGGCGACACCGCCGTGATGCAGGCCCACTCGCCCGGCATGCATTATGCACGCGACATCATAGCCAAAGTACTCGTCGACATCGACGAGCTCGGCGTGAAGAACGTCTACTACAAGTCAGACACCACCCTGCCCTACAAGGCGCACCTCGACCCACAGAACGACTACCTCATCGGCTCGTATAACCACGACACCGCCCTCGAAAACGGCCTTACCTTCCGCATCGACTGGCTGCGAGGCCAAAAGACGGGCTTCTTCGTAGACCAGCGCGACAACCGCGCACTACTCGCACACTACAGCCGTGGACGCAGGGTGCTCAACATGTTCTGCTACACGGGCGGCTTCTCAGTCTATGCCCTGGCCGGCGGTGCCGAGCATGTGACATCGGTCGACTCGTCGGCCAAGGCCATATCGCTGACCGATGCCAACGTGGAGCTAAACTTCCCCTCTACCGACCGCCACGACTCCGAGGCCACCGACGCCTTCAAATATCTCGACGCGATGACTGCCGGGGCCTACGACCTCATCATCCTCGACCCGCCGGCCTTTGCCAAGCACCGTAGCGCGCTCCACAACGCCCTACAGGGCTACCGCCGCCTCAACGCCCGTGCCTTCGAGAAAATCGCCCCCGGCGGCATACTGTTCACATTCTCGTGCTCGCAGGCCGTGAGCAAGGAGCAGTTCCGCCTGGCCGTGTTCAGTGCCGCCGCTCAGAGCCGCCGCAAGGTGCGCATACTGCACCAACTGACCCAGCCCGCCGACCACCCCGTCAACATCTACCACCCCGAGGGCGAATACCTCAAGGGCCTGGTACTCTACGTGGAATAGCAACCCAACCGTGGCGAGACTTCAGCCGATGCCGTCATTTGAAGAAATTATTAGCTCGAACCGTCAGCGGTGCTGATATTTAAAAACATAAAGACAAAAAGGACATAAAAGACAAAAGGAATTATAACTATTTACAACCTTTTGTCTTATGTCCTTTTTGATTTTTGGCCTTATATCTCCTCATCTTAGCACCGCTATCGCTCGGGCCGCATTTTTAACACTAAAAATTTCATAAGTTCAACTTAATTGTTTAAATTTGTCTATTCTAAACCATTAGGCCATGAAACTATAAAAGCTATCATCACTAAGTACTTTTGCTATTGCATTAACTCTCAGCAGTATAATATGTAGTGCCTCACCCCTCACGCCCGAAGCGGCCCTAAGCCGCGCCATGGGCGACAACGGACATCGCAACATGCCCTCGCGCACTGCCGGGGACTACCGCCTTGTCTACACCGAGCCCCGCCCCGACAGTGACGAAGCTGCGGTCTACGTCTTTGCCACCGGCGAAAAGGGCTACATGATACTATCGGCCGACGACGTAGCCTACCCTGTCCTTGGCTACTCTGACCGGCAATTCGACGAGTCGGCAATGAGTCTCGGCTGGCTCAAGGAGTATGCCCGGCAAATCGAAGCCGCCGACAGCGACACCCCCGCCCCCGACAACTACCCGTTCGTCGACTACGAGCGCATCGAACCGATGATTAAGACCCACTGGGGCAACGGCACAATCTACCGCGACCACACACCCCTAATCGACGGCAAGAACAGCCACCCCGGCGACCTCGCCGTAGCCATGGCGCAGATTATGAACTACCACAAATACCCTGCCGTAGGCCAGGGTCAAAACACATATAGCAGCAAGGGCGAAACCCTCAGCTACGATTTCTCGACCTTGAAGCTCGACTGGGATGCCATGCTACCGACATACGACGAGGACTGCACCGACGAGCAAAAATCGGCTATTGCCGAGCTAATCGCCGCCTGCGGTCAAGCAGCAAATACTCAGTACGAATCAGACAACAGCACCATGACCCTCGAAGACGGCGCACTCGGACTTGTCAATTTCTTCGGCTACGACAAGGGTATAAGTGTGAATGTTGCTTCATACTACAACATTGGCACATGGATTGATAAAATATATAATCGTCTTGCAGCAAACGAGCCACTGATTTACCTCTTCATATCGAATGATACAAATTATTCCGGCACACCGATTTATGCGTGCTATATCTGCGATGGATATGACAGCGAGGGCTTTTTTCATTTCAATGCAAACAAGGGCGGCAGCGAAGACGGATATTACCGTCTGACAGCAATCTTAAAAAATCAATATAATTCATACAATCCATATCCATATTCCACTCACTGCTTTATAAGCAATCTCAGACCTCAACGCGAAGACACTCAGGCCGAGGTAAACCTTGGTATCCGATATGGCTTTTATATGTCAATCGGAGATTTAAAACCAGGCAAATTGGGAGGACTTATCGAAGTAGGTTCTCTGACGAACCACAGTATTGAGACTGTGACAGGCATGCCCATGATAGAATTCAAACCCAAGGACGGTATGCCGACGTATGCTTATACCTACTCCAAACAAAGTGTCAGTCTCAAACCTGGTGAGACTTTAAAGTCTTTCCTAATCCAAATTCCAGACCTCGCCGAGGGTCAATATGATATGTCACTAAAGTTCGAGACTGAAGACGGCAGCATCCACCCAATCAAAAACAGTGAATACCTCACCATGACGGCCACTGTGTCTGGCCAAACGGTTTCGGTTGTGAAAAACTACGACATGTCGATTATATCGCGGTTATCTTTACGTGAACATATTTACTGGAATGAAGAGTTCTTTGCAGATGTTCGATTTGAGAATAGAAGTTCCGCACCGGTTGAAAAGCAACTTCATCTATGCGCCTATAATAGCACAAGTTATCGCCTGGCGGCCTGGTGTGACCCTATAACTGTCAAACTGGATGCATACGAACAAACAGACTACACTCCTATTTATCCCAAATTCACTCACTTTATTGAGTCGGAGTGTAAAGGAGACTTTTATTATATCGAATTTACCGACATAGAGTCAATGGACTTCCTGCCTATCGGCTTATATACCCATCAAATCTTGCCTGGCAAATGCCCCAACCCGATAGAGATTAAATCTTTTAGTTTTATCGGGGACAAGAACAATGCAGACCCGACGAACCTAAATATCCAATTGAGTCTTAAAAACATATCGGGTATCCGCGATTTAAAATCAGAATATTACATAGGATACAGCGACGGTAAATCTGCCCATTTTATATTAACGCTTGTAACCATACTGATAATCAATCTTATTCACATATTGCGGCGTACGAATAGTGTACTTTTGGAGAAGTTATAGGAAACCCTAGACTAAGAGATTTGAGATATTTATATTACATTAAGGATTTTTAATTGCGCTGGTTTGCCTCTTTTCTCGTTACTACAACCTCTACCTTCAAACCGCAGTCTCCATTACGACTTCCATTTCTTGTAGATAAATTTTCCTCTGCGTGGGCACTCTCAATTCAAAGATTTTTCGTAACTTTGCACTACATCGCAATTTGCGCTGACAAAGACCACCCAAATGTAATTAATACATTACCATATATAAGAGACTCTTTCATAGTTGCAAAAGGTTTGGTCGCCTGTCAGCCTATGAAGGAGTTTCTTGCTTATTGGCTGTATGCTTGACAGAACAGTTAGATTTATTGACCTATTCGCCGGCATTGGCGGAATACGCACTGGCTTGTCTCAGGCTTTAGAGGAAGCCGGATATACGCCTCATTGCGTGTTGACGTCAGAAATCAAACCGTATGCAGTCAAGGTCTTGCAAGATAATTATCCGCAAGAAAATATGGTTGGTGATGTCACGCAGTTATCCACTGATGATATTCCGGATTTTGATATTCTTTGTGCGGGATTCCCATGTCAGGCATTTTCTTCGGCTGGGAAAAGACAAGGTTTTGCCGATACACGAGGAACTTTGTTTTTTGAGGTGGAAAGGATATTACGGGCTAAGCGACCTCAAGGATTTATTCTTGAAAATGTTGAAGGTCTTGTCAACCATGATGGAGGCAGAACACTTGATGTCATCATTTCCAAATTGCTTGATTTGGGGTATAAAGTGGAATATAAGGTATTGAATTCAACTCAGTTTGGCGTACCCCAAGAACGTAAACGCATATATATTGTAGGTACATTTGTGGAGAAACCCAATCTTGAGCAATTTCCTGTGGCGACAAAAACCGTAGGGGACGTGCTTGAATTCGGAAGACCCACAGTTGATAGTCCGTTTGTTAAATTGCTTCTACAACATTTTAAGATTGAGGAACTTTACGGCAAATCAATCAAAGACAAACGAGGCGGAGATACAAATATTCATTCTTGGGATATCGAAACAAAGGGGCCGGTTTCCCAAGAACAGAAAAAATTGTTGAACAGCATTCTTCGTGAGAGAAGAAAGAAGAAATGGGCAGAAGACATTGGTATTGAGTGGATGGATGGAATGCCTCTGACAACAGCACAAATATCATCATTCTTCCCTCATCCTAACTTACAGGAGTTGCTTGATGATTTGGCTGATAAAGGCTACCTAAAATTTGAGCATCCCAAACAGAAGAAGAAAAAAACAGACTTGTTTGGCAATACAACAACAATTCGAGAACAGGATTTATCTCTCCCGAAAGGATATAATATTGTTGCAGGTAAATTGAGCTTTGAAATCAGCAAAGTTATGGGACCAAATGAAATAGCCCCCACTTTGGTAGCTATGGATATGCAAAAACTGTTCGTGGCTGATGGCGGAGGACTGCGCCGTCTTACACTTCGTGAAGGATTGCGATTGTTCGGATATCCCGAAACGATGCAGCTCAATGTGTCAGAAAAGGATGGTTTTGACTTGTTGGGCAATACAGTTGTTGTCCCTGTTATCAAAGCTGTTGCAACACGCTTAATTAACGCCATAAATAGCTTAAATGAATAATCCAATTATATTGACAGCAGAGGAAGTTTTTGACAGACTCCTAAACGTAGATAGGATTAAAACCGCAGAAGGGCAAATACGCTTTTATCTCGGTGATG
>ERZ778504.1109-NODE-1109-length-21606-cov-6.193912_pt1 | contig 21606 bp, 16 predicted proteins | sample MGYA00510046_ERZ778504 | MGnify/ENA primary metagenome ERZ778504 (study PRJEB29527, sample SAMN07138964) | mouse gut metagenome | material: feces | host: mouse | place: China:Nanjing | collected 2016-01-25 ...
TGCTCGCCCCCACGCCGTAGTCGCGTTCGTCGGCCTTGAAGCCCAGGCGCAGATTGGCGTCGACGGTGTCGAGCCCCTCGTCCTGGAGTTTGTAGGCGTGAATCTTGTTGCACAGGCCGATGCCGCGCCCCTCCTGGTTCAGATAGACGATGGCTCCCTTGCCCTCCTTGTCGATCATCTGCATGGCCCGGTGGAGCTGGTCGCCGCAGTCGCAGCGGTAGGAGCCGAAGATGTCGCCCGTGGCGCACGACGAATGGACGCGGATAAGGACCGGTTCGTCGTCGGCCCATTCGCCCTTGGTCAGCGCCACGTGCTCCACGCCGTTGGATTTCTGGCGGAACGGCGTAATCTTGAAGTCGCCCCACTCGGTGGGCAGCGGTACGGTGACCCCTTTTTCGATGAGCGATTCTTCGCGCAGGCGGTAAGCGATAAGCGAAGCTATCGAGATGATTTTCAGTCCGAATTTCCGGGCGATTTCGCGCAGCTGCGGCATCCGTGCCATGGAGCCGTCCTCGTTCATGATTTCGATAAGCGCTCCGGCGGGTTGCAGGCCGGCCAGCCGTGCCAGGTCGACGGCCGCTTCGGTGTGGCCCGGACGGCGCAGCACCCCTTTCTCGCGGGCCCGCAGCGGATTGATATGGCCCGGACGGCCCAGGTCGGCGGGGCGCGTGGCGGGGTCGGCAAGCGCGCGGATGGTAGCGGCGCGGTCGTGGATCGACACGCCCGTGGTGCAGCCGCCGCCCAGGAGGTCGACCGTCACGGTGAACGGCGTGCCCAAGAGCGAGGTGTTGTTCTCCTCCATCATGTTGAGCCCCAACTGCTCGCACCGCTCCTCGCTCAACGGGGCGCACAGCACGCCGCGTCCCTCCTTGAGCATGAAGTTGACGATTTCGGGCGTGATTTTTTCGGCCGCCACGATGAAGTCGCCTTCGTTCTCGCGGTCCTCGTCGTCGACGACTATGACGACCTTGCCCGCGCGGAAGTCGTCGATGACCTCCTCTACGCTATTGAGCGTCGTTTGGTTTGCCATGAAGTTTGAATTTTATCGCGTTCTTGAATTTCAGCAGCCGCGGTTCCACCTTCTCGCGCAGCGCCTTGAACTTGCCCGCGTACCAGTCGGTGTCGAGCAAAGCCGAATCGTTGGTAGCCTTGTAGGTCAGATAGACGGCTATGGGGGTGAGGATGAACGATGAGATCCACATGCCCCACACGGCCTCCCAGTTGCCCTCCTTGACCTGTTTTTCGCCCGACAGGCTGATGATGTAGTAGACCACGAAGAAGATGACCGACACCACCACCGGAAGTCCCAGTCCGCCTTTGCGGATGATGGCGCCCAGCGGTGCGCCGATGAGGAAGAAGATGATGATCGACGCGGGCAGCGACACCTTTTTGTGCCACTCCACTTTCGAGCGGTAAAGCTGGCTGAGCGTCTGCTTGGCCGTCGTCTCGTCGAACGAGAACATGTTGCGCGAGTTCTTGGCCAGCGACCGGGCCTGGCTCCAGATGCGCTCCTTTTCGCGCAGGGGCAGCCGGGCGATGGAGTCGGCGGTCTGCATGTCGCGGAAGCCGCGCTTGTCGATGCGCAGGCTGTCGGGAAGCGGCAGGACGCTGTGGTCGCGGACGAAAATCTGTTCCTTGAGCAAGGGTTCGTAGGAGCTGGTCGTGGCGGCGTTGACCTTGATTTCGAGCGAGTCGATGTCGTTTTGCAGTTCGTTGATGTTCTTCGTCTGGCTGTTGGATATGTTGTTGTCGCTGCGTTCCATGACGAAGCCGTCCATCGGAATCTCCTGCTTCTGAAGGTCGAACGTATGGTGGCGCAGGGCGCTCTTGGTGTACCACTGGCCGTTGCGGGTCTGCTCGTAGGTCTCGCCGTTGTAGAGGGTTACGAGCAGCGAGCGGCGGTCGTCCGAGAGGCGGATGTAGCCCGAATCGGCCACGATGGTGTTCATGTTGCCGCGGTTGGTCGGGCGGTTGTCGTAGATGAGCACGTCGTAGAGCAGGTGGGTGTCGGGGTCCTGGTGGCCTACGCGGATGGACATGTCGTCCAGTCCGTTGAAGAAGAGCCCGTCGCGGAATTCGAGCGTCTGGCGCTGCTGGCGGATGTCGGAGATGATGCTGTACATCTTCTTGTTGGCGTAGGGCACCAGGTTGTTGCCGATGAAGAAGCTCCCCACGGCAATCAGACTGACGAAGATGAGCAGCGGCTGGGTGATGCGCACGAGCGAGAGCCCGGCGGACTTCATGGCCAGCAGTTCGTAGTTCTCGCCCAGGTTGCCCATCGTCATGATGGCGGCCAGCAGCACGGCCAGCGGCAGACCCAGCGGCAGCATGTTGGCCATGGCGTAGGTCATCAGCTCGATGATGATGCCGGCGCTCAGTCCTTTGCCGACGAGCTCGTCGATGAAACGCCACACGAAGTTCATCATCAGCACGAACATGACGATGAAGAACGTGAGGATCATCGGCCCGAGGTAGGCTTTCAGAACGAGTTTGTGGATGGTTTTCATGCGGCCGTTACCGTTTTTCTGCGACGCAAAGTTAGCAGTTTTACCGCAACGAGCGTCAGGGTGAGCGTAAATATGATGGCCGCGCCGGGCGGGACTTCGAGGTGGTAGCTGGCGGCGAGCCCGGCGACGTTGCCGGCCACGGCGACGACGGGGGCCCACAGGGTCAGCGTGCGGTAGGAACGCGAAAAGGCGTTGACGATGACCACGGGCAGCGTGAGCAGCGAAATGAGCAGCACGATGCCCATGATGCGTATCGAGAGTACGATGGTCACGGCCACGAGGGCGGCCGTCAGGTAAGAAATCGTGCGGGTGCGGATGCCGCGGCTGCGGGCGAATTCGCGGTCGAAAGCCACGTACATGACGGGCCGGAGCCACAGCGCCGCGCCGATAAGCAGCAGGAATGTGAGCACGGCCAGTCCGGCCACGTCGCCGCGCGTGACGGTGATGATGCTTCCGAAGAGGTAGGCCGACAGGTCGCCCGACGTGTAGCCCGGCCGCAGGCTCATGAAGAGCGCTCCGACGGCCATGCCGACCGACCAGATGATGCCGATGGCCGAATCCTCGCGGATGCGGCCGCGGCTTCCGGCCCACTCGATGCCCAAGGCCGAGAGTACGGCGAAAAGCATGGCGCCTGCGATGGGGTCGGTGCCTGAGTAGAACGCGATGCCCAGCCCGCCGAACGAGGCGTGGGTGATGCCTCCGGCGAGGAAGACCATCCGCCGGCACACGACGTAGGTGCCTGCTATCCCGCAGGTTATGCCCGAGAGAATGCAGGCCGCCAGCGCGTTGGACAGATAGCCGTATTGGAAGAGGTCGCCGAAGAATTCCATACCGTGTTAGCCGAATGCGCGCAAATTTACGCTTTTTTCCGGGAAATGCCGCTTTTTTCCGGCCGCTTTTCGTAATTTCGCAACCGTAAATATCCCGTTATGTCACCTCGCAAAGTCAATTTCCATACCTTAGGCTGCAAACTCAACTTTTCGGAGACCTCGACGCTGGCCCGCGAGTTCGCGCGCGGCGGTTTCGAGCGCGTGGCGGCGGATGCTCCGGCCGACATCTGCGTGATAAACAGCTGTTCGGTGACCGAACACGCCGACAAGAAATGCCGCAACCTGATTCGCAAGCTCCACCGCCGCAACCCGCAGGCCATCATTGCCGTGACGGGGTGCTACGCGCAGCTCAAGCCGCAGGAAATCGCCGCCATCGAGGGGGTGGACCTGGTGCTGAGCAACAACGACAAGGGCGAGCTGCACCGCCGGGTCGCCGCGCTCGGGGGCAAGGGCCGGGCACAGGTTTTCAGCTGCGACACCGATTCGCTGACCTCGTTCTTCGCGGCCTTTTCGAGCGGCGACCGCACGCGGGCTTTTCTGAAAGTCCAGGACGGCTGCGACTACTGCTGCTCCTACTGCACGATCCACTACGCCCGCGGAGCGAGCCGCAACATGCCCATCGCCGACCTGGTCGACGAAGCGCGGCAGATAGCGGCGGCGGGCCAGCGCGAGATCGTCATCACGGGGGTCAACACGGGCGACTTCGGCCGCACGACGGGCGAGAAGTTCATCGACCTGCTGCGGGCGCTCGACGCCGTGGAGGGGATCGACCGCTACCGCATTTCGTCCATCGAGCCCAACTTGCTGACCGACGAAATCATCGCGTTCTGCGCCTCGTCGCCCAAGTTCCAGCACCATTTCCACATCCCGCTGCAAAGCGGCTCTGACCGCATACTGGGGCTGATGCGCCGCCGCTACACCACGGCCCGGTTTGCCGAGCGGGTGACGGCCGTGCGGCGCGCGATGCCCGATGCGTTCATCGGAATCGACGTCATCGTGGGATTCCCGGGCGAAACGGAAGCCGACTTCCGGTCGACCTACGACTTTCTGGCCGGACTGCAACCTGCGTTCCTGCATATTTTCCCCTTTTCGGAACGTGCGGGCACTCCGGCAGTGGATTTGCCGGACAAGGTGCAGGCATCGGTGGCGACGCGGCGTGCGGGCGAACTGGAAGAGTTGTGCGAACGGCTGCACGGCGAATTCTGCGCCCGCGGCACGGGGACCGAAGCCGAAGTGTTGTTCGAGAGCACGATGCGCGGCGGGCTGATGTTCGGCTACACGGGCGAATACCGCCGCGTGAAAGCCCCCTACGACCCTGCGCGCATCAACGCCGTGTGCCGGGTCCGGCTGGGCGCGATGGACGATTCGCACGATTTGTGGGGAGAAATCCGGGAATAATAAGTATATTTGCAGGCTTATACAATAATTAGAGAAAGCTATATGACGGGTATGCGCAGAAGGGTGACGATCGGATTCCTGAGTATCGTCTGCCTGCTCTTCTTTTCGGGGATGGTCTCGCTGGTGGAACTGAGCCGCCTGAGCCGCGACACGGACGGCATATTGCGGACCAACCAGCGCAACATCGAGTTGGCGAAGACGATGCTCGACGCGGCGCACGGCCACAACGTGGCGCTTATCCGGCTGGCGGTGTTCGGCGAACGGCAGTATGACAGCCTGTGCATGGCCAGCCTCGAACGGCTCGAAAGCAGCTTGCAGGCGGCCCAGCACGAAGCGCTGGAAAAATCGTTTCTCGATTCGCTGGCCTTTGCGGCGACCGAACTGCGCCTGCTGACGGACAACTATCTGGCGTTCGGCGTGTCGGAACGCCCTGCGTCGAAACCCGCGGCGGCAGGCTACGCCGACCCGGTGGGAGCCCGGTGGTACAACGACCAGTACGAAGCGGTCTACGAACGGCTCACGGCGGCTATCAAGAGCTACATGACCTCGACGCAGAGTTCGCTGGCCCCCCGCACCGAGCAGATGAAGAAGAACGCCTACCGCGCGGTGACGCCGGTGCTGATCTCGCTGTCGGTGATGATAGCCATCGTGCTGATGCTCTTTTACTTCATGTCGATATACTGCGTCAATCCCATCGTCCAGATGAACAAGGGGCTGGGCGACTGGCTGACGTTCCGGGTGCCGTTTGCGGTGAAGGGCGACCTGAAGGACGAGGTGCTCGAACTCCGTGAGAAAATCGACGCGCTGATAGCGCTTCTGAAGCAGAACAAAGCGTAGAGGGGCGATGCGGGTAGATGTCGTAATGAGGTACGTAGGCATGGTGATGCTGTTCATCGCCGGATTCATGCTGCTGTCGGCCGGCATTTCGTGGCTCGGCGGCATGGATTCGTCGTTCTATGCACTGCTTCTCGCGGCGTTGCTGACGGCGCTGCTGGGCGCTTTCCCGCTGATTTTCGTGGAGAAGAAAGAGCAGCTCACCAACAAGGAGGGGTTCTGCGTGGTGGTGGCTTCGTGGCTGGTGGCCTGCGTGGTCGGGACCTTCCCCTATCTGATATGGGGCGGCGAATTCAGCCTCGTCAATGCGCTGTTCGAGAGCGTCTCGGGCTTCACGACGACGGGCGCCACCGTGCTGACCGACATAGAGGTCCTGCCCCGCGGCATGCAGTTCTGGCGCATCTCGACGACGTGGATAGGCGGCATGGGCGTGGTGATGTTCGCGCTGGTAATCCTGCCCTCGATAGGCCGCAGCAAGATGACCCTTTCCAACGTGGAGCTCTCGACGCTGGCCAAAGACAATTACCGCTACCGCACGCAAATCATCGTGCGCATCCTGCTGGTGGTCTACGTGGGACTGACGGTGCTCTCGTCGCTGTTGCTCAAGTTGGCGGGCATGGACTGGTTCGATGCGGTGTGCCACGGGATGTCGGCGTGCGCCACGAGCGGATTCTCGACCCGCAACGCGAGCATCGCCTACTACAACAGCCCCTCGATAGACGCGATTCTGGTATTGGTCATGACGCTGGCCGGTATCCACTTCGGGCTGATATACGCCACCGTGACGGGCAAGCGCAACAACATATTCCGTTCGGAGGTGACCCGTTGGTACGTGGGTCTGCTGCTGGCGGGCGCGGCGGTCATCGCCGTGACGCTCTATGCGGCGGGGCTCTACCCTACGTTCGGGACCTCGCTGCGCTATGCGCTGTTCCAGTTCGTGTCGCTGGTCTCGACCACGGGATTCGCGACGGCCGACACCAATCTGTGGCCTCCGCTGGCGGTGGTGCTGCTCATTGCCGGTTCCATCGTGTGCGCGTCGGCGGGTTCGACGTCGGGCGGCATCAAGATCAACCGCTTGGTGCTGGCGGTGAAGATGATGCGGGCGCGGCTCCGGCAGCAGCAGCACCCCAATGCGGTCCTGCGCATCCGGCTCGACGGCGTGGTGCAGGAGACCGAATTTTTGCACACGGTGATGACCTTCATCGTAGCCTACTTCATGCTCATAGCCGCCGGAACGGTCTTTGCGGCGCTCTGCGGCACCGACCTGACCACGGCTTTCACGGGTTCGGTGGCGATGCTTGGCAACGTGGGGCCCGGATTCGGGCAGGTGGGTTCGATGAACACCTACGCCGAACTTCCGGCGGCCCTCAAACTCTTCGATTCGTTTCTGATGCTCTTCGGGCGTCTGGAGATATTCGGACTTATTCAGCTCTTTTTCATCAAATGGTGGCGATGACCAAGTTATTGCGCAATATTGGCCTGCTCGGGGCGCTTTTGTTCGGAGCCGTGGGTACGGGTGCTTCGCAGCCTCCCGTCGAAGCCCGCATCGCGGGACTGGAGGGCAACGGCGAATACATGTCGCTGCTGGAAGAGGACGCCCGGCTGCAGGAGCGCGAGGATTCGGTGGGCCATGCGGTCGAGGGGCTGCGGCGGCGCCTGCGCGACGACCGCGAAGCCGACCGTGCGGCGCTGGCCGACGAAATATTGGAGCTGGAAAACCGCATTTTCGAGATACGCACGGCCAAAGGGCGGATCATCGACCGCATCAACACCATCGAACAGGAATGGGTGCTGGCCAATCTGAACAAGGCGACGGCCGAACCCGAACCCGCGGCGCCGCCCGCACCTGCCGTGCGGACGGAGGGGGTGCGCAACCTGACGGACAACCGCTGTTTCCGCGACGAACTGCCTGCGCAGGACTATGCCGCCTTGCAGCGGGCCCAGCAGCTCGAATGCCGGGCGGACGAGTGGATGCGCCGCTACTGCGCCAACCATACGACCCTCGGCCAGCTGGCCGATGCCTACCGTGCGGCGACGGCCGAAGCCGAGGCGCTGGAAATCTACGCCAGCTATCAGACGCTCGACGGGCTGAACCGCACGCTGGCCGATTCGCTGTCGGGGGCGTGGAACTACATTTTCGACAACAAGAGCTATGCCTACGACTACATGCTCGACAAGCTGGGCCACACCGAACTGCTTGCCGTGCAGGAAGATGCTCTGGCCGAAACGGCCCGCACGTTTGCCGAACTGCAAGGCACCACGGCGTCGGACGAGGTGGTGGACTACGTACTGCGCAAACAGGTGCTGGTGGACTACGAGGTGACGGTGGCCCATGTGCTGGGACTGGCCCGGGCGGCCGATTCGCTGCGCAATGTCTCCATGCAGCTCTGCACGGTCGACTACCGGCTGCCGCGGTGCGAGGTCGAAGAACGCTATTTCCTGGTCTACGACGACATTGCCTTTCCGTCGGTGTCGCCCTACGACACCCGCCACCCGATTCCCGAGTGCCGGATTTACTCGCGGGGAACGATTTACCGCATCCTGCTGGGCCGTTTCAGCACCAAGCGCCCGGTGTCGACGTTCCGGGGGGCCGCGCCGCTGTCGTATCTGATCGACGGCGACGGCAAGTGGTGCTACTATGCGGGCGGATTCGCCACCCGCCGCGAAGCCGAGGAAGCGCAGGCCCGGCTGAAGAAACGCGGCTTTGCGCGGCCCGAAATCGTGGTGTGGCACGACGGTGAGTACCGCAACGTCTCGCTCGACGGCGATGCGGCGGCGGAAACGTACCGGGTGGAAATCGCCGCCCCGGGGCCGCTGTCCGACGAAGTGAAGCAGGCCATCGCCCGCACGGCCCGCGGTGCGGGGCTGTCGCGCGCGGGGCAGAAATTCATCGTGGGGATGTTCGACGACCGGGCCGTGGCCGAACAGGTGGCCCAGGCCGTGCGGCGCGCCGACCCCGACCTGGAAATAAAAATTGTGGAAACGGCCGAATAACCGAAAAATTTCGCTACCTTTATAACGTATTCATCAAAACCTGCGGTTATGGATATGTTCTATGTTGTTCTGCTGGTGCTCTTCGGGGTGCTGTTTCTGGTGGCCGAGCTGGTTTTCCTGCCGGGCGTGTCGGTGGGCGCCGTGCTGTCGCTGGTATGCTACGGAAGCGCCATTTACCTGGCGTTCCGCAATTTAGGCCCGCTGGCGGGCGTTGCGGCGATATTGGCCATCGGGCTGCTGTCGCTGGTGGCGACCGTCGTGTCGCTGCGGGCCAAGACATGGCAGCGCTTCTCGCTCAAGCAGGAAATACGCTCGTCATCGATGCCCCGCCCTGAGGAAGAACTCCGCGTGGGCGACCGCGGCACTACCCTTTCGCGCCTGTCGCCCATGGGCAAGGTGGAAATCGGGGGCCGCGTCTATGAAGCCAAGTCGCAGGGTCCCTATGTCGACCCGCACAGGGAAGTGGAAGTGACGGGCTTCGAGAACTTCAGCGTCATCGTGAAAACAACCGACTAAAAAACCATAAGATTATGTTGGAACCCGCATTGATTGCATTGATTGTCTTCGTGAGCCTGTTCGCCATCTGGCTCGTATTCTATTTCGTGCCGGTGGGGCTGTGGTTCTCGGCGCTGGTTTCGGGCGTGCGCATCAGCCTGCTGCAACTGATTCTGATGCGCTGGCGCAAGGTTCCGCCCTCGACTATCGTGGCCTCGATGATCGAGAGCACGAAGGCGGGGCTGAAACTCAATCCCAACGAACTGGAAGCCCACTACCTGGCGGGCGGCAACGTCTCGAACGTGGTGCATGCGCTGGTTTCGGCCCAGAAAGCCAACATCCTGCTCGACTTCAAGATGGCGACGGCCATCGACCTGGCGGGCCGCGACGTGTTCGAGGCGGTGCAGATGTCGGTGAACCCCAAGGTCATCAACACGCCGCCCGTAGCCGCGGTGGCCAAGGACGGCATCCAGCTGATAGCCAAGGCCCGGGTGACAGTGCGCGCCAATATCAAGCAGCTGGTCGGCGGCGCGGGCGAGGAGACGGTGCTGGCGCGTGTGGGCGAAGGAATCGTCTCGTCGATAGGCTCGGCCGCCTCGCACAAAATCGTGCTGGAGAACCCCGATTCGATTTCGCGGGTGGTGCTCGAAAAGGGGCTCGACGCGGGAACGGCGTTCGAGATACTTTCGATCGACATCGCCGACATCGACGTGGGCAAGAACATCGGCGCACAGCTTCAGATGGACCAGGCGCAGGCTGACAAGAACATCGCGCAGGCCAAGGCCGAAGAACGGCGCGCGATGGCCGTGGCGCTGGAACAGGAAAACAAGGCCAAGGCGCAGGATGCGCGCGCGAAGGTGATTCTGGCCGAAGCGGAGGTGCCGATGGCGATGGCCGAGGCGTTCCGCAACGGCAATCTGGGCATCATGGACTATTACAGGATGAAGAACATGATGGCCGACACGACCATGCGCGAATCCATCGCCCGGCCGGAGAAGAAATAACCGGCAGACGCCGGAAACGAAATGGCCGACCCTCGGGGCCGGCCATTTCGTTTTAATACACCTCCTCGGGCAGGGTCTCGCCTACGGGGTCGCCCTGGAGCCCGTCGCGCCACTTGACGGCGGCGTGGGTGCCGTCGCAATAGGGCTTGTTGGCCGACTGCCCGCAGCGGCACACCACCACCCGGTTGCGGAGCTCGAAGAACTCGCCGTTTTCGCGGCGCATGGGAATGCCGCCGCGAATCCACAGCCCGCCGCTGGCGCCGACGGCGGGGTCCTCGATAAGGCCCAGGCTGGGCTCGAAACGGAACTCGTAGGGAGTGCCCGAAGCCTTGTCCCAAGCCGTGAGCCGCGCGCTGGGACATATCGAAGCCTCGCGGACGGCCAGCCGCCTTGCTTCGGGATCGGAGGAGAGCTCGGTCAGCGTCCAGGCCCCGCCGAAAGGATGGCAGAAGCGGGCGAAGACGCAATATTGGGGGTTGTCGGTCATGGTGAGCGTGGCGCCCTCGGTCTTGTCGGCCCCGTCGAGCAGCGGCCGCCGGGAAGCGGTGAGCTGCGGGTCCCAGTCGGCGCGGACGTGGGCCCCGTCGCAGTAAGGCTTGCGCTGCGAAGCCCCGCACCGGCAGAGCGCTGTAGGCTCCGCTTCGGTGGAGAAATGGCGCCCCTCCTGGAAATACCAACTTTCGTTGTCGGGGTCAGGCATGATGAACTGCTCGCAGAAAGGCGGCCGCCCGTAGACCAAGTAAGGCCCTTTTTCGGTGACGGTGACGGAGACCCGGCCAGCGGCCGGGTCGGAATCCGTGGGAGTTTTGTGTGCGGACATACTTGCAGGGTTGAACGGTACGTTTGTAAAGCGGACGGCAATAATTGTTCCCAACGGAACTGTTCGTGCCGCCGGATGAGATTTAATTTTACCTTTTATTAGTATATTTGCATTGTTACTATAACATCATTTGCGATGGACCGATTATTCTGTGTAATTGCAAGTCTGCTTTTTACAGCGCTAATCGTAGGGTTGGATGCTTTCGCCCGACGATCCGCACGTCGGCAACGTGAGAAACGGTGGCCGGATTTAAGAAAAAAGATATGACCATTTCTCCCGCCCCCGTTCCCGCAGAACGGGGTTTCTTATATCCCGGCTTCAAGGCACCCGACGTATTCAAATCGAAGTCTAAGATGACTTGGCGCTGCGTTGTATTTTCTGCCATGATTTTGCTGGTTTGTCAAAATTCGTATCTTTGTACTTTCGGAAGACGATAAATTGAACGATATGAAATCATTGGCAAGACTGGCGGCCGCGGCTGCGATGGCTGCGGCGCTGCTGACGGCGTGCGGCAAGGAGAAGGAGACGGGCGACATCCGTTTCGACCGCCCGGCGCTCTATCTGTCGCAGGGCCGCACGGCGACGGTGGCTTTCACGACCGACAACATCGACCTGCGGACCCTTTCGGTGACCTCCCGTCCGACGGGCTGGGAACAAATCGAAGTGAACGCGGCGGAGAAGACCCTGACGGTGACGGCCCCTGCCGCCATAGAGGGCGAGACGGCGTCGTCGGGCTCGGTGGTGCTGACCGGCGTGCCGGGCGGTGGCGGCTCGGTGGCTTCGGGCACCCTGTTCGTGAGCATTGCGGGAACGGAAGACCTGAGCGCCTACCCTGCCAACAGCTATCTGGCGAACAAGAAAGAGACGGAATACCTGTTCGACGCCCTGCACAAAGGCGAGGGCGAGGAAGAACAGGCCACGGCCCGGCTGGGAATCATCTGGCAATCGGCGTCGGAGCTGGTGCAGCACCTGCATTTCGACGGGCAGAAAGGCTCGTTCTATATAGGTGCCGACAAAGACGATGCGACCCGCATCAAGGAGGGCAACGCACTGATAGGAGCCTACGATGCACACGACAAACTGCTGTGGAGCTGGCACATATGGGTGGCGGACTTCGACCCGGAGGCACAGCCGCTGGTGCTGAACGGCCGCACGCTGATGGCCCGCAACCTCGGCGCTCGGACCGAAAGCCATGCGACGGCGGCGGAGAAGCTGGCTTCCTACGGACTCTATTACCAATGGGGCCGCAAGGAACCGTTTATCGGCCCGCTGACCTACAATGCTGCGTCGGGCGGCGTCTCGGCGAAGATGTACGACGGCTCGGGAACGGGCGTATCGCTGAAAGCGACGGCGTCGACGGCCGAGACCGGCACGATGGCCTATGCGGTGGAACACCCGCTGGAATTCATCACGGCGGCCGAAAAGGATGCCGACTGGCTGCAAGGCGGCACGACGGTGCGCTGGTCGGAGGAGGAGAAAACGCTCTATGACCCCTGCCCGCACGGGTGGCGGGTGGCCCCTGTGTCGGCTTTCAACAACCTGTCGATAAAGGACGACCTGGCCGCGGACGCCGACTACGCGTCGCAGTACGGCTGGACGCTGGGCAACGGAACGGCCGAATCGTACTTTGCGGGCGCCGGACGCCGGAGCTGGCGCGATGCGAGCGTGCAGAACTATTTCGACGAATCGCTGCCTGCGCGGGCGGTGGAGATGCAGCCGTGGGTAGGCTACTACTGGACCGCCGGCGAGGTGGGAGCGCTCTCCCCTGCTTTCTGCTTCTGGTACAAGGCGGACGACGTGGCGGCGAGCGATGTACGCAACGGCCGCCCGATGGGCCGCGCCAACGGCATGCAGGTACGCTGTGTGAAAGACGAATAGAACTCGGGAAAGAACAAAAAATCCCGGACTTGCCAAGCAAGTCCGGGATTTTTCGTTTGGCCGGAAGGGGCGTTACTTTTTCTTCGGCTCGGGCTCGGTGTCGCGGCCGCCGCCGAGGGCCTGGTAGAGGTTGATTACGCCCTGTATCTCGTCGAAGCGATCGGCGATTTGCGACAACTGGGCCGAGAGGAGCGACTGCTGGGCGGTGAGGACCTCCAGGTAAGTGGTGGACGAATGCTCCATCAACAACTCGGTGCTCTCGACGGCCCGCTTCATGGCCTTGATCTGCTTGGCCCGCAGCTCGCTTTTGGCGCGGGCCGTCTGGTACTGCGACAAGGCGTTGTTGACCTCGGCCCCGGCGTTGAGCAGGGTCTGCCGGAACGAGAGCTTGGCCTCCTCCTGCTGGGCCTTCATGATTTTGACGCGCGCGCGGTTGGCCCCGGCGTTGAAGATGGGCTGCAAGAGCGAAGCCGCGGCGTTGAGCAACAATTTACCGGGATTGACGATGATCGACCCGGCGCTGTTGGTCCACCCTGCCGCCCCGCTGAGGGTGATGGAGGGATAGAGCGCCGACCGGGCTTCGGCCGTGGCGTAATAAGCCTGCATCAAGGCGAACTCGGAAGCGCGGACGTCGGGCCGGTTGGAAAGAAGCTGGACGGGAACGCCGACGGTGATTTCGCGGGGCAGGTGGCGGCTGGAGAACGACCCGCGCCCGACGGCCTGCGGAGTACGCCCGAGGAGCGAACAAAGGCTGTTCTCGACCTGGCGTAGCTGGTGGTCGAGGTCGCGGAGCGAGGATTCGATGGCGTAATAATTACCCTCGTACTGAGCGACCCCGGCCTCGGTGGTCATGCCGGCCTCCTTCATGGAACGCATGGTCTCGACGCTCTTTTTCCAACGGTCGGCCGTTTCGCGGGTGACCTGCTGCTGGCTGTCGAGCATCAGCAACGTATAATAAAGGTTGGCGACGCTGGCGATCAACTGCGTGCGCACGGCCTGGCGGTACTCGATACTTTGGAGGTAGAGCGCCTTGGACTTGCGCTTGGTATTGGTGAGCGCGTTGAAGATGTCGAACTGCCAACTGGCGGTGATGGGGACGCTGTAAGTTTTGACGGCGGGGCCGTTGTCGAAACTGCTGATGTTCCCCTGCGGCGCGAAGTTGAACGACGGCAGGTAAGCGAGCCGCGCCGACTTGAGCGACGCTTCGGTCTCCTTGACGCGCCAATGGGCCGACTGCAGGTCGGTGTTGTTAGCCAGGGCCTCCTCGATGAGCGACTGCAAGTGCGGGTCGGTGAAGACCTCCTGCCAACGGACGTTGCCGAAGGTGGCGGTGTCGGCGCTCTCGGCCGAGCCGTAGAGCCCGTCGGTCGAAATCTCGGGGCGGGTATAGGGCTTGTAGATGCCGCAGCCGACCGATGCGGCGGCCAGGCACAGGATGATGAACTTTTTCATGATCAGAGCTCTTCTTCTTTCTGGTTTCTGCATGCTTCGACCTCGGCGCGGACGGACCACTGCGGGGCGGGGTCGAACTCCAACGGCTTGATTTTCTCCTGCAACGCCTGGAACACGATGAAAAGCGTCGGGACGAGGAACAGCAGGGCGAGCGTACCGACGATCATACCGCCGACGACGCCTGTGCCGAGCGTAGAGTTGCCGTTGGCGCCCACGCCGCTGGCGAGGACGAGCGGAATCATACCGAAGACCATCGTCAGGACGGTCATCAGAATGGGACGCAGGCGGACCTTGGCGGCCGAAACAGCGGCCTGCGTGAGGCTCATGCCAGCGCGTCGGCGGTCGCCGGCGTACTCGGTGAGGAGGATGGCCGTCTTGGCCAACAGACCGATGAGCATGATGAGACCCGTCTGCAAATAGATGTTGTTCTCCAACCCCATCAACTTGGCGAAGAGGAACGAACCCATCAGACCGCACGGCACGGAGAGGATGACGGCGAACGGGATGATGAAACTCTCGTACAAAGCGCTGAGGATAAGGTAGATGAGTAGGATACAGATGCCGAAGATGATGACGGTGTTGCTGCCGGTCTGCGCCTCCTCGCGCGTGATGCCGCCGAACTCGAATCCGTAGCCCTTGGGCAGCACCTCGGCGGCCGTCTCGCGGATGGCCCGGATGGCGTCGCCCGACGAATAACCGTCGGCCGAAGTACCGGTGACGGCGATGGAATTGTAGAGGTTGAAGCGGTTGAGCACCTCGGGACCGTAGACCTTGGTGAGCTCGACGAACTGGCTGACGGGAGCCATCTCGCCGGACTGCATCCGCACGAAGATGTTGTTGAGCGATTCGGTATCCAGACGGTACTTGGGGTCGGCCTGCATGGTGACGCGGTAGACCTTGGAAAAACGGTTGATGTTGGAGATGTACTGCCCGCCGTAGTAACCCGAGAGCACGGAGAGGATCTCCGTGGGCGAAACCCCGGCGCGCTTGGCCTTGGCGGCGTCGATGTCGACGACGTACTGCGGGAAACTGATGTCGAAGGTCGAATAGGCGCGGCCGATTTCGGGACGCTGGTTCAGGGCGCCTACGAACCGGAGGTAGACATTATAGAAATCGCGGATGTCGCCCCCGGTGCGGTCCTGCAAGAACATGTTGAACCCGGTGGAAGTACCGTAGCCCGAAATCATGGGCGGTGCGACGGCGAAGACCTGCGCGTTCTTGATGTCGGCGGTGCGGGCGTAGATCTGCCCGATGACGGCATCGACAGCGTCCTGCTTGTCGGGGCGCTCCTCCCAATTCTTGAGCTTGACGATACACATGCCGTAGGAATTGCCCTGCCCGGCGATCATGCCGTAACCTGCGACCTGGTTGAAGTCGCGGACCTGGGGAATCCCCTGCAATCGGCGCCCGACCTCCTGCATGACCTTGTCGGTCTCGGCGAGCGAAGTGCCGGGAGCGGTGGTGACGTTGACCATGACGGTGCCTTGGTCCTCGTCGGGGACGAGACCCGTCTTGGTGGAATTCATCAACACGACCAAAGCAGCGAACGACAATCCGAGCGTAGCCCACATGAGCCACTTGTGCTTGATGAAGAACATGACGCCGTGCTTGTATTTGCCGACGATGGCGCTGAACGCCGTATTGAACGCCTTGCGGAAGCGGGCGGCGAAGTTGTCGCGCATCTCGCCGTTCTCGTCCATATAGGGCTTCATGATGATGGCGCAGAGCGCGGGCGACAGCGTAAGGGCGTTGAGCGCGGAGATGCCGACGGCGACGGCCATGGTCAGACCGAACTGCGTGTAGAAGACGCCCGACGTACCGCCCATCATGGCGACGGGGATGAAGACGGCCATGAAGACCAACGTAGAAGTGACGATAGCCGAAGTGATGCCCGACATGGCGTCGATGGTGGCCATGTAAGAAGACTTGTACCCGGCGTCGAAACGCGCCTGCACGGCCTCGACGACGATGATGGCGTCGTCGACGACGGTGCCGATGGCGAGCACGAGGGCGAACAGCGTCAGGAGGTTGATGGAGAACCCGGCGACGGAGAGGAACGCGAAGGTACCGATGAGTGCGACGAGAATCGAAACCGTGGGAATCAACGTGGACCGGATGTCCTGCAAGAAGACGTAGACGACCAGCACGACGAGGATGATGGCCTCGAAGAGGGTTTTGACGACCTCGTTGATGGAAGCGTAGAGAAAGTCGTTGACGTTCTGAAGGCTGACGATTTCGATGCCCTTGGGCAGCTCGGCGCGGATTTCGTCGAGCAGGTCCTCGATGTCCTCGACGACCTGCGTGGCGTTGGATCCGGCGGTCTGGAAGACCATGGCGGCGATGCCGGGGTGGCCGTTGGCGTAGCCCTTATAGGCATAGGACTCGCCGCCGAGCTCGATGTCGGCGATCTCGCTGAGCCGCAGCACCTGCCCGTCGGGGGTGGAGCGGATGACGATATTGCCGAACTCCTCGGGCGTCATCCTGCGGCCGCGGTACTTCATGGTATACTGGAACGCGTTGTCGGAATTCTCGCCCAACTGCCCCACCGCCGACTCGATGTTCTGCTCGGAGAGCGCGTAGGTGACGTCGGACGGAACGAGCCCGTACTGCGCCATGACGTCGGGTCTGAGCCAGATACGCATGGCGTAATCGGCGCCCAGGGCCATGAACTCGCCCACGCCCTGGATACGCTGGATGCGCGGCTTGATGTTGATGTTCATGTAATTGGCGAGGAAGACCTCGTCGTAGGAATCGTCGGGGCTGTTCAAGGCGAAGACGCGCAGCATGGAAGTCTGCCGCTTCATGGTGGTGACGCCGATGCGGGTGACCTCGGCGGGCAGCGACCCGGTGGCGGTGGCGACGCGGTTCTGCACGTTGACCGTAGCCATGTCGGCGTCGGTGCCCTGCTTGAAGTAGACGGTGACGGAAGCCGAACCGGCGTTGGTGGCGCTGGACTGGATGTAGATCATGTCCTCGACGCCGTTGATGGCCTCCTCGAGGGGCACGATGACCGACTTCTGGATGGTCTCGGCGCTGGCGCCGGGATAGGACGCGTGGACCATGACCGTAGGCGGCGCGATGTCGGGGTACTGCTCGATGGGCAGCGTGGCCAGACCGATCAGACCGGCGATGACGATGACGATGGAGATGACGGACGCCAGCACGGGGCGCTCGATGAAGTGTCTGAGTGTCATGGGCTATTCCTCCTTGGCGGTTTGGGCGTCGGGAACGGTTTCGGCCACGGCTTCTGCCTCAGCTTCGGGTTCGGCTTCGGCCTGCGGCTGTTTGGGGACGATGGGCGTACCCTCGCGCAGGAGACCGACGCCCTCGGCGACGATGGTCTCGCCGGGCTCAAGGCCCGAACGGACGATGTACTCGCGGCCGTTGGTAATCTTCTCGACGTCGATCATGGCCGACGAAGCCTTGCCGTCGATGACCTTATAGACATAGACCTTGTCCTGGATCTCGAACGTAGCGGTCTGGGGAATGACGATGCAATCCTTATAGACGGAGGGCAGGATGATGTTGCCCGACCCGCCGCTGTGCAACAGCCCGTTCTTGTTGGGGAACGCGGCACGCAGCTGGACGCTGCCGGTCGAAGCGTCGATGACGCCGCTGATGGACTCGACGCGCCCGGAGTGGTCGTAGAGCGACCCGTCGCTGAGCTGCAGCTGCACGTCGGGCATGTTCTGCAAGGTAGCGGCCGTGGAGCCGTAACGACGGGTGAGGTTGAGCAGCTGGTTTTCGGTCATCGAGAAGTAGATGTACATCTCGGAATTGTCGGAAACGGTGGTGAGCTTGGCGGACGGACCGACCAAAGCGCCGACGCGGAACGGCAAAGTCCCGACAACGCCCTTGGACGGAGCCTTGACGACCGTATAGGAGAGGTTGTTGGCGGCGCTGACCCGCTGGGCCTCGGCCTGCGCGAGCTGAGCCTCGGCGGTGAGGAGCTGGTTCTGGGCGGAAGAGAGGTCGAACTGCGAAACGACCTTGCGCCTGAAAAGCTGCTTCTTGCTGTCGCGGACCAGCTTGGCGGTGGAAACCCCGGCCTTGGCGGCGGCGACGTTGGCTTCGGCGGTCTGAAGCGCGGCCTTGTAAGGCACCTGGTCGATGATGAAGAGCGTCTGCCCCTCGTCGACCTGCTGGCCCTCGGTGATGCAAAGCTCGGAAACGGTGCCCGAAATCTGGGGATAGATATCTATGTCCTGCCGCCCGCGGACGGTAGCCGAATAATAAACGGGAATCTCCCGGTCGGAAGTGGCGACGGTCTGGACGGCGTAGTGCTCGGGACCCGCGGCGACGGGAGCTTCGACACAGCCGACGGCCGCGGCGCAGCAGGCTGCGAGGGCCGCTTTTACGAATTTCTGCTTCATAATCATCTTTCTTTCTACGTTATATATATATCAAGGATGCAAAAATAGGCTAAATTTGCGAAGCTGCGAAGTGGATATTGCGAAAAGTGTTGTTCGTTTTCGGAATGATTTTCGGCTTGGCGAACGAAAAAACGCTATTTTTGTCCGAAAAAAGAATAACGTTTTGCACCGGTAACCTTTCGGCGAAGCCTGCTTTACGGAAGAACTAACGCCGGAAGAAACGTTCGTAGTATACGAACGCTCAAATAAATAGCCTATGTTTTCATCCGCCGACCCGCTGGTGACCACCCCCGAAGAACAATTTGCGGTCGGGAACTCCGACTTTGCGTTTTACGGCAACTATGCGTCGCGCTGCCGGAGCTTTGCGTTGGCGTGGTGCACGGGAGGCCGCGCGGAAGCGACGGTCAACCAACACCGGGGAACGCTGGAACGCAACACGTGGCTGTTTCTGCTGCCCGGGTGGGTGCTGATGCTGACCGACTGCACGGAAGACTTCCGGATGAACTACTGCGCATTCTCGAAAGAGATGTTCGCCGAAGCGGCGTTCCGTCTTGAACCGGCCTTTTTCCAGGCCCTGCGCGAATGCCCGCTCGGTACGATGACCGACGGAATGGCCGAAGGGGCCGAAGCGTGGTTCCGGATGATGGAATACACCTACCGCGACAAGGAAAACACATACCGCAACACGATTATCCGCAACCGCCTGCAAAACATGCTGCTGGGAAGCTATGACAAGTACCTGCGATTCGGCACGCAGCGCCGGACGGCGCCGGACAAACGGTCGCGGCAGACGGACCTGTTCCACCGTTTTGTGGACCTGACCCACGAATACTGCACGACCCACCGCGAAGTGGCGTTCTATGCTGACCGTCTGTGCATCACGACACGCTACCTGTCGGGCATCGTGCGCCGGATGGTCCACAGCTCGGTGAAGGAATTCATCGACCGTGCGGTGGTGCTGGAAATCAAGATGCTGCTGCAGTCGACCGACCTGTCGGTGCAGGAAATCGCCTACCGCCTGCGGTTCCCGGACCAGTCGTACCTGGGCCGCTACTTCAAGCACCACACGGGCTACTCCCCCACCGAATACCGCCACGCGAAGGAGTAAGGGCCCGGAATTTGCAAAGGAGACGGGAAAAAGTCTCCGCTATGAAAGTCACCTTTTTCGGCGTACAGCCCTATGACCGCGAAGCGTTCGACCGGGCCGGCGCCGCCTACGGATTCGAGATATGCTATCATCGGAGCCACCTGAACGCGCAGAACGTAGCGCTGGCGTCGGGGGCCGATGCGGTGTGCATATTCGTGAACGACACGGCCGACGCCGAAACCATCCGCCAGCTGGCCGAAATGGGCGTGAAACTGATAGCGCTGCGCTGCGCGGGATTCAACAATGTGGACCTGACGGCGGCCGTACGCCACGGGGTGTCGGTGGTGAGGGTGCCCGCCTACTCTCCCCATGCGGTGGCGGAACACGCGGTGGCGCTGATGCTGTCGCTGAACCGCAAAATCCACCGTGCCTACTGGCGCACGCGCGACGGTAACTTCTCGCTGCACGGCCTGCTGGGATTCGACATGTACGGCAAGACGGCGGGAATCGTAGGCACGGGCCGGATAGCCCGCGAACTGATTCGGATACTGAAGGGATTCGGGATGGAAGTGCTGGCCAACGACCCCCATCCCGACGAACGCTTCGCGTGGGAAGCGGGCATCTCGTATGTGGCGCTGGACGAACTCTACGAACGCTCGGACGTGATTTCGCTCCACTGCCCGCTGACGGACGGGACGCGCTACATGATAGGTGACGTAGCCATCGGGCGGATGAAACCGGGGGTGATGATCATCAACACGGGCCGCGGCCAACTCATTCACACGGAAGCGCTGATCGACGGTCTGAAAGAGAAGAAAATCGGCGCGGCGGGGCTGGACGTCTACGAAGAAGAAGCGGCCTATTTCTACGAGGACACCTCGGACCGGATTATGGACGACGACGTGCTGGCACGCCTGCTGTCGTTCAACAACGTGATAGTCACCTCCCACCAAGCGTTCTTCACGCGTGAGGCGCTCGACAACATAGCGCATGTGACCCTGCAAAACATGCTGGAATTCGACGCAGGCAAGAAACTGACCAACATAGTATGCCCCGACCCGGTGGCGGGCATGGCGTAACGACGGCAACTTATGAAAAGAATCGTACTGCTCCGCCACGGCGAGAGCCAATGGAACCGCGAAAACCGATTTACGGGCTGGACCGACGTGGACTTGAGCGACCGCGGCCGGACCGAAGCGACCGAAGCCGGAGAACTGCTCCGGAACGAGGGATTCCGCTTCGGAAAAGCCTACACGTCGTATCTGAAACGGGCGGTGAAGACGCTGGACCTGGTACTCGGCGCGCTGGACCAGGACTGGATAGAAGTGGCGAAAAGCTGGCGGCTGAACGAAAAACACTACGGTGCGCTGCAAGGACTGAACAAACGCGAAACGGCCGAAAAATACGGCGAAGAACGGGTGTACGAATGGCGCCGCAGCTATGATGTGGCGCCGGAACCGCTGGCGGCGAACGACCCGCGCAACCCACGCTTCGACCTGCGCTACAAGGGGATACCCGAAGCCGAACTGCCGCTGACCGAATCGCTGTCGCAGACCGTGAAACGGACACTGCCCTACTGGCAATGCGAGATACTGCCGGAGCTGGCGCGCTGCGACGCGCTGCTGGTAGTGGCCCACGGCAACAGCCTGCGGGGAATCGTGAAACACCTGAAAGGGATTTCGGACGACGCCATAGCGGAGCTGAACCTGCCGACGGCCATGCCCTATGTATTTGAATTCGACGAGGGGCTGAACTGCGTGGGCGACTACTTTCTGGGCGACCCCGGGAAAGTGGCCGCGGCGATGGCGGCCGTAGCGGCGCAGGGCCGGAAATGACTTCCTTACATAAAAGAACAAGGTTGCCTGCCGTGGCGGCGGGCAACCTTGCTGTTGTACTCGGAACGGGAATCGAACCCGTACGACCATTGCTGGTCA
>ERZ778504.1125-NODE-1125-length-21407-cov-7.897106_pt1 | contig 21407 bp, 18 predicted proteins | sample MGYA00510046_ERZ778504 | MGnify/ENA primary metagenome ERZ778504 (study PRJEB29527, sample SAMN07138964) | mouse gut metagenome | material: feces | host: mouse | place: China:Nanjing | collected 2016-01-25 ...
CAAACGCAGGCGTAGCGGTGGCTACGTCGAGGCTTGGGGAGTAGTGCTATCAGGAAAATAGACAAGCGAAACATAGGGTTATTTAGTGCGGGTTATACTAGGCTGAACTGTAACCTTCAACCTTTTTCTTGACTTTAGCCAATTAAACTGCTAACATAGTGATGTGCGAAATAACGGACCGCGGTCACATTGCTGAGACCTGGCGGAAGAGCTGATCGCTGTTATCCGTGTGAAGATTCATGTGCGATGAAAAGAATGGAGGATCATTATGAAAAAATTGACCAGAATGGCTTTGGCATTTACTACAACCCTTATGTTAACCCTGCCGCTTGCAGGCTGCGGCAGTTCCGACGCGCCGGCGGCGTCTTCTGACGGCAGTGCTTCGCCTGCTGCGCCGACGGACAGCGTGCAGACAGAACAGGGTACGACATCGGAGTCCACGCAGGCGGCGGAGTCCGCACCGGACGATGCAGGGGCAGAGACATCCGGATCCGACCTTGATTATGTCAAAGGCAAGGGGACACTCGTGGTCGGGATCACAGATTTTGAGCCGATGGATTACAAGGATGAAAATGGTGAGTGGATCGGCTTTGATGCCGATATGGCGAAGGCGTTTGCGGAAAGCCTCGGCGTGTCCGTAGAATTCGTGGAGATCGACTGGGATAACAAGATCCTGGAGCTGGATGGAAAGACGATCGACTGTGTGTGGAACGGTATGACCCTGACGCCGGAAGTGACAGGGTCTATGGAGTGCTCCGCCGCTTATTGCAACAATGCCCAGGTGATCGTAGTGCCGTCTGCCCAGGCAGATGATTTCCAGGAAAAATCAGACCTTTCACAGTACAATTTTGCAGTCGAGGCGGGCAGCGCCGGTGAACAGCAGGCGATATCGCTTGAGCTTCCGCACACGCCTGTCAAAGCGCAGTCGGATGCCCTGATGGAAGTCGCGGCCGGAACCTCTGATGCAGCGATCATCGACTCCCTGATGGCAGCAGCCATGGTTGGCGAGGGGACCGGGTATGCGGATCTTACATACACGATCGGCCTGAATGATGAGGAATATGGTGTCGGATTCCGCAAAGGTTCAGACCTTGCCGCTTCCCTGAACGATTTTTTTGCCGCGAGCTATCAGGACGGCAGTATGCTTGAGATTGCTGAGAGATACGGCGTCCAGGCCGCTCTCGTAGAACAGTAAGAGCGGGCGGCGCGGAGGAGTTATATGCAGCTTTTTACAGAACAGTTTCCGATCGTGATCCATTCATTGAACATCGGATTTCTGCAGACACTCAAATTGTTTTTTGTCACACTCACGGGGGCATTTCCGCTGGGGCTGGTCATTGCGTTTGGCTCGATGTCCCATTTCAGACCCCTGAGATACTGCGCGAAGGTGCTTGTGTGGATCATACGCGGCACGCCGCTCATGATCCAGCTGCTGATCATTTACTATTTTCCGGGACTAGTACTGCACAATCCGATCTGGGGAGGCGGCGAGAACGGACGCTTTCTGGCAGCCAGCTTCTCGTTTATCCTGAATTATGCGTGCTATTTCTCAGAGATCTACCGCGGAGGCATTCAGTCGATCCCCGTCGGGCAGACGGAGGCTGGCCTTGTGCTCGGCATGACAAGAAGGCAGATCTTTGTGAGAGTAAAGCTTCTTCAGATGATCAAGCGGATCGTTCCGCCGATGTCCAACGAGATCATCACGCTGGTGAAGGATACCTCCCTGGCGCGCATCATAGCACTGCAGGAGATCATATGGGCGGGGCAGGCATTTATGAAAGGTTCGCAGGGAATCTCGGGCGCCATATGGCCATTGTTTTTTACAGCGGTTTACTATCTTGTCTGCAATGGGATCCTGACGGTGCTTCTGGGATACCTTGAGAAAAAGCTCGATTATTTCAAATGAGCGGGAGGACAGGATATGGCTATTTTAGAGGCAGAACACATACAGAAGACTTTCGGGGGAGTGCAGGTGTTAAAAGACATCAGCTTCTCGATGGAAAAGGGACAGACATTGTCAATCATCGGTTCTTCGGGAAGTGGAAAGACGACCCTGCTGCGCTGTCTGAATTTTTTGGAGAGACCGGATACAGGCATGATCCGTGTCAATGGGGAGACCCTGTTCGACGCGGGAGACCCGGATACGACGACGGAGCGGGAGATCCGGAAGAAGCGGCTCCACTTTGGCCTGGTATTCCAGTCGTTTAACCTGTTCCCGCAGTATACCGCCCTGCAGAATGTAATGCTTGCAGGGCAGCTCCTCGCAAAGGAGGCTGAGGACTATAAAGTGCGCAAAAGAGAGATAAACCTTGCGATCGAGGAGCACGCCAGGGAGCTGCTGACCCAGATGGGACTCGGCGACAGGATGGGCAACTATCCGCATCAGCTTTCCGGCGGGCAATGCCAGCGCGTTGCGATCGCGCGGGCACTCGCGCTCACGCCTGATATCCTGTGTTTTGATGAACCGACCTCTGCCCTGGACCCGGAGCTGACAGGGGAGGTTCTGCGGGTGATCAGGGAACTTGCGGACAAGGAGACGACCATGATCATAGTGACGCATGAGATGGCATTTGCGCGCGATGTCGCAGACCGCGTGATCTTTATGGACGATGGGTATATCGTGGAGCAGGGGCCGCCTGCGGAAGTCATAGAAAACCCGAAGGAAGAGCGCACAAGGCAGTTCCTGTCGCGCTATACACAGGGATAAAACACTGTCCTGCCAGTAGTATTGCGGATACTCTGGCAGGGCAGTTTTTGTAACAGTTCAGCTTTGCCGAACTGTAACCAGTTTTTCAGGTTGTTTTGCGATAGGTGTTGATAAGTTCGGAATTTGTGATATGATAAGTATATTGCGATAATGATGAAGGAGAGGATGACATGGAACGAAAAAAAAAGGAAGCTGCCCGGGTCTACAGACAGCAGCAGATCGCGCCGGGGATCTACGACATGTGGATCAGCACGACACTGGCAAGGCAGGCAAGGCCGGGACAGTTCATCAGCGTGTACACACAGGACAAGTCTGTGCTCCTGCCGCGTCCGATCAGCATCTGCGAGACAGATGCCGCAAACGGCAGACTGCGCATAGTCTACCGCGTGGCAGGAAAAGGGACAGCGGAGTTCTCGGGGTACGAGGCAGGACGCCGCGTGGATATTCTCGGAGTGCTCGGAAATGGTTTTCCGCTGGAAAAAGCAGAGGGAAAACGCGTTTTTCTGATGGGCGGCGGAATCGGGATCCCGCCCATGCTCGCACTCGCAAAGGCAGTTGAGGGCGCAGCGTCCGTCGATGTGATCGTCGGCTATCGGGACAGGGAGCTCTTTCTGGCGGAGGATCTGGCAAGATACGCCCCCGTTCATATCGCTACGGAGGATGGCAGTGTTGGGACAAAGGGAAATGTCATGAATGTCATCGAGGAGGAGAAACTGGAGGTGGATGTGATCTTTGCCTGCGGACCGATGCCGATGCTGCGCGCGGTCAAACAGTACGCGGCGCAGAAGGGCATTGAGGCGTATATCTCCCTTGAGGAGCGGATGGCGTGCGGTGTCGGTGCGTGCCTTGGGTGCGTCGTCAGGACGAGGGAAACCGACCATCACTCACATGTGAACAATGCGAGGATCTGCACAGATGGTCCGGTCTATGCCGCAGAGGATGTGGAGATCTAGAGCGAGGAGGCGTAAGGATGTTGAATACAAGGATAACGATAGCGGGCGTATCATTTAAGAATCCAGTGATGACGGCGTCGGGAACGTTTGGCTCCGGCATGGAGTATGCGGAATTTGTCGATCTGAACAGCCTGGGCGCAGTTGTGACAAAAGGTGTTGCCAATGTGCCGTGGGAGGGGAACCCGACACCGCGCGTGCAGGAGACTTACGGCGGCATGCTCAACGCGATCGGTCTGCAGAATCCCGGGATCGATGTGTTTATAGAGAGGGATATCCCGTTTTTAAAGCAGTATGACACGCGGATCATTGTCAATGTCTGCGGGCGTTCCGTGTCGGATTATGTCGAGGTGGTGGAGAAGCTGGCGGACCAGCCCGTGGACATGCTTGAGATCAATGTATCCTGCCCGAATGTAAAACACGGCGGGATCGCTTTTGGACAGGATCCCAAATGCCTGTTTGATATTACCAGAGAGATCAAGGCAAAGGCAAAACAGCCGATCATCATGAAACTGTCCCCCAATGTAACGGACATCGCGGAGATGGCGCGGGCGGCGGAAGCAGCCGGAAGTGATGCGCTGTCGCTGATCAATACGATCACCGGCATGAAGATCGACATTCACAAAAGAACCTTCGCGCTGGCGAACAGGACAGGGGGGCTCTCCGGACCTGCGATCAAACCGGTCGCGGTGCGCATGGTGTATCAGGCGGCAAACGCGGTCAAGATCCCGATCATCGGCATGGGCGGGATCGCGGACGCGGAGGATGCGATTGAGTTTATGCTCGCGGGCGCCACAGGCATCGCTGTCGGTGCGATGAATTTTGTCAATCCCTACACGACAGTTGAGGTGGTGAGGGGGATCGAGGCGTACATGCAGCAGTATGGGATCGAGAACCTGAGTGAGATCATCGGGACAGTGCGATAGCATATCGTGCGGCAGCGTTTGATGAAAGCCGCCCGGTGCATTTTTGAGCGCATATTTATGATAGATACAAAAACGAGAATACAACAGTGAAGAGACGAAGGATATGGAACCATGCTTGTGAGACAGATTGACAGAGATAACAGAATAAATAAAAAAGACAGGAGAAAACGCTTCATCGGCGCCATATGTGTGCTGGCAGCCGCGGCAGGTATTCTGACGGCAGGGGTCAAGGCAGAAGCGGCGGAGCTGCCCAGACCGGTTCCCTCTCCTGCGCGGACGCAGGAGAGGGCGCCTCAAAGGGTGCGGACAGCGCGCCAGTATATCATTGCCCAGGATGGGACAGGGGACTTTGCGACGATACAGGAAGGCGTGGACAACGCGTCGAACGGCGATACGCTGATCATCTATCCAGGGATCTACAATGAGGCAGTGCAGGTCATTGGAAAAGAACTGAACATAACCGGCATCAGCAGGGATCTCTGCATCCTGCAGTATGATACGATCTCTTACCGCACAGCGCCGCTCACCGTGGCGGCAGGAAGGATTTCAAATCTGACGCTGTACGGCAGGAGCAGCGGGGCAGGGCAGGTGGTCCTCACGGAGGAGGAGATCGCCAAAATAAATTCGGAACTTGTCGGGGACAGCTGGGACCGGCAGAAGAATTACAGGGGATATGCAGTCCATATTGATTCGGATTTCCTGTATGGAAGAACGGTCAGTTTCGAAAACTGCCGCATTATCTCTGAGAATAACCATGCTGCCGGTATCGGTACCCGTGGAAAGAGCGCTGTTCGATTTGAAAACTGTGAGCTGGTCTCCATGGGGGGCGGCAGCTGTATCTTTATGCATGATCCGATCACGGAAGAGATGAGCGGTGAGGCATCCCTGACTGTGAAAGACTGTACGATGGCGAGCTATCTGTGTCCCTATGTCATGACGTTCCAGTCATACCTGCCGGAGTACAATTCATTTGCGCTGACCTTTCAGAATACGCGGGTGAGTGCCGTGGAATATGCATATGACGGCAGCTATATCCCCATGAATGTGAATACATTCTTTGATGTGGATACCCTTGCGGCGCTGGAGAAGGCCGGCGGCCTCCGCCTGGCCGGTCTGAGCAGTTCGGCGCCGGAGCTTGTGCACAGGATGACAACGGAGGATATGATCACATATGTTGAGGAGCTGGAGAAAGCGCTCGCGACAGGGAATGCTGCCAGTGTCGTCACAATCGACCTTCCGGAGGGGATCACACGGATCGGTTACATAGAGGACGGACAGGATATTGAGGATGCCATTGTGCCGTCCGGGCTTCTCAAACATCAGGTGATCGCCATATATAATAGAAGCAATCAGCCTGGCAATGGGTGGTGCGGCCTGGACAATGCCTATCTGACACCGGACAGCTATGGGAATACCCTCGTGGAGATGAATGCTGTCACTGTTCCCAGTACTGCGGACGGCGTCCAGACATTGTATTCTTCAGATCCTGCAGATGGGCGTTGAGTGATCTGTAGTACTCATATTTGCTGATGCGCAGACGCTCACCGGTCGTGAGCGTCACATAATCCCGGTTGAAACCGGAAACACAGCCGGCATTGACCAGATAGGATTTGTGGATGCGCAGAAATTGACAGTTTTTCGGGCGGAGGCGTGTTTCTACCATATCGAGTTTCTGGTAAAACGAATCGCGGCGGCTGGCAGTGATGATGTGGGTGCGCCTTCCCTCCGAGGCGAAATAACGGATCTCATTTATGGGAACATGGAAGTATTCCGGCCTGACATAGTAGGAGAAGGAATCGGAATCATCAAGGAATGTTTCATAGGCGAGAGAGGCATAGGGCCACAGGTATTTCCGGCTCAGATCCGGCAGGATATACATTGGCTCCAACAGAACATCCTCGACAGGGGGAGTATAGTCCTCCTGTCTTGTGATGATGGAGATCAGTTTCCTGTTCCGGCGCTTGGCTTTCAGAACCGTGCTGCGCATCAGCCCGTCTTCCTTTTCCATGTCGCAAAAGAGGATGTCGGGACAGTTGCAGTCGAGGCACCGCAAAAGCTCATAGGCATTGTGGTAGCACATTACGGCGATCTGTACCTCCCGCCGCTGGAAATATTTTAATATCTCATTTTTCACAAGATCCAATCGTTCATCGCGCTCATAACAGAATGCAAAGTTGACCATGTCGTTCACTCCTTCGTAAAATTTAACTTTTAGTTGTTTTGCAAAAGTAAATATATACCGAAAAAGGGACGAATGGCATAGTACATTAGTACCAATTTGAGTCGTTTTTGTGTGCTGCATAATTTTACAGCCCCGGGAATATACATTAATACAATACAGCGTTTGAGGAGCGTCCGCCATGACACGGATATCAAATATGCTGATCCCGGCGTTGATCTTCTATATTGTTGCGATGGGATTGTCACAGAAGAAGGACATCTATGCGAGTTTCACCAGGGGGGCGAAGGACGGCATGAGGACAGTCGCCGGGATCGTGCCGACCCTCATCGGGCTGATGATCGCTGTGGGAGTGCTTCGGGCATCGGGGTTTCTGGAGTTTGCGGGCGGGCTGATCGGACATGTGATCACGTTGTTTTCTGACAGCTTTCCCAACGAACTGATCTCCCTGTTTGTGGTGAAGCTGTTCTCAGCGTCGGCGGCTACAGGACTTGCACTTGACATCTTTAAGGAATACGGCACAGATTCCTTTGCAGGGCTCGCAACTTCGCTTGCGCTTGCCAGCACGGAGACAGTTTTTTATACGATGTCGGTCTACTTCATGGCTGCGAGGGTCACAAAGACGAAATGGACGCTTGCGGGGGCGCTTTTGTCCACGTTTTCGGGGCTTGTGGCGAGCGTGATCCTGGCGGGTTTTCTGGCATGAGCAGATTGTGCATTTTCATGAATTTTCTGGCACTTTTCATAATGATATTGATAAAACGGCCGATAGGGACTATACTTCTAATAGACAAGAAAACAGGCGGCAGTCGCCGGATATGCACAGATCCGGGACTGCCTGCAATTGTGTAAAAGGGAATTGATCATGAACAGATTATTGATTATTGAAGCTGATTTCAAGCTGGCAGAGAGACTGTGCAGGGCGCTGACAGATAACGATACACATGCTTTCAGCTGCGGGACGTTTGAATCTGCTACCGCTCTGCTTGAGAGTGAACAGTACCAGCAGATCATCATTGACACAGAACTTCCGGATGGGGACGGCAATGACATCATCTATGAACTGGGACTTGGCCTCTACGAATCGAGGGATGTCCCGGTGATCCTTGTCGTCTCAAATGACAGGGAACCCGATATGTCGGAGCTCAGAAGACAGGGAGTGACAGATTATATCACGAAACCCTTCAACATATCTGTTCTCAAGGCGAAGGTCTGGACACAGTTCAAACGCGGCAAGAGGAATTCCAGCTTCCGGGCGATCAGCCGTTTTGAGGCGATCGGTGCGGGCAGCCGCAGGAGCATGATCGGTGAGCACATTGTGGCGATCGACGATTATGTGTTCAACTTTGACAGCGGCGAGTACAGCGCCGCGGGCAGAAATGTGCGGCTCAACCGGGTGGAGCAGTGCCTGCTGCGCAATCTGGTGGAAAATAAAGGGATCGTGCTCAAGAAGAAGGCGCTGGTGGATAAACTGAAGCTGGAGAGCGGGACGCTGTACATAGATGAGGAGATCCTGGCAGAGGTCGTGCACACGCTCAGTAATAAACTAAATGCGAACAATTACATCAAGACGGTATACGGGATCGGTTACCTATGGGCGCTGACAGAGGACAAAAATATGAGCGGCTGAAGGAACTGCTCAGGCGCCGGCAGGCTTTGGCCGCAGGCGATACGGAGGAATATGGGATATTATGAAAGACCAGAGAGACAAGAATATGAACCTGCGATTTGTGATCAGGGTGGTGTACTTCACCTTGCTGGCGGCCGTGCTCCTCATCACGGTGCTGATCTGTCTGCAGGCTCCGGTGCAGCGTCATTTTAAGAATGTCGGAAAAAATGATGTGTGGTTTGGCGATGGCTGGCATTATACCGGCGTGACAGGGGAAAAGGGGGAGATAGTGCCGCGGGCAGAGCACTATCTGCCAGTCCATACAGAGGATGGACATGTATCGCTCACAAAGACACTTGACTTCACGCCGTCCGTGGAGGAATATCTGTGCTTTCGGACAAGGGCACTGGATACGGTAGTCTACGTCAATGGTACTGTATGGTATGAGTACTATTTCCGCGAGGAATACCGCGCTCACAGCAAGCGCATGTATATGCTGCATCAGGTGCCGGCGTCGGGGCTGAAGGCGGGGGACACGATCACGATAGAACTCGACAACGAGACTAGGAATGAGAGTTCGACGATCCAGTTTATGGCGCTTGGTGACAGATATGCCCTGATCCGCCACATCCTGTCCGAGACGAAAGACAGTCTCATCATCTGTGTGGCCGCCATTGTGCTCATCATATTGAATCTGGTCGCGAGCCATTCCGCGATCCTGATCGACAAGCTGCGTGACGTCCGGCCTCTCAAGTGGCTTACGCTGTTTCTGATCCTGGCTGTGATCTATATCGCGACGGACAGCGGCTGTATGGAGAGCTTTGTCGAGCGGATCTCCATCATCAGCTGGCTGAACAATATCTCCATGCTCCTGTTGCCTGTCCCGATCGTGCTGTTTGCGGAGTACGCGTTCTTTCCGGGTCAGGTGCGCTATGATGTGCTGGCTCTTGTCAATTTTATGGTCGTGGCGGCAAGCGTGGCGTCCTATGTGTTCTTCGCAAAGAGTATATCGGACTTTTATATTTATGTGCATGCGCTCATCGTAGTCGATATCGCGGCATGCATGCTGAGCTTTATACAGGAAAAAAACGTACCGTCAGTCGAGGTGGTTCTGGGATTCTGCGCAGTGATCCTATCCACTCTGGCGAGCATAGTATTTTACTGGAATGAGGTCGTCTATCCGTGCTCGATCGCATTTGGATACGGACTGCTGGTCTTTAGCGGCTGTATGCTGGTCTGGATCGTTCGCAACCGCAACGAGCTCAACCGTATGAGGGAGGAGGCGGATCACGCCATCATGGAGCGCGAAAAAGCTGCGGCGGAGGAGGCGAGTGAACAGAAGAGCCGTTTTCTGTCCCATATGTCCCACGAGATCCGCACGCCGCTCAACGCGATCCTTGGACTGAACGAGCTGATCATGCACGAGACGGAGAAGAGCAGCATCAGGAAATATTCCGCCGATATCCAGAGCGCGGGCAGGACACTGCTGGCGCTGATAAACGACATTCTCGACTTCTCAAAGATCGAGACCGGAAAAATGGATATCACAGCTTCGGACTATTCGCTCTCCTCGCTGCTCAACGACGTTGTGGTGATGACACAGGAACGGATCGAAAACGAAGGACTGGAGCTGCGTCTGGACATCGACGGAACGATCCCGGACCTGCTCTACGGCGATGAAGTGCGGATCAAGCAGATCATGCTGAACCTGATGACCAATGCTGTGAAGTACACGAAAAAAGGCTGGGTGGAGCTCTGCGTCAGAAAGCAGGGCGTTTCGGAGTGTCAGGACGGCGGGGACATCCTGCTCGATATCAGGGTGTCAGACAGCGGTGTCGGGATCAGGGAAGAGGACATGTCAAGACTCTTCGCCGAGTTTGAACGGCTCGACCGGCTCAAAAACAGGAGCATCGAGGGGAGCGGTCTGGGGCTTAGCATCGCATCGCGGCTGGCAGGGCTGATGGATGGCAGGATCAGTGTGGAGAGCGAGTACGGAAAGGGCTCCTGCTTCAGCGTGCTGATCCCGCAGAAGGTCGTCTCGAAGGCGCCGATCGGCGATTACAAAAAGCGTTTCGAGCTGCTTGGCAGCGAGAAGGGCGGACAGGGCGGGGAAGGTCTGGACACGATGCGCTTCCCAGGCAAAAGAGTGTTTGTGGTGGATGACAATGAGATGAATCTCGAGGTGATCGCCTCGATCCTGGAGATGCTGGACATAGAGGTCACCCGCGCAGACGGGGGACAGGCGGCGATCAACCACCTGGACGTGGAGGTGTATGACCTGATTCTGACAGATGACATGATGCCGGAGATCAGCGGGACAGAGCTGATGCAGTACCTTCATGGGAATGCAGGGAGTGCAAGCCACAGCACGCCGATCGTCGTCCTGACAGCGAACGCCATAGTGGGCGCGCGGGAGGATTATATCAGGAAAGGGTTTGACGATTTCATGACAAAGCCGATCGATGTGGATGTTCTGCAGAAAATACTAATGAAATACTTAAATTAGGTCTTTTTTTCGTGAAAAAGACGGTTTTTTGATAAATCTTTAAAAATTCTTAAAAAAACATTGACTTTTGCCCTGAAAAAACGGACAATAATACATAGTAAATTTTAAGCAATTATTACATTATATTGAGGGAGCGTATCGCTATGCGATGACTTTCGTTTACAAAATTGTGCGGATTGAATTTATGGAATGCAGCAATACAGGATGGTAACGGAGGGGTTCGGTGTGTTAAAAAGAGAAGTTAAGGTAAAGGAAATCGAGAAAAAATATGATCATCCACTGGCAGAGATCGTACAGATCGCAAGCCAGTACAAGAGCGAGATCCTGCTGGAGTATGACAAATACAGGATCAACGCGAAGAGCATCATGGGGATCATTGCATTTAATCCCTCAGAGGGAATGAACGTGACGATCGCCGCGGAGGGAAATGACGAGGGCGAGGCTGTCGAGGCGCTCGAAAAATTCTTTATATGCCAGTAAAACAGCAGGACACAGGCTTGGTGACAGAGTCTGTGTCTTTTTTGCTGAATTTGTGACAAAAAATATACAATCTGGAAAAGATGTGTTATACTAGAGCGTGTATGAAAAAGACTCTTAAAAAGTAAGAAGGTGACTGATGAGATGGAGTTCAGGCAAAGGCCGGGAAGAAATATCATCAAGCCGGTGAGGATCTCCATAAGACCAGCATACCGCAGTGAGTGGGATGATGCCATGGCGCTGGCGTGGCGCACGTTCATGCAGTTTGAGGCGCAGGACTACACGCCGGAGGGCGTTGGGAGTTTTCAGGATTTTATCACGGATACAGTGTTATACAGAATGTTCATGCTGGGAGTGTACCAGCTTTTTGGCGCGTTTGACAACGGCAGGATGGTCGGGATGCTCAGCCTCAGGGCGGAGACGCACATATCGCTTCTCTTTGTGGATGGGAAGTATCACAGGAGGGGGATCGGCAGGGGGCTGATCGAGTATGTGAGCCAGTACGTCCTGACGGAGGAGGGGCACGGCAGCATCACGGTCAATGCAGCGCCTTATGCGACGGGCTTCTACCACCGCATGGGGTTTGTGGACACGGACACGGAACAGGCCTGCGACGGCATCCGGTACACGCCGATGAAGCGGGAGATCGTTTTGTGAATTATTGATCAAGAATACATAAAAGAGGTGGGGAAATGGCAGTAGAGTATATCACAAGCAGAAATATGGCTGATCTGATCTATGAGACAGTGAGACTGATGAACAAGAGCATGGCACATCACTGCATGCGGGTGAGCTACATCATGGCAAAGATGCTGGAAACACAGGGAACTTATGAAAAATATGAGATCGCGGACTACATGGTGCTGGCGCTGCTCCATGATATCGGGGCGAACAAGACGGACGATGTGCGCAAGCCGCTGACCTTTGAGTCCAAGAATCCGACGCCGCACTCCATCTATGGCTATCTGTTCCTGCGGTATCTCTCGCCGCTGGAGGAGCAGTCCAAGATGATCCTCTATCATCATATGGATTACAGCAAGACAAAGGATATGGATTACAAGTACCGCTTTGAGATGGAAGTCCTGAAAGTGGCGGAGATCATGGACATCTGGCAGCGGTCCTTCGGGGCGAAATTTGAGTACAGGCTGATCGACAAGTACGCCGGCACGAAGTTTGACCCGGAAGTGTGCGGGCTGCTCGCAAGGACGGTGGAGGAGCACGATATCTTTACGAAGATCAGGGACAACAGCTACAAGGCGGAGTACAGCGAGAGCCTTGAGTACATCCTCCTGTCAGACGTCGAGAAGGAAAAATATCTGAAAATGCTCATGTACTGTACCGGTCTCAAGGAGGAGCAGATGGTATCCGAGACGGTGGCGACCATCTATGTGTGCCGCGAGCTGGGCAGAAAACTGAAACTCAGTGAGCTTGACAAGAATGAAGTGTACTATGCAGCGCTGCTGCACGATATCGGCATGCTCGCGATCCCGAAGGAGCTGCTCGATGCGCCCAGGACGCTCAGCGAGGAGGAGAAGAACCTGATCAGGACGCACGTGGATATCATGGAAAAGACACTGGAGAACAAGCTCTCCAAGGAGATCATACGGATCGCGGCAGGGCACCATGAGCGGTTTGACGGAAGCGGATACCCGCGCGGACTCAAGGCGAGCGTGATGGGAAAGAAGGAGGCGATCCTGCAGATCTCGGAGCAGGTGATCAACTCGATGGAACCAAAGCCTTACAGGGAGGCGCACACGAAGGAGGAGATCGTCGACGACCTCAACAACGGCATTATTTCCGGAAAGTATGAGGGGATCGTGGTGGATACCTTCCTGAAGCACTATGACGAGATCATGGATAAGGCGAAGCAGAAGGCGGATATAGCGCTGGTGACACACCAGAAGCTGCAGCGCAATTACAATCAGGTATACTCGAGCCTCAGCTGAGAGATGCCGGTGAAAAAGATTTAATACTTTATTTGTTGAAATGCCGTATGAAACAAACTATAATACTCTTTATGGTGTTTTAATAACAAAGGGGAAAGTCAAAACGAGAGGAGAATTATAGTATGTTTAAGCTTGACAGTCCGTTGATGAATTTTCTGAACAGAGTGGCAGACATTATGATCCTGAACCTGCTGTTCATCGTGTTCAGCATTCCGTTTTTTACAATCGGGGCAGCTTTGTCCGCGGCGTATTATATGGGCTTTAAGATGGTCAGAAACGAGGAGACCTATATCATAAAAGGGTTCTGGAAGGCGTTCAAGGAAAACTTCAGGCAGGCAACGGTGATCTGGCTGGTATTGCTCGTCGTGTTCGGGGTTCTGGCGGCTGATTACAGGATCATTGCCTATTCCGGGATCGAGTTTGCACAGTGGATCCGGATCGCCATGACGACTGTGACTGTGGTGGTGCTCATGGGCGTAGTATTCATATTTCCGCTGCAGGCGCGCTTTGTCAACCCGGTCAAAAATACGGTCAAGAATGCTTTTTTGATGGCGCTCTCACATTTGCCGACGGCATTTTTGCTGGTGGCCGTCTATGCGCTGCCGGTCATCGTGCTCTATATCGTTCCGCAGAGTCTGCCTGTGATCATCCTGCTGGCATTTGGGATCCTGATCTATATCAAATCAGTGCTGTTGCTGCGCGTGTTCAAAAAGTACGAGGAGGCGCTTACTGCCGGGAGTCCGGAGGGATCAGGGAGGGCAGATGGTCCTGAGGGCGACAGCGGGATCTTTGCGGAGAGCGACCGGATCGAGCGCGAGAACAAGATGGTGAAAGTCTTTCGCAATGGAAAGTTTGTGGAAGTGCCGGAAAGCAGCCTCAAAAATGATGCAGATGCACCAAAATGATCTGTTGATTTGGTTAAAGTGTACAGAATAGATATTGTTCGTTGGACAAAATGCTTACATGAAATGGGGATTCAGAAATCGTTTGGTGACTTGTAAGCAATTGTTACATAAGTATTAAAAAATCTTTGTGGATTTATGGTATAGTAATTTGGGCGAATTTATTCTATACTTAGAACATGCAAAATAACTTGTTGAAGGGATGTCCAGATACATAATTCTTTCAATCAAACAAAATATCAATAATTCGGGAGGCAGTTCAAAATGGCAAGTTTATCTTTAAAAAATGTTTGTAAAGTTTACCCCAATGGATTCGAGGCAGTTAAGAATTTTAATCTCGAGATTGCTGACAAAGAGTTCATCATCTTCGTAGGACCTTCTGGTTGTGGTAAGTCTACTACACTCCGTATGATCGCGGGTCTTGAAGACATCTCTTCCGGCGAATTGAAGATTGGCGACAGGGTTGTAAATGACGTGGAGCCTAAGGACAGAGACATCGCGATGGTATTCCAGAACTACGCTCTGTATCCTCATATGTCAGTGTATGACAATATGGCATTCGGTCTTAAATTAAGAAAAGTTCCTAAGAATGAAATCGATAAAATGGTTAAGGAAGCGGCTAAGATCCTTGACCTGACAGCACTCCTTGACAGAAAGCCGAAGGCTTTGTCAGGTGGTCAGAGACAGCGTGTTGCCATGGGACGTGCGATCGTGCGTAATCCTAAGGTATTCCTCATGGATGAGCCTCTCTCCAACCTGGATGCAAAGCTCCGTGTACAGATGCGTATCGAGATTGCAAAGCTTCATCAGAGACTCGGCACAACCATCATCTACGTTACACATGACCAGACAGAGGCTATGACACTTGGTACACGTATCGTAGTTATGAAGGACGGTATCGTTCAGCAGGTAGATACACCGCAGAACCTGTATGAGAAGCCGCAGAACCTGTTCGTAGCAGGATTCATGGGATCTCCGCAGATGAACTTCATCGATGCTACAGTTGATGTGAAGGGTGACACAGCAAGCCTGAAGGTAGCAGGACTCTCTATTCCTCTTCCTCCCGCTAAGTCCAAGAAGCTCATCGACGGCGGCTACGGCGGAAAGACTGTTACATTCGGTATCAGACCGGAGGACATCTACGATTCACAGATGATGGTAGAGGCAAAGTCTGACAGCACATTTGAGACAACGATCCGCGTATACGAGCTGCTCGGTGCAGAAGTATTCCTGTATGCTGATCTCGCAGAGTTCCCGATCACTGCAAGAGTTGATCCCAGAACAACAGCAAGACCTGGCGACAAGGTGAAGTTTGCGATCGATATCGAGAAGATCCATGTGTTTGACAAAGAGACAGAGAAGATTATCACCAACTAGTTATATGTGATATTCTTGATACTATACCCGGGTGGAATGTTTCACCCGGGTTTTTTGCACAAGCGTATATGAAGGAGATAGGAGGAATTGAACAGTGATTTCAAACCAGGTAATTCAGACAAGCATAGACGAGCTCAAGACCATCACGAAGATTGATCTGTGTGTGATCGATATGGAAGGAATTACGGTGGCAACAACATTTGACAACAGGAATGTGTCGCAGGAATTGGTAAGGAATTTTGTCACTTCGCCGGCCGACAGCCAGATCGTGGGTGGGTATCATATGTTGAAGATCCTTGAGGACGGTGATGTGCTCTATGTACTGATCGCTAAGGGGGCAGGCGCGGATGCTTATATGATCGGAAAAGTAGCGGTGAGCCAGATCCAGAATCTGGTGATCGCGTACAAGGAGCATTTTGACAAGAATAATTTCTTTCAGAACCTGCTGCTGGACAATCTGCTGCTTGTCGATATATATAACCGCGCGAAGAAGCTTCACATTGTATCTGAAGTGCCGCGCGTCGTGTATCTGATCGAATCCCAGAATGACAAGGATAACATTTCCATGGAGCTGTTAAAGAATATCTTTGAGGGACAGACCGGGTGCTATCTGACTGCTGTGGAACAGAAAAATATCATCCTGATCAAGGAGGTCGCTTCGCTGGATTCCTATGAGGAAGTCGAGCAGACCGCGCAGGTGATCGTGGATATGCTTAACGCGGAAGCCATGCTCATCACAAAAGTATCCTACGGAACGATAGTGCCGGAGCTCAAGGAAGTGTCAAAATCCTACAAGGAGGCGAAAATGGCGCGCGATGTGGGCATGATCTTTTATATGGAGAAGCCGATCAGCGCCTACAACACTCTTGGAATAGGGCGTCTGATCTACCAGCTTCCGATCAATCTGTGCCGCATTTTCATGAAAGAGATCTTTGGGGATAACATTCCAGACGATCTGGATGACGAGATCCTGACGACCGTGCAGAAGTTCTTTGACAATAACCTCAACGTGTCGGAGACTTCGAGGCAGCTCTATGTGCACAGGAATACACTGGTCTACAGGATCGAGAAGCTGCATCAGTCCACCGGGCTCGACATCAGGAAGTTTGACGACGCGCTGACATTCAAGATCGCGCTGATGGTTGTAAATTATATGAAATATATTGATTCATTGGAATAGCTGGGAAAGCAGTCTTATGATCGAGGGACAGAGTTGTTTTTTGGACAACACTGTCCCTTGTTTGCGTTTGGGAATTGTTATAAATTTACTGTAAACTATGGAGGGAGGAACAACAAAAGAAAAATGCAGAAGAAAAATGTCATGAGAACACCAATGGATTCAGACCAGGATTTTCACAAATTTCTGAAGCGGGTGCGCAGAGAGGAAAAGATCTATCTGGAACAGCTGGCAGAGGGGCTGATGACAGTCAGCCAGCTTGCGAGGATCGAGAAAGGGCAGCGTCCGATTCCCAAAAACATGAGAGACCGTCTGCTTGGAAGATTGGGAATTTCCAGTGATCTGTATGAAAATCTGCTCAATATCGAGGATTATGCGGCGTGGGTACATCAGAGAAATATCCTGTACGCCATAGAGCGGCGCGATACGTTGGGAGCACAGGCGCTGATCGATGCATATGAAAAGGAGGCGCCTGTATATGACAGGATAAAACAGCAGTTTTGTCTTGTGATGCGGGCGGAGGTGCTCAGACAGCAGGGAGCGGACCCGGGCAGGACAGCGGCCTGCTACGATGAAGCAGTGAGATGTACGGTTCCTGATATAGAGCATCTGTGCCTGGAGAAGAAGCTGTTATGTATTCAGGAGATCGATATGATCCTTGAATATGAATTTTATCATAAAGATGAGGACTTTGCAGAAAAGTGCAGGGATCTGATGACATTTGTTGAAAATGCGGTCTATGATGATCTGTCAAAGGTAAAAGTCTATCCCAAGATCGCGTTTTATTATCTGCGGGAAGTGTCTTCGAAGCAGGATGGCTGGAGTAAGGAGAACTGGAACGAGGGCCTGAAAGTCTGCAACCGGGCGGTTGAGATGCTGCGTGATGCGGGAAGGGCTTTTTTCTTATTGGAACTTTTGGAGATAAAGAGCAAAATATTGGAATGCATGAAGACAAAGACAGAGGATGAGAAGCTTCAGGCAGAGTACGAGGAATGTACAGAACTGACAGCGCTGTTGAAAAAGCTCTCAGCAGAATGTGATGTACCGGCATACATGCAGGATTGTACCTATCTGTATCAACAACGGTGGGTGTTTTATATAGGGGATGTTCTGCGTATTCGCAGGGAAATGTATGGACTGACACAAAAGGAACTGAGCAAGGGAATCTGTTCGGTCAGAACATTGCGCAGGGCGGAGAAGAAAGAGGCCAATATGCAGCACGCGCTTGTGAGTGCTCTGCTGAGAAAGCTCGGGCTGTCCAAGGAGTTTCAACGGGCGCGGATTGTGACAAATGATCGTGAAGTGCTGAGACTAAAAAGAGAGATACTGGTTTGCCGCAATAACCGGAATTTTGAGCAATGCCGGAAACTATTCATTCAGATACGGGAAAAAATTTCACTGGATATTCCAGAAAACAGGCAATATTTAGCAGACCTGGAAGCTTCCCTGGACTGGAAAGAGGGAAAAATCTCGAAGGAGGAATTTGCGGCAAGGGAAGAGAAGGTATTAAGGTGCACATTGACCGCTAAGGATTTTTTTCGCGCTGATGAGATTTATTTGACGGAGATGGAGTTATCTTGTATTTGCAAGAAAATACAGGGGCTTAATGAAGAAACAAAGAAGTCTCATATTGAGTTTTTGCTGCATTTTTTTGATATTTTTGAGAGAAAATGCAAAACGTTGGACCATATTGTAATGTATGAGTTTGTTATGTCATGCGTTGCAAGTGAGCTTGGAGATATGGGGAAATTTCAAATATCAACAGATTTGGATAAGAGAGTTTTAAAAATGTCTTTATCATGCAAAAGAATTTGTACAGTAGATGGTGTTCTTTACAATATACTGTGGAATGAAATAGAGCAACAAAAGCAGTGCGGGCAATATTTTGAAAACGAAAAAAGGACTAAGCAATTGCAGCAATGCATTTTACTTAGCCATTTTTGCAGACAGGATTTTAATGAGAAATTTTATAAAAGTAAATTACGTTAGTCAACACTTTCGTCTAATAAAGGCAGATCACTGCAGGGAGCAGCACCGCCCTCCTCAGAGTAGGAACCAGTATTTCCGTCGGTATTGACAGCAATAAGGGCACCATTTTGTACAATGACAACAAGAGCGAGCATCATCAGAATTTTTTTGAAAGTAGAATTTTTCATTTGTAAAAGCCTCCAATTTTAATAAATTTGTAAGATTTCTTTGGGATGTGACTGCGCTGTAGAAGCGCAGTCTGAAAACTTAGGTTTTGTCTGTAACTATGAGGAATGAAATAGTTAAGATATTATTACTGTAAGCACATTTGGCGTGTTTTTCAAGAGACAGAATTGGCCAATGACGATTTTTGTCTATTTTGACAAAATCCTTGTTTTATCGTCAAAAAAATCTGTCTAAAATCGTTTCAACTGTTTTCGGATATTAACAGAACCGGGTTCTGATATGGATGATGACAGTGTTACTGTCGGCTGTAAATCGGCTGTAAATTCGCTTTTTTACTTGACAAGTGAGAAGCGTGAAGTTTATACTAATACTATATTTTTATGATTTCAAAGACGATGACGGAGACAGTACACAGGGTCAGAAAGTTACAGAGAGCTGGTAGGGCGTACTGGAAGGACATATTCTGTCAGTTATGCGCCGTGATCCGTGAGATTTGCGTAAGGCAATGCCAAATGCCCGATCTCACGTGAAGGGCGTATGGACAGCAGGGATGGCCTTTCGGGTATGTCCAGGGTGGGAGCCGGCGCGAGTATGGGCTTGTCGAAGATCACTCCTGAGTTGCAGGCTGAAAGGTTCTGGCGGTCATGATGGGGGAGCAGATGATTTGATCCTGATCTTATGCGCTGCAGGGCAGAGTAGGTGCTGACGCATTTCCCGGCGTTAGAGGGAGCGTGTATAAAAGTCTTTTGATGTCTGCATTGCAGGGTGCTGATCAAGACGGAGTACGCTGTAATTAGGTGGTATAACGATCGTAAGGCTCTCGTCCTATTTACAGGATGAGAGCCTTTTATGCACACGGACACCCAGAGGAAGAATGTCAGCATGCGCTGACGGGTGTCCGGCGCGCGAGTAGGAGAAGATGGTTCTTCCCTACTCGATTGCGCAGACCCGTGCAGAGGAAATATGCCGCCAGTGCGGCGCACGGGTCGCGCGGCGGGACCGCGGTAAAGATGAACGGAGGGAGAAGAAAATGTATAATAAGGTAGACACAAACCTGAACTTTGTGGACAGAGAAAAGAATGTTGAGAAGTTCTGGAAGGACAACGATATTTTCCGAAAGAGTATGGACAGCCGTAAGGAGGGCGAGACTTACACTTTCTATGATGGACCGCCGACTGCAAACGGCAAGCCGCATATCGGGCATGTGCTGACGCGTGTCATCAAGGATATGATTCCGCGCTACAGGACCATGAAGGGGTATATGGTTCCCAGGAAGGCGGGCTGGGATACGCATGGACTTCCCGTCGAGCTTGAAGTCGAGAAGCTTCTGGGTCTGAACGGCAAGGAGCAGATCGAAGAGTACGGCATGGAGCCTTTTATTAAAAAGTGCAAGGAATCCGTGTGGAAGTACAAGGGAATGTGGGAAGATTTCTCAGGAACAGTCGGTTTCTGGGCGGATATGGATGATCCCTACGTCACGTATCACGATGATTTTATCGAGTCCGAGTGGTGGGCGCTGAAAGAGATCTGGAATAAAAAGCTTCTGTACAAGGGTTTTAAGATCGTGCCTTACTGTCCGAGATGCGGGACGCCGCTGTCCTCGCAGGAGGTCGCACAGGGCTATAAGACGGTCAAGGAGCGCTCTGCAGTGGTCCGTTTCAAGGTAGTCGGTGAGGACGCGTATTTTCTTGCGTGGACGACAACGCCGTGGACACTGCCGTCAAACGTGGCGCTCTGTGTCAATCCGGATGAGACATACTGTAAGGTGAAGGCTACCGACGGTTATACGTATTATATGGCGGAGGCGCTTTTGGATAAGGTGCTCGGGAAATTGGCCGAAAATGAGGGTGACAGGGCATACGAGGTGCTGGAGACCTACAAGGGGACGGATCTGGAGCGCAAAGCGTATGAGCCGCTGTTTGACTTTGCGGCGGGCATCATCGAGAAGCAGCACAAAAAGGCGCATTTTATCACGTGCGACAACTATGTCACGATGACGGACGGTACTGGTATCGTACACATTGCGCCGGCGTTTGGTGAGGACGACGCCAATGTCGGCAGAAAGTATGAATTGCCGTTCGTACAGCTTGTGAACGGCAAGGGCGAGATGACGGAGGAGACGTCCTACGCGGGTGTGTTTGTGAAGAAGGCGGATCCGATGATTTTAAAGGATCTGGAGGAGAAGGGACTTCTGTTTGACGCGCCGAAATTCGAGCACGAGTATCCGCACTGCTGGCGCTGTGACACACCGCTGATCTATTATGCGCGCGAGTCGTGGTTCATCAGGATGACGGCCGTGAAGGACGACCTGGTAAGAAATAATAATACAGTGAATTGGATCCCGGAATCCATCGGCAAGGGGCGTTTCGGGGACTGGCTTGAAAATATCCAGGACTGGGGAATCTCGCGCAATCGTTACTGGGGAACGCCGCTGAATGTGTGGGAGTGCGAGTGCGGCCATCAGGAGTGCATCGGCAGCAGGCAGGAGCTTGCGGAC
>ERZ778504.1128-NODE-1128-length-21383-cov-4.656695_pt1 | contig 21383 bp, 20 predicted proteins | sample MGYA00510046_ERZ778504 | MGnify/ENA primary metagenome ERZ778504 (study PRJEB29527, sample SAMN07138964) | mouse gut metagenome | material: feces | host: mouse | place: China:Nanjing | collected 2016-01-25 ...
CGCTGTTGTGGACTTCGATACGCTCAATCAGCGAATTGACAAGCGTAGGGGTAAGTGACTTAATGTCGGTCATCTCCCGCAAAGTGCGCAAGATAAGCCTTAAATCCATTACCCGTTGTTCAGCGTTCTGCAAGGTCTGGGGTCTTTTGCTCTTGCATAGGACAGAGCTTCGCAAACGCCCGACAGCGCTCCTGCAATCATAATCTGGTTGGCAAGCTTCGCGTGCTGTCCGCACCCTGTCTTTCCCTGATAATTGATATTCGTTCCCATAGCTTCGAACAGCGGCATGCATGTCTCATAGTCTGCCCTCGATCCTCCGGCCAGAATTGAGAGGGTTCCTGCCTTGGCTCCGGTATCACCTCCGGTTACAGGGGCATCCAGCACATGGAATCCCATCTTCATTCCTTCTGTATAAAGCTTCTCTGCCAATGCCGGACTTGTTGTCGTCATATCAATCAGGTAAGCACCTGGCTTAGCACTCTCCAAGATGTTTCCGGCACTGAAATATACTTCATCTACATCTTTCGGGAATCCGACAATTGTTATCACTGCCTCACAATCTTTTACACAGTCTGCTATAGATTCGTGAAAAAATGCTCCTTCACTGATAACATCCCCTACTTTCTTTCTTGTGCGGGCATAGATATGCAGTTCGAACCTTGCTCTCATCAGATTACGCACCATGGACTTTCCCATAATGCCCACACCAATAAATCCAATTTTTTTCATAGTTGTTCCTCCTCTATCTTGATTTTCCATGACTTGTAATCGGTACTTTGTCAATCACCTTTCCATCACGCACCATGTAGAGGAAGTCTTTAATATCAGATTGTCGTAAGTAGGAAAAAAACCGTATCTGTCAATTCATTTGTATTTCTGATACAATAACTTCAAATTATGGAGATGATACTAATTAATACAAATGATAATATAACTTCAAAAGCTACTGATTGCTAATAAATATTTATTAAGCAGGAGGCTGTTATGATCAGTGTAGGAATTGATGTAGGAAGCTGCCAAAGCTAATAGCCGAAACCGGTGATGTCAGAAGGTTCCATAGCGAGAAAGTACTTCCATATTGAACAACTGCGGTTTGCCCATATTGCTTTTCAAATTGAGGTGCTTCAGAACAGATTAAGGAAAAAGATTGTATCACAGCCATATTTTTGGAAAATGAAGATATCTTACAAGAAATCAACAAACATTCTGAGTATAATAAAGAGTGCGAGGAGGTGTTACCATGCAGAAAGAAGTACGGACAGTCTGCTATGATGACGATTTACATCTTGAAGCATATCGTTTTGAGGGAATCGTACAGCCGTTTCCGAATCATTTTCATGATTACTATGTGATAGGTTTTATAGAAGCAGGGGCACGCTGTTTATTCTGCAAAAATAAAGAGTATACGGTAGGTCAGGGAAATATTCTGCTATTTAATCCTAACGATAGCCACAGTTGTGTCCAATGTGACGGCGGAACGCTGGATTACAGAGGTTTGAATATTCCAAAAGAAACGATGCTGTCATTAGCTGAAGAAATAACAGGACAAAGTGTATTGCTTGGCTTTTCGAAAAATGTTATTAAAAATGATGAGCTGAATCTTTATCTTCATTCTTTGCATCAGATGATTATGGACAGTGGGGAAGAGTTTGAAAAGGAAGAAATGCTCCTGCTCCTTATTTCGTTGCTTGTCGAGCAATACGGGCAAACCTTTGAGAAGTTTGTACCAGAGTGCAGTGAAGAAATAGAAAATTCTTGCATATTTATGGCAGAGCATTTTGCAGAGCATATTACACTCGATAACCTTTGTAAGTGCAGTGGTCTCAGTAAATCGACATTGCTCCGTGCGTTTACCAAATCAAAAGGAGTTACGCCATACAGGTATCTTCAAACGATTCGCATAGGCAAGGCAAAGGAACTGTTGGAGCAGGGCGTAACTTCGGTTGATGCAGCGATGCAGACAGGCTTTTCCGACCAGAGCCACTTTTCAAATTTTTTTCATATGTTTATCGGATTGTCGCCTGCCGCATACAGCCGCATTTTTAAGGAGGGTGGCAGGAATCGTGGATAAAAAAACTACCACAGGGCATATCACAGCTCTGGTTACGATTATGATATGGGGAACGACTTTCATATCCACTAAAATATTACTTGCAGATTTTACACCGATAGAAATACTGTTTTTTAGATTTTTGCTCGGTCTGCTTGTATTGATTGTCATTTATCCGAAACGTTTAAACATAAAGGATAAAAAACAGGAGATTCTGTTCGCTGCGGCGGGGTTATGTGGGATATGTTTATACTATCTGCTTGAGAACATAGCATTGACTTATACGATGGCTTCTAATGTCGGCGTTATTATTTCTGTCGCCCCGTTTTTTACTGCTGTTTTATCTCATGTATTTCTAAAGACAGAAGAAAAACTGAAAGTACAATTTTTTGTTGGTTTTGTAGTTGCTATGATAGGGATATGCCTTATCAGTTTTAACGGTAAGGAATTAGAGCTGAATCCCATTGGTGATATTCTGGCGGTTGCTGCGGCATTCGTATGGGCAGTTTATTCCTTGCTTACACGAAAAATCAGCAGCTATGGATTGAATACGATTGGGACTACAAGGAAGATATTTACATATGGAATTCTTTTCATGCTTCCGTTTCTCTTTGTTCTTGATTTCAATTTGGATGTGCAAAAAGTTATAAAGCCAGAGTATGCCATAAACCTTATCTATTTAGGTCTTGGTGCATCAGCCCTTTGTTTTGTTACTTGGAATTATGCGGTAGGGGTGCTTGGAACTGTTAAGACAAGCGTGTATATCTATATTGTTCCTGTCATTACTGCCACTTCATCCGTTATTGTGTTAAAGGAAAAAATTACATGGGTTGCTGCAATAGGAATAGGGCTTACCTTAATCGGCTTGTTTTTTTCGGAAAGTAAATTGAAATTTAGGAAAAGAGGAAAATGAAAATGAATGTAGAGAATGAAAAATGTGTGATAGTTGTCGATGAGAATTTACCGCTTGGGATTATTGCAAATACCGCCGCTATCCTCGGCATTACTATGGGAATGAAAATGCCCGATGTTGTCGGGAATGATGTGCTTGATTTAGAGGGAAATGCCCACATGGGGATTATACAGTTTCCCGTACCGATATTAAAAGGAAATACCGAGATACTGAAAAAACTCAGAACAAAGTTGTTTGAGCCCGGGTTTGCTGAATTGACAGTTGTTGATTTTTCTGATCTAGCACAGGGGTGTAAAACTTACAATGAGTTTACCCGTAAAATGGCGAATACCTCAGAAAGCAAATTAAATTATATTGGAATCGCGGTCTGCGGAAATAAAAAGCAGATTAACAAGCTGACGGGGCGTATGCCTTTGTTACGGTAAAAAGGAAAACAGAGAGGCTAATTCCTCTCTTGTAATCCGTTGTTCCTCACGGGCATCTTTGACTTCCTGATTCGATTCCAGAAAGTCAAAGATGTGAACTACAAATGCTAATCAACAATTTAAATAATTAGATAATACTGATGAAATGGAGATGAGGAGGTATAGAAATAATTTAAAATATTTTGAATGCCCTGCAGTTTTGTCAGTCGGGGTTGAATTGATTGATTTTCTGTGTTAGACTAAAAAATATTTATATTCCTTTTGCCGCCGGGTAAAGGGGATAAGCGTCAGTCTTTCTATCGTTAGGCCGTTGAAGATAGAAGGCGCTGGCGTTATTTTTTTGTTTAGGAGGGTAAGCATATGAGGCAACCGTCTTGTGCAGGGGAATTTTTCAGGTATACAACTTTAAGTGTTTTCGGAACACTAGGCGTATCCTGCTACATTTTAGCAGACACATTCTTTGTCTCCAAAGGGTTAGGTACAAGCGGACTGACAGCATTAAATCTTGCTATTCCAGTATATAATTTTATTCATGGTACAGGGTTAATGCTTGGCATGGGTGGAGCGACAAAGTTTTCCGTCTGTAAAAGTCAGGGAAATCAAGAATTGGTAAACAGAGTTTTCACAAATACGATATATCTTGTTGTATTATTTTCAATCGCATTTATGCTGCCCGGTTTTTTTGCTTCAAGGCAGTTGGCCTTTGCTTTAGGTGCAGATCAGGCGGTATTAGAAATGACGATTACTTATCTGCGGTTGCTGCTACTTTTCTCTCCGGCTTTTATTTTGAATGATGTGTTGCTTTGTTTCGTGAGAAATGACGCAAATCCACAGCTTGTTATGTGTGCAATGCTTATTGGAAGTTTTTCCAATGTAATACTGGACTATATCTTTATTTTTCCCTTAGATATGGGAATATTCGGAGCAGTTTTTGCAACAGGAATATCACCGGTTATCAGCATTTTAATCATGGTTCCCCATTGGGGGAAAAATAAAAATTCATTTCATTTTGTAAGAACGGGAATTTGCATGAGAATCGTCCAGTCGGATCTATCACTAGGTTTTCCTTCCCTGATCTCACAAATTTCATCTGGAATCGTAATGATTACTTTTAACGCGATTATTTTGAAATTAGAAGGAAACGTTGGCGTTGCTGCCTATGGTATTATCGCCAACATTTCTCTTGTTGTTGTTGCAATTTATACAGGAGTCGCACAAGGAGCGCAGCCGCTTGTCAGCCGCTTTTACGGGCAGGGGAACAGACAACAAATTCAAGCCGTACTGTGTTATGCTATATTTACAACACTGGCATTGTCAGGTATCTTATACACGTTGATTTTTGCTTTTGCACAACCGATTGCAGCAATTTTTAATAGTGAATGTAATGCAGAGCTTCAGGAAATTGCTGTAACGGGATTAAAATTGTACTTTATGTCAGCGCCGTTTGTGGGGTATAATATTATCCTTACAACTTTTTTTACATCCATAGAGAAAGCTTTTCCGGCATATATTTTATCTGTATTGAGAGGACTTGTTTTAGTGATTCCGACAGCATTTTTCCTGTCTTTTTTATGGAAAATGATCGGTGTATGGTTTACCTATCCGGCAACAGAAATTCTTGTAGCATCGCTTGGATTTGTAATATATAAAAATAAATATAGGGAGGAAAAATCGTATGAAAATTGAAGAAAAAGTGCGCTGTTTGTTTTGCCGAATCTAAGTATGGCTTATTGTACATTATAATAAAACTGGATAAGGAGGATATATGAAAAAGACATATTTGACAAGAGGCTGGGTGGTTGGTCTTCTTGCTGTTATCTGCTGCGCACTTTGGGGAAGTGCGATTACAACGATTAAAAAGGGATATTTTTTAATGGGCATTGACTCTTCCGATACGGCGTCCATTATTTTATTTGCTGGTCTGCGGTTTACTTTGGCAGGTGTACTGGTAATAATTTTTGAATGTATTCATCAAAAGAAGGTTATCCGGCTCGCGGTCCGGACGATAAAGCTGGCATTTCTGCTATGTCTGGCACAGACTGTAGGGCAGTATTTCTTTTTTTATATCGGTGTTGCTCATACTTCGGGCGTGAAAAGCAGTATTATTACCGGACTGGGATATTTTTTCGCGATTTTAATGTCCTGCCTGATTTTCAAAACCGAGAAAATAAACAAGCGCAAGCTTGCGGGATGTATATTGGGGTTTGCAGGGGTGGTAGTGATGAATCTGATGGGTAATCAGCTGGATATGGGATTTCGCTTGTCAGGAGAAGGGGCGCTGCTTTTGGCACAGATTGCCTATGCGTTATCTACCGTGCTGATTAATAAGTTTTCACAGAAGGAAGCGCCGGTACTTTTAAGCGGCAGCCAGTTCTTTCTTGGAGGGCTTTTATTGACTGGAGTCGGATTTTGCATGGGAGGAAGAATACATGAAATAACCAGCGGTGCAATTCTGATTCTTTTGTATCTTGCGTTTGTGTCGGCTGTTGCCTATACTTTGTGGTCTGTTCTGCTCGCTTATAATGAGGTATCAAGGGTGGCAATTTATGGATTTGTAAATCCGCTTTGCAGTGTTTTGTTATCAGCGGCAGTATTGGGAGAAATAGCGCAGGCATTTAATGCGGGTACGCTGGCTGCATTGTTACTGGTATCTGTGGGAATCTGCATAGTGAATTGGAAGCTTCCGCAAGAGGCTGCTTGACAACTTTGTTAATTTTATATACATTAAAATTAACAAAAATTTTCAAGTGTTTGAGGAGGAGAATATAGATGAGAATACAGCCGGATAACGAAAAATTATCTTATATTGGCAGAATTGATTGGAGCAATCCGGCGGAACCGGTTTTTGTGTATCCCTGCACTTCGGTGGATATGAGATTTACAGGAAATATACTGAAAGTCCATGTAAGAAACCGATCTGCTTACTGTGATAATTATCTGGGATGCATACTGGATGGAAAGCAGTCTGCATATCTTCTCCCAAAAGAGGGAGAAGCAGTTTGGGAGATTGTGGTAGAGCCGGCGGAAGGTCAGGAACATGAAGTCATGATTTTTAAAAGGCAGGATGCCTGTCATGAAGTTAGTTTCCTTGGGGCAGAACTTGAGGAAGGGGCAAGACTTTTGGATCTGCCAGAGAAATCTGGGAGAAGAATAGAAGTATATGGGGATTCTGTGTCTGCAGGAGAGGTTTCAGAAGCAGTTGGATATGTAGGAAAAGAAGATCCTGAGCATAATGGAGAATTCTCAAATAGCTGGTATTCATACGCATGGATGACAGCCAGAAAATTAAATGCACAGATTCATGATATCGCACAGGGAGGGATTGCCCTTTTGGATGAAACGGGTTGGTTTCATGCCCCCGACTATATTGGAATGGAGACTGCGTGGGATAAGATTCATTATAATCCTGATCTTGGGGATGAGATGGAGTGGGATTTTTCGGGCTATACTCCGCAGGCAGTGATAGTAGCGATCGGGCAGAACGACAGTCACCCGCAGGATTATATGAAGGAAGATTATTCTGGTCAGCGAGGTGTGATGTGGAGAATGCACTATAAAATGTTCCTCGAGAAATTAAGGAATAGATATCCGTCAGCGCATATTGTCTGTTGTACAACATTGTTAAACCATGATAAAGCATGGGATGATTCGATTGGACAAGTGGTGAAAGAGATTGGCGATGAGAAAATCACACAGTATATTTTTGAGCGCAATGGAAAAGGCACTCCCGGGCATTTGCGGATACCGGAAGCGGAGGAAATGGCCGGGGAACTGGCGGCATATATAGAAAATCTTAATATAGAAGGATGGGAAAGCAAATGAGCGAAAACTTCCGTTTGACTTTTGTTCAAAATCTTCTAAAATAGAATTAGAAAATCTTAAGGAAAGGAGGGGCGCATATGGCAAGTATCAGGGACGTTGCTAAGGAAGCGGGTGTTGGCGTAGGGACGGTATCGCGATTTTTGAACGACAGCGGGTATGTATCAGAGGAAGCCAGGCAAAAGATTGAGGATGCGATGAAAAAACTTGACTATATTCCCAATGAACTGGCAAGAAATCTGTATCATAAGAAGACAGGAATCATAGCGGTACTTGTTCCAAATGTTTCTAATCCGTTTTTTTCGGAGTTTGTTGATTATGCTGAAGCGGAGCTTTACCGGTACGAATTTAAGATGATGCTCTGCAACACAGAAAAGGAGAGTAATGCGGAGCTGGAATATCTGGATATGTTAAGGCGTCATATTGTGGATGGAGTTATTACAGGCGTACATTCTCTGGATGTGGAAGAATATAAAAAGATACATAAGCCGATCGTTGCACTTGACCGTTATTTGGGAGAAGATATACCAGTTGTTTCGGTGAATCACAAGGAGGGCGGACGACTGGCAGCAGAGACGCTGATTGTCAATGGATGTAAGAGAATTTTACATTTTAAAGGAGCGACGGAAGTTGACTCGCCTTATCATGAAAGGCATTATGAATTCGAGCGTGTTATGAAAGAGCATAATATTTCGACGATTTCTTATGAACTTGAGTGGAACCGGCTTGATTCAGGATATTATAGGGAGGCTGTTAAGGATATATTTTCAAAGGGAATTGAATTTGACGGCGTGTTCGGTGTTGACCGTCTGGCAATTGAATGTATGAATGAGACAATACGCAGGCACAGGAAGGTTCCGAGAGATGTGAAGTTTGTTTCCTATGACGGAACTTATATCACAGAGATGGTAGAACCAAAGATGACGGCAATTGTGCAGCCTATTGAAGGACTGGCAAAGGAATCAGTACGTTTGATTCACCGTCTGATCAGCGGCAGAGTTTATAAGGATAAAAATGTGGTACTGGAGGTAGAATTAAGAAAAGGGAATACTACTATTGTCTAGTCGGCAGTTTGTTAGGTAAAAATTAACAAAAAATATTTTGTAAATTCTGTAATTATATACAAAGTTATATGTAAAATTAAAAAATCAGTTGACAAGTTATGCCAGTGTAATATAATGGAATTATAGAAATCAAAGAGGCGCTTCTTTTGGATTTTATTTTTTGCTCTCGGTGGAACGGGTTCCATAGAGAGCATATCCCTAACAAACTTATTTTTTTAACGAATGTGGAACGGGTTCCATAGCAAAGACTGTATATGAAAGAAGGAGGAAAATTATGAAGAACAAAAAACTAAAAAGATTACTGTCGGCAGTAACGATTGGGGCGATGATGCTGGGACTTATGACAGGGTGTTCCGGAGGCGGATCAGAGGAAGCTCAGACTGATGAGAGCGGCGCGACTGTTATTAAATTTGGTATTCACGTGGCGAATCCGGCAGAGCAGGAAGCGGTTACGAATAATATTGTAGAAGCATTTAATAAAGCGAATGACGGAAAATATAAAGTAGAGTTTGAGGCGGCGGATACGGAGACTCATTCAAAGAATATGAAGTTAAAAGCAGAAGACGGCACACTGCCTCAGATTTTTTGGATCGAAGGTTCAGAGGCAGCGGAATACAGCGAGGCAGGCGTTTTGATGGACATGACGGAATTTCTTGACGAGAATCCCGATATTAAAACAGCGCTCGGAGGCATGGACGCTGCATTTAAGGATGATAACGGGCAGTATGGACTTCCGTACCAGTGTAATGTACAGGGGATTTTCTACAATAAGGAGCTGTTTGACAAAGCAAAAGCAGCATATCCGACAGATGCGACAACTTATGATGAATTCATCGAAATCATTAAAAAATTAAAGGACAGCGGCGTTACGCCTCTCGCGATCGGCGGTAAAAACAGCGCGTTTGCAATGTGGGAGTTTAATGAGTTTCTTGCCCGGTATGGATGGGAAGATAATATTGGAAACATTCTGGAGGGAAAAGATAAATTTAATAATAAGGAACTTGTGGCATGTTTTGAGAAGCTTCAGGGATTGAAGGATGCAGGGGCATTTCCGGAGAATATGGCTACAATAGAATATTTTGATGCTAAGCAATTATTTAATGAAGGCAAGGCAGCGATGTTCGGCACCGGACAGTGGGACTGCGCGGAATTTGACGAGAATATCGGAGATAAGATTGGATTTTGGTGGGGGCCAAGATTTACTGATACACAGAGTAATCAGGATATTGTCATGAAGGTTCCTTCGGCGCCGATAGGAATCAGCGCGGCAGTAGCAGATGATGAAAAATTAAAAGAAGGCGTATATGAATTTCTGAAGTTCTATTATGGAGAGGATGCAGCAAAGATTTCTTATGAGGGTTCTATCTTCCCGGCTACGAGCTATGAGGGCTTAGCAGCTTCTGACAGTCAGTATTCTATGAATACTATGATTGAAGCGCTCGCAAATGGATGGGGAAGCCCGCAGGCAGCGCCGGATCTTACCGTGTCTTCCGCGGTTCAGGAAGCACTGTATGATGGAATATTCGGCGTCCTTCAGGGAACATATCAGCCGGCGGACGCACTTGACAAGATAGATGCAGCGTTAGCAAACAGTCAGTAGATCCTGATGGATGGAGTGGATTCCGGTGTCAGATGTTATATGGCACCGGAATTACATGATAGAAGAAACTATAAAAAGGCATGAGAAAGACGGGTTAAAATTATGCATTGGTTAAGTAAGAAAAAATACAAGATAGGCCTTCTGGTTCCGACACTGCTTGTCTACTGTATATTTATTATGCTTCCGATCGTGATAGCAGTAAGATACAGTTTTACAAAGTATTCAGGAATCGGTCAGGCGAGGTTTACCGGGCTTAAAAATTATGTTAGATTGTTTCAGGATAAGATATTTTGGATTTCTTTAAAAAATACGATGATTATGTTTGTTATGGCGTTCGTTCTTTTGCTGACATTGTCTTTTCTGATTGCACTTTTATTGAACAAAAGATTAAAGGCTGTAGATTTTTCAAAGGCCCTAATTTTTTCGCCGGCGATTATAGCGCCCATCATTGTTGGTATTATCTGGGTATATATATTGGATCCAAACATTGGCATTATCAATAACGTTCTGGATGCGATCGGGGCGGAAGGGCTAAAAGCTAAGTGGATCGGCGGAGATAAATTGTCACCGTACAGTATTGCGGTTATCTATTTCTGGCAGCAGTTGGGATATCTTGTGACTATATTTATTGCAGGACTCAAGATGATTCCGGGAGATGTACTGGAAGCTGTAAAGATTGACGGAGCCAGTGCGGTGCAGGAAGTCAGATATGTCATTATTCCAATGATGCGTACGACTATTTCTACGGTAGCTGTGCTGATCATTACAGGCGTGTTTAAAATATTTGAAATTGTACAGCAGACAACTGGAGGCGGTCCGAATCATCTGTCTGAGACATTAGTAACATACAGCTATTCAATGACATTCTCAAGCAGTGATTACGGATATGGAATGTCACTGGCGACGATTACATTTTTACTGTCATTGCTGATTACGGCAATTTACAGTACTGTAACGAAGGAAAGAGAGGGATAAGGGATGGTAAATAAGAGAAAAAAGGCTGTTCAGTATATTTTAATGGCACTTATTACGATAATGGTAGTATTCCCATTTGTGTGGATGCTGGTTCTTTCCTTTAAGACAAATTCAGAGATATTATCTTCACCATTGTCGCTGCCAAAAACATTTAATTTTGAGAATTATAAGCATGCGATGGAGACATTAAATTTCCCGAGATTGTATGGGAATACGCTCTTTGTCTGTATTATTTCGCTGGTAGCAGAGCTTGTTATTACATTTTGCAGTTCCTTTGTACTTGCAAGGATGGAATTTAAGAATGAGAAGATAAGAAAGATGTTGTATGGATTTTTGATCATGGGGTTGTCTATTTCCCCGTTTATTCTTTTGTTCCCGGTATATAAGATAAATGTATTTTTCGGGCTGAGAGGGAAGCTGGCGCTGATTTTCCCATATATCGCCACTTCGATTTCTTTTAATACGCTGCTTCTTGTCGGATATCTGAAATCTCTTCCCACTGAGATTGACGAGGCGGCGGTGATTGACGGATGTAATATATGGGATTTGATGGTAAGGGTTATTCTTCCCATGACAAAGCCCGTGATTGCTACGGTTGTTATCTTCAACGTTCTGTATATCTGGAATGAATTCCCGTTTGCATCGGTTATGCTCAGGGATGTATCAGATTATACACTGTCCATGGGAGCGTCATTCTTTAAAGGAACCTATACGGTTGATTATGGCGGAATCGTAGCGTCCAGTGTCATGATCATTATACCGGAACTGATCTTCTACGGAATTTTCCAGAAGAATATCGTGGAAGGCATGACGGCGGGAGCAGTCAAGGGTTAGTATAAATATTACAATTAAGAGGTCAACAGGTAAAGGAGAAAAAATATGAGTAAGGTATCAGGACTATTTCAGGATTTGACAACGATTAAGAAAGCGAGGAACGGCAGACTTGCAAGCTGGGACCAGAGAGGTAAGAATCAGGATTACTGGGAGATTCCGGCGAAAGAAAGTATTGTGCTTGGAGAGGTAGAGGGGCCGGGATGTATCACCCATATCTGGATGACGTCATCCTGCCGCAAAGTGAAGGCGCCGAGTATTTTAGATCCGGTGATGAATGCGTCGGCAGCGCCGGTTATGGAGATCCATCCAGCGTTAGGCGTGATATGGGATGACTATGATCCGTTTTATTACAGGAAAGCGCTGATCAAGATCACATGGGATGATCAGGATACGCCAAGTGTTTTGGCTCCTTTCGGCGATTTCTTCTGTATTGGAAATTGTTATCCGGGGAATTTCAGCTCTCTGCCCTTTAATGTATCATTAAAACCGGAGGAGGCAGGCAGATATGGAGCGCCGTGTTCCGTATCCTGCTATTTCCCGATGCCGTTTAATAAAAAGGCGAAGATTGAGATTGTGAATGAGAACGAGCTTCCGTTTATTTTATATTTTAATATTGATTACGAGATGTATAAAGAGCCGCTGGATGAGAACACCGCTTATTTCCATTCCTGCTGGAGACGCGAGAATCCTTGTGACGGCTGGGGACCGGATGTACAGACCAATTCTCCGGAAGTAAATAATGTGACTAATTTCAAAGGAGAAGGGAATTATACCGTTTTAGATGTAAAGGGAACAGGACATTATGTAGGATGTAATCTGACTGTTAAGCACTATCAGGGAAGCTGGTGGGGCGAAGGAAATGATATGTTTTTTATCGACGGAGAGGAATATCCGAGTCTTAATGGAACGGGGACAGAGGATTATTTTAATCATGCATGGGGCATGCAAAGGAATGCATATCCGTTCTTTGGAACGATTGTGCATGAAGGTGATACGGATGGTTTTCAGGTGTCGTACCGTTTCCATATTACAGATCCGGTGCGTTTCGAAAAGAGCCTTCGGGTAACGATAGAACACGGACACGCAAATCATCTGTCTGATGATTGGAGTTCTACTGCTTACTGGTATCAGACGCTGCCTACAGAAGAAGAGGTTACGATTTTGCCTGTAGAAGAAAGACTTCCTAACGTACCGAAGCTTCCAGAGAGAAACTTAAAAATGCCAAAGCTTACAGAGGAGATGAAGGCGGCAAGACAGTCATGGGAGAAACGATGGGAAGAATATGCTCCGGCAAGAGAAGAACAATTCCGCATTAAGGAAGAAAAGGCACGTCGGGAGTCAAAGCTGAACACGGAATTTGCAAAGAAACTCCGTGATGAATATAAGTAGGAAGCGTTTGGAGGAGTTTTATGTCTAGGGAAATAATGCTGCGCAATATTGAAAGAGCCCAGCGTGCGATTGATGAGAATAAAGAAACAGTAAAAAAAGGTAAGATGCGCCAGAGATATCATTTAATGGGAGAGACAGGATGGATCAACGATCCGAATGGGCTTATATATTATAAAGGAAAGTACCATTTCTTTTTCCAGTTTAACCCATATTATGGTCACTGGGATTATATGCACTGGGGACATGCGGTAAGTGACGATATGCTCCACTGGGAGTATCTGCCCATTGCTCTTGCACCAAGTGAAATTTATGATGACCATATGAGAGGCGGATGTTTTTCGGGAAGCGCCATTGAACATGATGGTAAGTTATTCTTAATGTTTACGGGAGTTACGAATGATGGGAAAGGATTTGAGCAGACGCAGTGCATTGCGTACAGTGATGACGGGATATGCTTTGAAAAATATGCCGGCAACCCTGTTCTGACACCGCCAAAGGGAGTTCCGGCTTATCAGTTCAGAGATCCGAAGGTGTGGAAACATGAGGATATTTATTATATGGTCTGCGGCGCCAGCAGGAATAACAAGGCGCAGGCTCTCTTGTACCGATCGGAGGATATGATACACTGGACATTTTTTAACGTACTGGCGGAGAGCCGGGGCGAATGGGGTTATATGTGGGAATGTCCGGATTTTTATCCCATAGGCGATAAATACGTCCTGATGGTTTCGCCTATGGGAGCGGGAGAACGTACTGTGGTGTATATGATTGGTGATTTTGATTACGAGACAGGCAAATTTTCCTATCAGATAAACGGGGAGATTGACTGGGGATATGATTACTATGCGCCACAGTCGTTCGTAGCGCCGGATGGCCGCAGGCTGATCGTAGCATGGGCGAACTGCTGGGACTGGATGCCGTTCTGGAAGGACTGGGGACCGGCGTATAAGGAAGGCTGGTGCGGTTCCTTCAATATTGTCAGAGAAGTACGGATGGCGGATGATGGGACGCTTAAGTTCCTGCCGATAAAGGAACTGGAAACAATCCGAACGGATGCAGGACGTCAGGATAAGCTGATTTTAGGAGAAGAAGAGACGGAAGTTAAGGCGGGAGACGGTATTTCTTTTGAGATGAAGTTTAAAATCGATCTCGAAAACACAAAGGCGGATGCATTACTGCTTGATCTGCGCTGCGGGGAAGGAAAGAAAACGGTATGTACTTTTGATTTTAAACATGGGGAACTGTCCGTGGACCGAAGCAGCAGCGACGGCTGGAGCGTGGGAATTTCCCATAGCATCATGCACTTGAAAGGGAAAAAAGAACTGGATGTACATATCTTTTCTGACCAGAGCTCTCTTGAGATATTTACAGACGATTACAGGAATAATCATTCCAATAACATTTTTGCGGGGAATGAGCAGAATGGAATAAAAATGCGTGCCCGCAAAGGTACAGTGACAGTGACTGATATAGAAACATATGGACTTGAAGAATGTAATAAATAAAGAATCGCAATCCCTTGGAGCAAAAGCTTCGAGGGATTTTTCTATGCAAAACTCAAACTGTTGATTCAACAGAAATATTTCGCAAACTGTTGAAATAACAGTTGACAATCCAAAAAAATGCTGTTAAAATAAAAGCATAAACTTTTGAAACAAAAGTTTCGGTTGAAAAAACAAAAAAACATGATATAATGGAGGGAGTGAATGATTATGAGATGAAAGGAGAGGGAAACATAGCAGGGTATATGGTTCCCAGAAGATAATATGATGGATTCAATGGAGCAGCGCAGGAATACAATTGTGGAACTGGTGAATCAGAACGGGCATATCAGTTTTGCCCAGTTAAAGAAAAAGATTCCGCAAATATCTGAGATGACGCTGCGAACAGATTTAAAGGCTCTTGATGAGGCAAAGAGAATTGTCCGGGTACATGGAGGAGCAAAGTCCGTAGATGTTGTGATAGGAACGGATGATCTGCTTAGCCGGAGACAGGTACGCAATATTGAGGCAAAACAGTTAATTGCTGAAAAGGCATTGAAGTTTATAAGAAAAGACACAACCATTTTTCTGGATTCGGGCAGTACAACAACGGCGCTTGCAGCTTGTATGCCGGATCAGTCTAATCTGATCTATACGAATTCCCTGACATGTGCAGTAGAGCTCTGCAAGCTGACGCAGCCAGCGATACATGTTATCGGAGGAGCAGCAAACCGTTACAGTATGAGCGTATGCGGAATCCGGGCATTTCAGGAAGTGCAGGGAATTAATTTTGATCAGGCGATCATGGGTGTGACCAGTTATTGTGAACCGACGGGATTCAACTGCGGCGTGGAAGATGAAGCATTTTTAAAAAGATCGGTGATTCAGCGCGCCGATCAGAGAATTGTACTGATGGATTCTTCCAAAGTGGATGTGAAAAATACATATTCTATCTGCAAATTGAGTGATGTGGATATTATCATTTCTGACGGGAATCTTCCGGATGAATTTCTGGAAGAATGCAGAAAATATAATGTGCAGGTAGTATAATGTGCCGAATGCCGGCAATCTGTCAGGCTTTATGGTCTTTGATAACAAAACTTACAATTTGATCTTACATCAGGAGCAAACCAATTTATTTAAAGGAGAAAATTTATGAAGAATAAAGTTCAACGCTTTGGTAAGTTTCTCTCAGCAATGATCATGCCAAATATCGGCGCGTTGATTGCGTTTGGTTTCCTTGCTGCATTCTTCAACAGCAGAGGGTGGATTCCACATGAGAGGTTTGCTACAATCTTTTCGGCAATTTTAATTTATCTGATTCCTATACTGATCGCTTCTACGGGAGGTAAGCTTGTCGGAGGAGACAGGGGAAGTATCGTCGGTGCGATCGCGGTTATGGGTGCGATCATGAGCGACCCGGGTACGACGATGCTGATGGCGGCCATGATCATGGGACCGTTAGCAGGTTTCTGTATAAAGAAATTTGATGAGGCAATAGACGGTCGTATGCCGGCTGGCTTTGAAATGCTGATTAACAACTTTTCGGCAGGTATCATGGGTATGCTGCTGGCAATGTTTGGATTTCTTGCGATCGGACCATTTATGAATCTGATTCTTACGGTATTGACGGCGGGTGTAGATTTCCTTGTAGTAAGAGGACTTCTTCCTATGATCGCGGTATTTATAGAGCCGGCAAAGATTTTGTTCCTGAATAATGCGATCAATCAGGGTATTTTTACACCGATTGCCACATCGCAGGCAGCGGAGGCCGGAAAGTCCATTATGTATATGCTTGAGTCAAACCCTGGCCCGGGACTTGGAGTACTTCTGGCATATATGTTCTTCTGTCAGGATGAAAAGACAAGACAGTCAGCCCCCGGCGCAGTGATCATTCATTTATTGGGCGGTATCCACGAGATCTATTTCCCGTATATCCTGATGAATCCTGTGATCATCGTAGGTCCGATCGTTGGAAATATTGCTGCGATCTTCTGGTTTACGCTAACTGACTGCGGGCTTGTAGGTCCTGCATCGCCGGGTTCCATCATCGCTTTCCTTATGATGGCGCCGGGAAGTGACATTGTAAAGATCATCATAGGCGTACTGATAGCTACGGGCGTTTCTTTTGCAATCTCTTCGGTAATGCTCCGGACATTCAAGGGTAAGAGCCTTGAAGAAGCCCAGCAGGAGATGGCAAGAGAGAAGGCGAAAGCAAAGGGACTGCCGCTTCCGACAGAGATTCCGGCTGTAAAGAACTCGGCTGGTGTGAAGAAAGTGATCTTTGCCTGTGATGCGGGTATGGGTTCCTCTGCTATGGGTGCGACAAAGTTCAGAAACCGGATCAAGGCACAGAGACCTGACCTGACGGTAAAGAATACTTCTGTAGATAATATTCCGTCTGACTGTGATATCGCGGTTGTTCAGATTACATTGGTAGACCGGGCGAGAAAATGTGCGCCGAATGCACAGATAGTAACAATCAACAATTTCCTCGCAGATCCGGCTCTTGATTCCTTGTTTGAGCAGTTGACTGCAAAAGAAGAGACGGCGGTGCAGCAGGCGGCGGAAGGTACGAAGGAGGCCGTACCAGAAACGGCTGAGACAGAAGAAAACGGCGAAGCTAAAAAGGAAGTAATGGTACGAGAGGGCATTAAGCTGAATCTTGGCCCTGTTTCCAAAGAAGAAGCGATTCAGGCAGCAGGCGAGCTTTTGGCAGAGTTAGGGTATGTGGATGCATCTTATATTCCGGCGATGCAGGAGCGTGAAAAGCTTGTGACGACCTACATGGGCATGGGCGTTGCAATTCCGCATGGCACTTCGCAGGCAAAAGGCACGGTAAAGAAGACAGGTATTGTTCTGCTGCAGTATCCGGAGGGCGTTGATTTCGGAGATGAGAAGGCACAGCTTGTATTCGGTATTGCAGGAATCGGAGATGAACATCTTGACCTCTTAAGCAAAATCTGCGGTATGCTGGAAGATGAAGAGGTTTTGGAAAAATTAAAAACAACATCTGATATAGACTGGGTATTTGACAATTTAAAATAGAAAACAGGAGGTAAATAGCATGAAAGTAAAAGGAGTAAGATTACACGGAGCAAACGATATCCGGCTGGAGGAGTTCGAGCTTCCAGAGATTAAGGATGATGAGATCTTAGTAAAGGTTGTAAGCGACAGTATCTGTATGTCAACATGGAAGATGGTTCAGGCAGGTAAGAATCACAAACGTGTTCCTGAAAATGTGGCAGAGCATCCGACCATCATTGGTCATGAGTTTACCGGCGATATCGTAAAGGTTGGTAAAAAATGGAAGGGCCAGTTCCATGAGGGCAAAAAATTTGCCCAGCAGCCGGCAATTCCGGGACAGATGGAATCACCTGGATACTCTTACGAGTTCTTTGGAGGAGCAGCAACCTACTGCATCTTTCCAAATGACGTGATCGAAAAGGGATGTATTTGGGAGTATGACGGAGACAGCTACTTTGAAGCCTCTCTTGGTGAGCCTATGAGCTGTTGTATCGGAGGATACCACAGCAACTACCATGTAGAGCATCTTTCCTATGAGCATAAGATGGGTACTCTTCCGGGAGGAAATATCCTGATTCTCGGCGGATGCGGACCGATGGGACTTGGAGCTGTAAGCTATGGCCTTGCGTTTGAGAATAAACCGAAGCGCATCGTAGTTACGGATATTAATGACGACCGAATCGCAAGGGCAAAGGAGATGGTTCCCGTATCAGAGGCAAAGGAAAAGGGTGTTGAGCTTCATTATGTGAATACAGCCAACATGGAGGATCCGGTTGCAGCGCTTAAGGCGATCACAGAAGGCATTGGATACAGTGACGTATTCGTATATGCTCCGATCAAGAGTGTTGCAGAGATGGGCAATAAGCTCCTTGCTGTAGACGGATGCATGAACTTCTTTGCAGGTCCTACAGATACACAGTTTTCCGCAAGCATGAATCTCTATGACTGCCACTACGCAAGAACAAAGATCATGGGTTCTACAGGCGGAAATACGGACGATATGAAGGAAGCTATCGAGAAGTCTGTAAAGGGTGAGATCAACTCGGCGGTGATGGTAACACATGTAGGCGGTGTTGATTCGATCGTAGATACGACAAATAACCTGCCGAACATTCCGGGAGGAAAGAAGCTTGCTTATATCCAGTTTGATATGCCGATGACAGCAATTGATGATTTCGGAAAACTTGGAGAGACGGATCCATTCTTCAAAGAGCTTGACGAGTGCTGTAAGAAACACAGAGGACTGTGGTCAAAAGAAGCAGAAGATATGTTATTTGAACATTTCTTAGGATAAATTGATGTGGAATGAGCCGCCTGATATCAGGCGGCTCAAAAATTTTTAACAATAGTTGACAAAAGCAACTTGACGGATTATATTTATAGTTGACAAAAACAACTAAGTGAGGAGGTCAAAGATGGATGACGATATTGTACTGAAAATCAGGAACTTTAACCGATTCTACCTGTCGGTCATGAATCTCTATGAGAATAATTATCTGAATTCCGATTATTCGATGACGGAATCCCGGGTATTATATGAGCTGTATGGGAAGGAAGGCTGTACTGCGGATGACATCACTAAGCAATTGCATCTTGATAAAGGATATTTAAGCAGGATCATTAAGCGGTTTGAAAAAGGAGAGCTTCTTAAGAGGCAAAAATCAGAACTTGATGCCAGATTCTATAAGATTCATTTGACCGGGAAGGGGAGAGGCGTAACAGAGGAATTGATTGAAAGAACCAATCAGGGGATCAGAAAGATTACAAATTATTTATCAGAAGAAGAGTGCCGACAGCTTGGGGAGGCTATGGATACCATTGAAAAAATATTGAAGGAGTTGAGTTTATGAAGGTTATACCATATGATTCAAAATATAAGGATAAATTTATAGAATACAATACAGACTGGATCGTTGATAATTTTGGTTTTCTGGAAAAAGAGGATAAGGAAACATTTGAAAATATTGAAGAGGATATAAAAAATGGGGCGATGATATATTTCGCTATTGAAGAGGATGAGGTGCTTGCAGTCTGCATGGCAAAATATATGCAGGAAGGAACATGGGAGATCTGCAAACTTGCCTCTAATAAGCATCGCCCCCACAAAGGCTGCGGGAGCGCGGTTTTTGAAGCGGCAATGCAGTGGGCGACCGGGCATGGGGCATCAAGGCTGTTTATTCTGTCTAACAGCAAGCTTAGCGCTGCGCTACATATCTATGAAAAGTTCGGATTTAAAGAAATCAAGCTTGATAATTATGAATATATCCGTGGGGATATTGCATTTGAAAAGATAATTGATTAGTATTTGAAGCCTGTTGAAGATGGGAGCGTGACAATAAAAGCGCTCCCTTCTCCGGGATGGCTTGTGACAGTGATCGTTCCGTGATGAAGTTCTATGATTTTTTTTACCAGAGGAAGCCCCAGACCATTTCCTTCCAGAGAGCGGGAGTTATCGCCCTGATAGAATCTGTCAAAGATATTATGCTGTGTTTTTTCATCCATTCCGATCCCATAGTCTTTTATAGTAATTTTAACGAGCTCTCCATCATTTTCCAGTGACAGATAAATCTTACTTTTGGCGGGAGAGATTCCCTTTTTTAATAGTCTCGCAAATCCAAGGATAGAGACAATAGGTGTTTTAAATTCGTGTGAGAAGTTATTGATAAAATCTGAGCGCAGAATCTCCATCCCGGCTAGTTCCTCTGTCATCTGATTAAAGCAGCGCGAAAGCTCACGAAATTCCTGCGGACGTTCTAAGTTTATCTTTGTCTGGAAATTTCCCTGGGATACGGCATGGATTGCCTGTATGAGAGTATTGATAGGACGCAGGGGAAGATGTCCGATACAAAGGGTGAGAATAGTCCCGGTAAGAATGCTGATGATACCAGTCTGCACCAGAAAGGGCATCAGAGATCTTTCCGGAGGACCGATCATAAATCCGTGCTTTGACAGAAATATTATAACAGTATTGCTGATAAACATGGTTAAGGTAAGAAGAATAAAGATGATAACGGTACTGATAAACACAATATTAGTTGGAAATCCTGTCTTTTTTTTCATAGCATATCCTCCGTAATCTGGGCTTTATATCCTAACCCGCGGATTGTGACGATCGAGAAATCCGGGCAATCTTCAAAGCGATTCCGCAGACGGTTGATATGCACACTGACAGTCGCGTCTGTAGAATCAGAGGAAGGTCCCCAGATATCTTCCATTAATTGTATCCTTGTGAAAATCTGATTCGGGTAAGATAAAAGCTTATACAGCAGATAAAATTCTTTCTGAGGCAGTATCTGTTCGCAGGAACCGGATTTTACGGATAGAGTGTCGTAGTTTAAAATAGTGTTGCCTACAGTAAGGCTTCGCTCCGAAACAATCCTGAAACGTCTTAAAAGAGCGCGGATGCGAAGAATCAACTCTTCCTCGTCAACTGGCTTTGTCATATAATCATCCGTGCCGGAGAGGAACCCTTTTTTAACATCCTGCGGTAAATGCCTCGCAGAAAGCATAAGGATAGGAATATCATTATTGCAGTCTCTCAGCATTTTCGAAAATGCATATCCGTCCATTCCGGGCAGCATGATATCAAGTATCATTAAATCTATCTTCGAAATTTCCATAATGTCAAGCGCTTCTCTGGCACAATCGGCGGTAAGCACCTTGTATCCGGCATGAGTAAGCACTGCCCGCAAAAACCGGCGGGTGTTTTTATCATCATCAACAATCAGAAGCTGGAACATCAAAGCACCTCCTAGTGTACTGTATCATTGATATTTAGCGTATCTGTCACCTCTGTTATGAGGTGA
>ERZ778504.1132-NODE-1132-length-21353-cov-7.307024_pt1 | contig 21353 bp, 17 predicted proteins | sample MGYA00510046_ERZ778504 | MGnify/ENA primary metagenome ERZ778504 (study PRJEB29527, sample SAMN07138964) | mouse gut metagenome | material: feces | host: mouse | place: China:Nanjing | collected 2016-01-25 ...
ATCTTGCCCGGATGATTTCCGCGCAGAAACAGACTGAATTTTTCCATAGTGATTACGATAATCTGAAGAAAGTCCGCAGCATATGGATATGCTTGTGCAACCGCGAGGACGGTGATTCCATTGAGGAGATTAGCCTTAGCAGGAATACCGTTTTTGGAAATAAGGAGAACCCATATGACGTGGATCTGATGCGAGGCATTATTATCAATGTGAGAAGCAGGGAAAACATGAGGGATTCCCAAAACACACTGATTTCCATGCTGGAAAAACTGCTTTCCGGGGTAAGCGTGGAGGAAAAGAAACACATACTGACAGAGGAATTTGGGATGATAATGACAACCGAACTGGAAGGGAGGATGCAGACTATGTGTAACTGGTCGGAAGCTATTTTGGAGAGAGGCATTGAACAAGGCATGGAGAGGGGCATTGAACAAGGCATGGAGAGAGGTATTGAACAAGGCATGGAGAGGGGCATTGAACAAGGCATGGAGAGAGGCATTGAACAAGAGCGGCTTAATGCCATTGAAAGGATGATACGAGCTGGTGCCACAAAAGAACAGATTATATCTTTTGGCTATACCGAAAAAGAATTAGCAGAAGTAGAAAACGCGCTGTGCAAAAATGCATGACAGCCCAATTTTGTTTGTTGTAAAAAGTTTGTCATTGTAAGAATCTTCTTTGACATCCGTTTTACGGCATACCATATAAAAATAGAAATGAAAGTACTGATTAATTTAGGGGCACAGCGTCCGTCAGATCCTGCCCGGTTGGGGTATCATCTGGAGAACAGAATCATATTTTAGCTTGTCCGGATGATTTCCGCGCAAAAAACAGACTGAATTTTCCATAGTGATTATGATAATTTGAAGAAAGTCCGCAGCATATGGATTTGTTTGTGTAACCGCGAGGATGGTGATTCTATACTGGAAAAACTGTTTTCCGGGGTAAGCGTGGAGAAAAAGAAATGGCATACTGACAGAGGAATTTGGGATGATAATGACAACCGAACTGGAAGGGAGGATGCAGACTATGTGTAACTGGTCGGAAGTTATATTGGAAAGAGGCATCGAAAAAGAACGGCTTAATGCCATTGAAAGGATGATTCAAGCTGACGCCACAAAAGAACAGATTATATCTTTTGGCTATACCGAGAAAGAATTTACAGAAGTGGAAAACGCGCTGTGTGTAAATATATGACAGCCCATTTTTATTTGTATGCTGTAAAATAATGCATTTCAAGGTGACACCTGAGTTTAGACTTAGGTGTTTTTGCCTTGTATTGAAGGAAGAACTAACTATAGCTGCAGTAATAGAGATTATACACAGTGAAATGCTACATGTGAGGATATCTTAACCAGCAACTATAACGAAATTTAAAGACGCTCACATATCTTAAAATGCAACCGGAAAAACTGACTATATATTACCTGATGACGGCATGTTTCATACGGTCATGCAGCGGAATAGAAAGATATTAAAGGAGCCGGTCGAAGATTTATGGTCAATTCTGTCCCTTGAATAAAGGTGGTAAAGGTAATATTATGGAATAGTGGCAAAATTTGATTGATAATCTCGTATTATCCGTTAGCATTTTGTCTGATAATCAAGACTTATCTATTGAATGTGAGTACAAGATAATAAATGGTCTAATATAATTTATCATGATTAGGCTAGTAAAAGTAACTTTTAATAAAAAATGTGATATGGAAGATTAAAAAATGAAAAAAAATAGTAAGGATTTTGATATTATAGATTTCTCTCAAATCTCTCCACAGAAATTTGAGGATTTAGCGTTGGCTTATATAAATATAATATTTACAGAAAAAGACACAGAAATATTGCCAACACGTTATGCAAAGGATGGCGGAAAAGATATTATTATTACCCATATTAGTAAAATTACAAACTTTCGTGCATGGGTAGAATGTAAGAATCATAAACGTAATTTAGGGTTGTCTGAAATCGGAAAAAACATAGTATTAGTAATTTCAAAACGAATAAATAAATTGATATATATATCTGCATCTTCAATAACCGAAACTGCACAGGCTGAAATTCTTAATGTCGGTGAAAAAAATAATTTTGAAGTTCTATTTTTAGACGGTGACAATTATAAAAGAGAACTTACAAAATATCCTACCTTACTTAATGATTATTTTACTCTTAGAAACCAGCATATATTTGTACAAGAATCTGATGTTAAGGTAACTTCTTTCATATCAGAATTTGAAAAGGGGGTTGATATCGTTCCAGATTCGGCATCATTTTTTTATCTTGAACGTGGGAATACATTCTATTTAAATTTTATTATTAAAAATCATACTGAATATAATATGGAAAATGTATGTATAAAAGCTATCGATGATTATGAAGATTTATTTGTGGTTGAACCATCGAAAGACATATCAACGATAAGCATGATGAGCGATTTTGGAATACATTTTTTTTGCGTTTATCGAGGAATTAACAAAAAACAAAAAATGCCCGATTATGAAATTACATATTTGCATAATGGTGAAACAAAACATGAGATTATACATAATATATCTATATCACTAGAAAATATAGTTAGAATTCCATTGACCGGGAAAAAAGTTAATGAATTTATTGGTATTCAATGGTCTGAAATTATAGATTTAATAAAGCGAAGTTATTGTCAAATACTTATGATACATGGGAAATCAGGAACAGGAAAAACCCGACTTGTTGAAGAAATCATTTCCATATCCAAGCAAAATAATTTTTCAACTAAATTTTTTGACTGTAAAAATAAAAATGGTGCAACTATTTTGAAAAATATTTTATCGTTTATTTTAGAGGTTCCATTTGATAGTAATTCTCTTCAATATTCAAAGGAGGATATTAAGCAAATTATTGAAAATGAATATGGAAAGCAGGAATACACAGACTATCTGTATGAGTTATTTACTAATAATAAATTAAACGAAGATGCTATATTTTACATTACTCGTTTGCTGACACATTTCGTTGAAAATCCAAGGTTTGAAAATCCACATATATTATTTATTGATAATATTCAAGAATGCGAGGAATATATAATTAGTATATTTACAGAACTTATTGATAAAATGCAATATTTTTCATCTGCTTTTGCAATTGTATTTTCTGCTAATACAGAAGTAGCTATATCATCATTTACCGAAATTAATGTCTTTATAGATTATTTAATTAGTGTGGGAAATAATATTCCATCATATTGCCATCTATTTGAAGTAGAAAATTTTGATACCACAGATGCATATTTATTTTTAAATAACTTACTTGGCAATATTGATGATGAAGATCCAATTATTGAACAATTTATTCAAAAGTCTGGAACCCGACCTTTTGAAATGCTAATGCTTTATGAATACTTAGCTGAAAATAAAATTTTAATTAAAGGAAAGCAACTTAGTATTCCAAGTATTGATAAATACAAGGAATTTTTAGAGTGCGTTCCACCCAAAATTAATAGATTGTTATCAGACAGGATTAAGATATTGGAAAAGAATCTCTCACAAAACATTTGGGAAGAATGTATAAAAATAATTAAATGCATTGTATTCTTCTATAATAAATTGCCCTCAATATTTGTAGATGTAATTTTGCAAACAATGACTGCAAAAACAATACTTTTGGATGGTTTGATTATTAAATATGAAAAGTATTCAAATAATTTGGAGTTTTACCATGATACATTATATCGATATTTTCTGAAGAATCCTAAATATAATGATATAGACGGTCTTGGGTTGGTTATTTTAAAGTGGATAGGTGAAAATCCTGAATATGAACTGGAAAGCCGTGAGAAAATAATATTTTATTGTTATCTAAAAACAGGACAATTTTCAAAAGCTACTGAGATAGGTCTAAATTTAATGTATTCCTATTTTGAAGCCTTTGATTTTAAATCTGCATATGAAATAAGCAGTAAACTCTATGAATTGAATAGTGTAAAACGTAATTCTTTAGGATATTTTAGACTTTGTTATATTTATGCAATGAGTTCATGGGAAACAGTAGATGCATATAAGACTTTAGAAATATATAATGAAATTCATGAATTACTTGATGATATTATTGAAGAAATACCAATAGCCGAGTTGTGTATGTACTATAGGGAATACATAAATGCCAATAGTCATGCAGGTCTTTTTTTGAATAATAAAGAAATTTTGGATGAATTTCAAAGCATACCTAATATTCCGATAGAATATCAGTTTGTTATTCATAATCGCTATACAGTTTTTTACATGCGAACAAATAATTTTTATCTGGCAAAAGAGCATGGTGATAATGCATATAAAATTGCCACCGAATTAAATAATAATTTTCTTATTAGTACAGCTTGTTCTGACATTGCTTTTAATTACCTATATAACAAAAAAGACTATGAAAATGCAAAAATGTATTTTGAAAAGGCTATAGATTATTATTCTAATTGTGAAGATAGGACATATTTTCGGATTTTAGAAATTCATAATCAAAAGGCATTAGTATATCTTTTTGAGAAAGAATACAAAAAAGCAATTAAAGAATTAAATAAATCAATTAGTAAAAGCAAGCAAAAAAATAATATGTATATGGAAGCAAAAGCACTAAATTATAAAGGTATAGTCCAATCTCATTCCCAAAATTATAAGGAAGCTCTTGCAACATGGAAAACAGCAATACGAATAAATGAAAAATTAGGAAATGTTTCATCTCTGATTTGTATTTATTTGAATATTAGTTCATTATTTCTTTTGCAGGAAAACTATGCAAACGCATATGATGCAGCCAACAAGGCTATATCTTACTTGAATGATAATAGTAACCCTGTTAAATGGAGTTCAAATTTTAATCCATTATTCCACAATTATTTACTATGTTGTATGCAACTTAACTTGGTACAAGAAGTACACACATTATTATCTCAATTTCCGCAATATAAAGATTTTTATGATAATCTATCCCAAATTTTTAATGTTAATGAATTTTTAATAAATGAATCCATGAATTATTTTGGGATAAATGGGTACAGTTTTCTATAGAAAGAATAGACTGCCAAAATTAAAATACTATTTTGGCAGTCTAAAATATTCTTATTGCTTTATTTATCACCACTTTACAACTTTTTTAATGGATAGATAATCTTATCCTAATCCTTGAAAATACTACTTTTTTCTGATTCAAAGGGTGCAAATTTTGCTATAGGATACAATATTTGGCACTAAAAAAGTTAAAAATTTCCATCAAAAAATTATTTGACACTTTGGGATTAAACTTCCAAACCCAGAAAAATTAATAGAACCAATTAAGCCTTCTTAATTCTGGGTGTCTGGAACAATCAAATCATTAAAAAGTTGTAAAGTGGTGTTATTTATCTAATTATGTGGAATAAATTTTAAATAACATTGGTTACAAATTGAATATTTCCATTTATGTCGATTGTAATATCTTTTTTACACGCTCTGGTTTTAAACCAAAAATAGTTATTTGAAACACACAAAAAATTATCTGATAAGAAAATAAATGGAATATTATAATGAACCAAATTATTATTAATAAAATCCATAAAAGAAACACCCGAAAAATCATAATACTGTTTAAAATTGTATACTTGAATTATTTTAGTGCTTAAACTTTTTTGGATTATTTCTATGTAATCATTAAGTGCAAGTGATTTACACAAATTAATTACCAAATAGCGGTCTGAAATGTCATGTGCAGCGGAGAAACGTTTGTACAATTGTTCAATTTTGTATATACCATCGGGAAGGTCATTTCCCCATTTCTTAAAAAACAATGCTTTAGTATCATTAATGGAAATACGTCGCATGGTGCCAGCAACACCACCTTTATGATAAACTAAAGATTTATATGCTGTTACTAATTGATATCCTTGTTTTTTTATAGAGTAAGTTAAATCTAAATCACCATCCGAATTGAAAAATAACTCATCAAATCCATTTACTTTATTAAATATTTCTTTGGGAATCATAATACATGCAGAAGATAAGAAGTCAAAGCACTCATAGTCTTTCGTTATTTCACTAATTTTTGAACCTCGTAATATCTTCAGCATATCGACTTGATGAATTGCAACACCAGTCATATGAATCTTGCTTGTATTCATGTTTAAAATTGTCGCGGATACAGCACCAGTATTTGGTATGCTCTTATAAATTTGATACAAATTTTCTAACCAATTATCAGTTACAAATATATCACAATCCATGAAAACCAAATATTTACCCATAGCAATTTTAGCTCCATTATTACATGCTGCGGGATGTCCCATATTAGTTTCATGATTTATAACTTTTATAGACGAAAACTCTTGTAATTTTTTTTCTAACCTAACATCAGGATTGTCATTAACAACAATAACTTCGTAAGAATAGTTTGTAGAGTTTAATGTTTTATATAATTGATATAAACAGTTTTTTAATATATTAAGTCCTGAGTAGTAAGATATAATAATAGATACATTCATGTTGTTCCTCCTAACAAAATGCACATTTGTAAATGTTTGACAAAATATTTTTGTCCAATACTACTGATAATACAGGTTTACCCATTATATTTACATTCCATTTCCAACGGATAACTCTTGATTATCAGACAAAATGCTAACGGATAATACGAGATTATCAGTTAAATATGGCTTGGCGCTTTACATAGCGTGTAGGTGTGGGAAAATATTGAAAAAAATAATAAAAATTAACAATTTATGGAAGAAATATGCAGAACTTTGTAGTAAAATGTAATATATATACATTTTATTATGGAAGGAGTGGCGTGGGGCAGATGGGGAAGAAGAAAGAGAAGGTTCAGAAGGCGCCGTTGGAATGTGATCAGGATTTTGCGAATTTTTTGAAGAGGATGCGGGAAGAGCGGGGGATTATTTTTGAGCAGCTGGTGGAGGGGCTGATGCCGATAAGCCAGATTTCGAGGATTGTGAAGGGCGAGCGTCCGGTTCATAAGGATATGAGGGATCGGTTGTTGGGGCGTTTTGGGATTGCAAGTGATTTGTATGAGAATTTGCTGGATATTGAGGATTATAAGGCCTGGGAATGTCAGCGGGATATTCTGGCGGCGGTGGAACGGAGGGAAGCGCAGGATGCGCTGCGGCTGATTGCGGAGTATGAGGAACAGATACCGCCAAAGGAAAAGTTAAAACAGCAGTTTTGTCTGGTGATGAAAGCGGAGGTTTTGAAACAGAAGAATGCGGATTGGGCGGAGATTGGCGAATGTTATGAAAAGGCAGTGAAGCTGACGGTTCCGAAGGTGGAGCATCTTTGCATGGAAAAGTGCATGCTGTCCATACAGGAAATCAACATGGTTTTGGAGTATGAGTTTTACGCGAGGGACAGGGGAAGAAATTTTCTGGAAAAGTGCAGGGAGTTATTGGCGTTTGTGGAGAATGGCGTCTATGATGAGCTGTCGAGGGTGAAGATTTATCCTAAGATTGCGTTTTATTATTTGAGGGAGGTGTTTGCTGAACAGGGTGGACAGACAGCGGAGGAGTTAACTGAAAGTCTGCAAATATGTAATCAGGCAATTGAAATACTGCGGGATACTGGGAGGGCGTTTTATTTGCTTGAACTGTTGGAAATGAAGTGCAGGATACTGGGGACTGTTGGGAATGATGGGGATGAATGCAGGGAGAGTACGGAACTGGCGGATTTGCTGAAGGGGCTTTATGAGGAATATGAGGTTCCGGCATATATGCAGGATTGTGTTTATCTGTATCGTCAAAGATGGGTATTTTATGTTGGTGATGTTTTGCGCATTCGCAGGAGTATGTATGGTATGACGCAGGAGGAACTGTGCAAGGGAATTTGCGTTACAAAGACGCTGCGTAGGTCGGAGAAAATGGAAAGAACGATGCATCAGGATTCGCTGGAAATGGTGATGCGTAGGCTTGGATTGTCGAAAGAATATCAAAGGTCGCGGGTTGTGACAAATGATAGAGAGGTGCTTAGGTTGAAGAAAGAAATCACGATTTGCCGTAATAATCGTGATATAGAAAAGTGCAGGGAATTATTAAGCGAAATACGTAAAAAATTGTCAATTGAAATACCGGAAAATAGGCAATATATTATGGAATTGGAAGCGGCTCTTGACTGGATGGAAGGTACTATTACAAAGGAAGAATTTGTTGCAAGAGAAGATGAAGCGCTTCGATGTACGCTGAAGGTTGAAAAACTATCTTGTACAGATGAGATATATCTGACTGAGATGGAGATGTTGTGCATACGTAAAAAGATACAGGAACTAGAAAGTGAAGAAAAAAGGAAAAATATAAACTTTTTGATACGTTTTTTTGAATGGTATGAGAAAGAATATATGTTGTCAGATGGTATTGTTATGTATGAATCGGTTATGGTGCGCCTAGCAGGTGAATTGGCAAATATGGGTGATTATCAAACAGCAACATTTATAGACAAAAGAATATTAAAAGAGTCCCTCGGGTGTAGAAGAATATGGGAAATTGCAAATATTCTTTATGACATATGCTGGAATGAAAAAGAAGAACAGGAAAAGATAGGGCATTATGTTAAGAAAGAAAAAATGACTGAGAGCTTAAGGTATTGCATCTTACTCAGTCACTTTTGTAAACAGTATTTTGATGAAAAATTTTACAAAGAAAGATATATAAAAAACAGTCTTTAACATGAAATTGAGGACTTCATAAATAAATAGAATCTATTAAGTTTAGTCGTAGCTGTCGTCATGCCCCGGAAAATCACTACAAGGAGCAACCCCTTCCTCTGTCCCGGTTTCAGCGCCATTGCCAGCATTCTGTACAATGATGGTTCCATTCTGGATAATAATGACAAGCGCAAACAGTACCAAAAATCTTCTTAATTTAGAATTTTTCATTTGTATAAAACCTCCATTTCTTAAACTACCATAATGTTATCAGATATATATAAAAATACAAGGGACAGAATTGGCAAACAAAGATATTGGTCAATTCTGTCCCTTGTTCGGCTTGGTATAAGATAATAAAATTAGGTAAATAAAGTTACTTTTATAAAATTAATGAGTACTGATTGGTAAATTAGGATGGAATGGGAGAAGAAATTAGCTTTTTCACTGTTTTTCCATTGTACCCCGTCTACGGAATGTGTATACTATATCTATAATTCGGAAATTTAGCGAGGTGACGGCATGGGCAGCAGGGCGGTTGTAAATATAGGGGTACAGCAGTTTGACAAAGTAAGGGAACAGAATGCATTTTATATAGATAAGACAGGTTTTATCAAGGAATGGTGGGAGGGCGGCTCGGACGTCACGCTGATAACCCGGCCGCGCAGATTTGGCAAAACACTGAATATGAGCATGGTTGATTGTTTTTTTCCAACAAATACGCAGGCAGGGGAGACTTGTTCGAAGGGCTTGTGATTTGGAAGGAAGAACAGTACAGGCTGCTTCAGGGCACATATCCGGTTCTTGCAATGGGTTATTTAAAGGTTGTGGGCATGGTCAAAAGAGGGGCGGATGAGGAGACTTGCTATACGCTTGCGCTGACCAATTTTGAAGTGGCAAGAATGTTCCGCAGAATGGTGAAAGGCTGGTTTGAGGGAGATGGTGGTGAGTCTTGCGGACAGGTATAAAGTCCGCTCCAACCGGGAGAGCGGTTATGGGCGGTATGACATAATGATAGAACCGTTTGACCGGAGCGCAAAAGCATTTATTATCGAGTTCAAGGCGCTTGACCCGGATGATGAGGAGGAAACGCTAGAAGATACCATTACAAACGCGCATAGGCAGATAGAGCAGAAACGGTATGAAGCGGAACTGACGGCATCCGGATTTTCGCCGGAACAAATCAGGAAGTACGCATTTGCATTTCAGGGAAAAAAGTGCCTGATAGGATAAAAAATGGCGGGGCTCATGGCGCTGCCATTTTTTACAGCCTTGACACATTGTCCGTTCCGATATAGAATGAGTCATATCGACATAGTGAATTGACCAGAGATGTCGGAGGGCAGAAGAGAAATGAAATTAATCATACAAATCCCTTGTTATAACGAGGCGGAGACGCTGGAAATCGCGTTGAATGACCTGCCGCGCCAGATTGATGGAATAGATGAGATTGAATACCTGATCATCAACGATGGGAGCGACGATGACACCGAGCGCATTGCCAAGGAGTGGGGCGTGCAGCACATTGTCCATTTCAAGCGAAACCTGGGGCTTGCAAAAGGGTTCCTTGCGGGAATTGACCTTGCACTGCGAAACGGTGCGGACATTATCGTAAATACGGACGCGGACAACCAGTACAGCGGCGCGGACATTGAAAAGCTCGTGCGTCCCATACTGGAAAAAAAGGCGGACATTGTAATCGGCGAGCGTCCGATAGACGAAATCGAGGAATTTTCGTGGATAAAAAAGAAATTACAGCGTTTTGGCAGCTGGGTCGTGCGCACGGCATCCAAGACGGACATACCCGACGCGCCGAGCGGTTTCCGCGCATACAGCAGGAAGGCTGCAATGCGTGTGAATGTGCACAATGAATATACATACACGCTCGAGACAATCGTGCAGGCGGGCAGGAACAAGATGGCAATTACGTCGGTGCCCGTCCACACCAATCCTGAGCTGCGCAAGTCGAGGCTGATGAACTCCATGGGCGCATACATCAAGAAGTCCATGCTCACAATACTGCGCGCGGTGCTGATGTACAAGCCCATGAAAATCTTTACGCTGATAGGAAGCGTATTCATCATAGCGGGAACCGCGATTGGCGTGCGCTTTTTGTGCTTTTTTTTCGGCGGGAACGGTTCGGGGCACACACAGTCCCTGATTCTTGCGGCGATGATGATTATCATAGGCTTCCAGACGCTCGTGTCCGGTATGCAGGCGGACATCATATCGGCGAACCGCAAGCTGCTTGAGGACATCCAGTTCCGGATGAAGAAGCTCGAATTCGGACTGCTCGACCCCGAAGGGGAAAAAAGGAAAGATGACGATGAAATATGACAATTAATATAGAAAGAATAAAGAAAATCCTTGTTTCCAGGGAGAAAATAGTATCGTATCTGCTTGCGGCGGTTATTGTGTATCTGGGTACTTACAGGCTTGGGGACCTCACGATGCCTATCATACTGGATGATGAATTTGGTTATTGGTCAAACAGTATGCTTTTTACTGGTCAGGACTGGACAAGCCTGACTGGCAATATTAATTATTATTCCTATGGTTACAGCCTGGTGCTCTGTATAGTGCGGAAAGTGGCTGACCTGCGGGGATATAGCTGGGCTGAGTTGTATAAAACAGCAGTTGTGTTCAACGTCCTGTTTGTCGTGGCAGGCTATTTTCTTGCCATCAGGATAGCAAAACGCTACATGAAGCACATGAATGGCATCATGATTGCCGCGGTGTGTTTTGTCGCAGTTATTTATCCGTCCAATATGCTTTACACACATGTAACATTGACCGAATGCACATTGACGTTTTTGTTCTGGCTGTTTGCGTATACGATGATGCGGGTCATAGACGCGCCAGGCGTCGCAAATCATGTCGGCTTGGCGTTTCTGGCGATATACATGTTTTCTGTGCATCAGAGAACGCTGGGACTTATAATAACGGCTATTATTGTGGTGATTGTACTGCGGCTGCTGCGGATAAACAGCCTGAAGCATTCTTTGGCATTTCTCGGCAGCGTATATATTTTTTATGCAATGCATAGCATGATAAAGATGTATGTGCGAAATACAAATTATCTGGGAAATCCCCCGCAGGGCGTGGGCGAAATTTTTTCGACAGTATTCACAAAACCAGTGCTGGCAATCCTGGTGGCGGTGATAGCGGTCTCAATCTGGCTTTACATACTGGACAAGGGAAAATTAAAGCTGAGCCTTGTGCTGCTCGCGCTTGCGGCTGCCGTGGTTCTGGGAGCGGCGCTGAAGGGAATGGATATGGCGCTAGTGCCTGGCAGTGACAGGGAAAGCAGGCTGGCAATCAACGAGCTGTCCGGGCAGATAGGCGTCCTGAAAAATATTTTTACCAAATATGGGCTGATACGTCTCGGAACAAGTATTGTTGGAAAATGGTATTATCTTGCGGCATCGACAGGGCTTGTCATATGCTGGGGGCTTAGGGACTTGTTTTTAAATGCCATTTTCCTGCTTGTGGATGGATGTAAAAGATTTTTTCGGGCACTGCAGGGAAAAGAGCATCAGGTCAGTGCGAGGCTGGAAGATGATTTTAGGGCACATTTGTTTTTGCTTGGGATGTTTCTGGCATTTGCAAGTGCGTTTATGATTTGCGCCCTCTATAAAGAGGGGCTTTATAAAGTGGATGATCTGATAAACGGGCGGTATATTGAATACCTGATTGGCTTTGTGCTGGTGTATAGCATTGACCGCCTGATTGCGGATAAATACTGGCTGGTCTTCTGGGGAATATTTCTTGCTGCCTATATTGCGGCGGGGACTTATTGCCAGTATGTGTACGACCAGCTGCAAAGAACCGAGTATGAGCTGATACACGCGGTAGCGTTTGGCAGGGTATTCTGGAATTATGAGTCACCGACCGGTAAGGTGCGGGAGGTTGCAAAATATGTGGTGCCGCTGGCTGCCGGATTTGTGTTTGTTTTCCGGGCAGGCGCGGCAAGGCTGAAGAGCGACAGGCTGATGACTTTTCGCCTTGCCCTGGCATTGGTACTGCCCGCGGTGGCATGGAGCCATATATATAAGGAAATAGTTGATCACTATGTGGTGGTCAGAAATGAAAAGCAGTCAGGTGCGGCGCCGCAGATTGCAGAGTGGATTGGGAGGCTTTCAGAAGGGGAACCGGTTTATTTTGTCGCAGAAGGGCTGAATAACCGGCAGGCAGAAATCATTCAATATATGTGTGGGGATCAGAAAATGGTCTTTACAGAATTTGGCAGTACGAATTTTGGCGAAGATGCCATGTTCATACTAAATAGTAATCTTCTTGATGACGATATCATTAAGGAGAACTGTGAGGTCGTAGACGCAAAGGGAAGTTATGCTTTAATGGTCAATAACAGCCAGGAGCTGATGGAGCGCTGGCAGTGGTACGCAGACCGCATGAAGCCGCAGGAAATTGAATACATTGAATATATTGATGAAAACTGATTTGCCATGACGAAGAATCAATATAAAAATGTACAAGTTGACTAAATTTGCAGATATTTAGGAAAAAAAGCTTGCGAGACTTTCTATTTGGGTATATGATATATAAAGTGTAACGGTTCAGCGGCGGTATGCTTCCACGCCGGCGCTGGAGGTTATGGAAAGGTTAAAAGGTAAAATGGAGGAGAAGGTGCTATGAAGAATCAAATTATTAAAAAGATGATGGCATACCTGTTGGTGGGCGCCATGGTCATCTCTACACCGATATCGGCATCGGCTACGGAATTGGAGAATGCGTACAACTACAATCCGGAAACCGGCGAGTACGATACCAGCTCTGGCACGGGCACATCTACTGCATCAGGCACTAAGGCAGTAGAAATACCGAAGGATGTCATTGAGAAAGTTCCGCAGATTCTGGGAATTTCTGTAGAGCCGACAGCATTGGAGTTTGATGCTCCCGATAAGACAAAGCCTGTACAGGCGAGAGTAATATTTGACGACTATGACTCTAGCAAGGAAGATATGCAGTGGGCAGCGATTACAGCGGAGGAAAAGGCTAAGATCGAGGAGCAGATTCATTGGTTCAGTGATGATTACAAGGTTGCTTCCTTTGCTACAAACGGAGTCAATGATACAAAGACAGGCAGCAAGGCAGTTGTTAAATCTGTAGCCGGTGGTGAGACAACAGTATATGCATGGATTGAGGCAGATGGTAAGGCTTGGACAGACAAATGGGGAAATATTCTGGACAGACCTACTGATGGAGATTTTATTGCTGAGGTTTCTGTTTCGGTAAAGAACACGGTAAAGAGCATTACGTTTGATGCGGGTAATACAAAGTTTGCAAAGGGCAAGCGTCTGTATGACCTTAAAAAGTATACGGTATTGGAGTATACAGACGGAACGAAAGAACTTGCAAGCGCAAGCAATGTAAACCTTACATATTCAATTTCTGATCCGAAGGCATTAAAGGACAACAAGGTTACAGCAACAGTAACAGATGCAGGAAGCCTTAAGATCAGCAAGGGTGATGCAGGAAAGGTTATTGATGTTGACATTGTAAGCGAAGACGGTACACATGGTTCTGCTAAAATTACTTTAGTTGCTCCTAATCCGATTACAAAAATGGGAAAATTTGATCCTGCAAAGGGAAATCTTGATTTAGGTTTCACAGAGCAGAGAACTTTGGATTTGACATGTCCGTCAACGACACCTGCACTTAAGGATACAACTGACGAACTTGTATGGTCATCGAATAAGCCAGCGATAGCGACAGTATCAGCATCTGGTGAGTATGGAGAAAAAGCAACAATTACGGCAGTAGGTGTCGGAACAGCCAAGATTACGGTTAAGGCATCAAATGGCAAGAGCGCAGCATTTACCGTTAATGTTTTTGCGTCGCCTGACTCAGTAGAGATTACAGGTGCTGATTCCGGATATACTGGAAAACCTATAACATTGAATGCAGTCCTGAAGGCAGAGGACGGAATGGTTCTTCCTGTAGGAAATACATCGCTTAAATGGGCAAAGGGTAATAATAAAGATAAAAATATCAAGAAAGTCAGTGGAAAGAAGGATGTTGCCACAGTTACTCCGGCAGATTTATTAACTGACCTTAATGGTGTGACTTCAACAGTAACTGTTGGAGGATCGTATAAGAATGCGAGTGGCAAGCAGACATTAAACACAGAAACGCATACAATTAGTCTGACACAGAGTGATGTGAAGAATGTCACCATTGACATTTTCCAGAAAACTAAGAGCAATGATAAGGATGTTGTATATGATACAATGTATACGATACCTGTAAAGGCAAAAGCGACTGCTAAAAATGAGAATGTGACAGTTACATATAACGGTCTCAAGGATCTTAAGAACAATAAGAAGGCTTTCTATGTAGGTCAGAATTACTTTATGGATGCAAAGGGAGACGGTCAGATCGATTCTATTGCATGGGCAGTTACTGGCAAGAATGTCAACTACAATGCATATGACGAGCATCTTACAGCAGATTTTACTGGTACTGCGAAGACAACAGTTAAGGCATCATATATAACAGTTGACAGGACAAAACCAGATAAGCCAAAGGCTATAAAGAACACAAAGACTATCAACATCACACCGATTCAGAATGCTACATCAATTGCTTTTGCAAAGCCTGTTGTAGTTAAGAATCCGGCAAAGAAAACAGATAAACCTCAATCAGTTTCGTTTGCAATCAAGAATATAGTGCCTAAGAAAGCTAATTATGGAAAAGTTGAATGGAAGGTAATGGCATATGATGGTGAAAAGACATATGTCCAGAACACGACGATGACGGGCGCTGAAAAGGCAACACTGATTAAGAAGTTCAATGATAAGTCTGTCACAATTGATGTTCCAGGCAGCTTCAAGGCAGGCAGTGTCGTTAAGGTAGGTGCCTATACACAGGCAGGCGTTGTGGCATACGGCTACATCTACATTACTGAGCAGACTACAAAGGTTATTCCTCAGGCATCAAAGAATGGTGCTGAGTTTAAGGAAGCAGGCACAAAGAAGAATGTTAATACACAGTCAATTAAGCTTGGAAGCACTGATACATTAAAACTGTCTGCTAAGCTCGAGACAAAATATTTTGAGAATGGTACAGCGGTTACTGTGAAAGGTAATGATGCAAGAGATGCAGCTCTTGGTGCAACAAAATTAGGCGATCCTGTTTATGGAACAACTACAGCATACCAGGCAGAGCCGGTTACATTTACATTAGACAAGAAATCCGCTTTAATCATTAAGGTTGATGAAGATGGCAATGTAACACCGCTCAAGAAAGGTACAGCTACAGTTACAATCAAGACATTATCTAATAAGTCTGGAAAGGTTACTGTAATCGTAGACTAAATGTATTGAAAACAAAATATTGTTTGCACAAAAGGAGATATCCAGCTGGGTATCTCCTTTTTGCGCACAGCCCCATGCAGAGGAAGTATGTCGCCAAGGCGGTGCAGTTAGCGTGGATTTATGGCTGTCGGCGGAATATGGTTCATTTTTTTGGCAGACTTGTTTCGAAAAAGACAATTGAACACATCAAGTTAAAATGTTATAATATAAAACAAAAAGGAGACAATAGATGGCAGGCACTGGGGTAAATATAAAATATAAAGACCGGCTTTTCCGGCTGCGGTTTGGTTCCGAAGAATATAAGGATGACATCCTGTCGCTGTACAACGCGCTAAATGGTTCGGCATATTGCAATACAGATGACCTTGCCATTACAACCATCGATGATGTCATTTACATCAAAATGAAGAATGATGTGTCCATTCTTCTGGATGGCAACATGCCCCTCTGGGAACAGCAGGGCTCCATTAATCCCAACATGCCCGTCCGCGGACTAATGTATTTTGGCAACCTTTACAGCCAGTATATCAAGGTCAATAAACTTAATATCTATGGGAAAAAGCTCCAGAGGATTCCCACGCCACAATACATTGTATTCTATAATGGGACGGAGGATTACCCTCCGGTTTCCAGACTCAGGCTGTCGGACTCTTTTATGAACAGGGCTGATAATGGGGAATTCGAGTGGACAGCAACCGTGTATAACTTGAACAGGGGCAAAAATGATGCGCTTCTTTTAAAATGCAAGCCTTTGTCAGAATACATGGAGCTGATAAACCGCATCCGTGACAATCAGAATTGCGGCATGGATATTCAGGACGCAGTAAATACTGCTGTTGACAGCTGCATTGCAGACAATATTATGAAAGACTTTTTAACCAAACACAAGGCGGAGGTGATGAGCGTGTGTATTACCGAATTTGATGAAAAAGTTTTTACGGATGGCATTCGTGAAGAGGGACGTGAGGAAGGGCTTGCCGAGGGGCTTAGCCTGGGACGCCAGGAGGGGCTTAGCCTGGGACGTGAGGAAGGGCTCAAGGCACTCGTCCACAGCCTGAGGGACTTTCTGCCCGACTTCGAATCCGTCTATCAGGCCGTAACCCGGAATGCAGAATATGCAGACATCTCAAGGGAACAGCTCCAAAAATATTATTAAAGTATGCAGGACATTAAAATGTTACTATATAAAACAAAAAGGAGACAATAGATGGCAGGCACTGGGGTAAATATAAAATATAAAGACCGGCTTTTCCGGCTGCGGTTTGGTTCCGAAGAATATAAGGATGACATCCTGTCGCTGTACAACGCGCTAAATGGTTCGGCATATTGCAATACAGATGACCTTGCCATTACAACCATCGATGATGTCATTTACATCAAAATGAAGAATGATGTGTCCATTCTTCTGGATGGCAACATGCCCCTCTGGGAACAGCAGGGCTCCATTAATCCCAACATGCCCGTCCGCGGACTAATGTATTTTGGCAACCTTTACAGCCAGTATATCAAGGTCAATAAACTTAATATCTATGGGAAAAAGCTCCAGAGGATTCCCACGCCACAATACATTGTATTCTATAATGGGACGGAGGATTACCCTCCGGTTTCCAGACTCAGGCTGTCGGACTCTTTTATGAACAGGGCTGATAATGGGGAATTCGAGTGGACAGCAACCGTGTATAACTTGAACAGGGGCAAAAATGATGCGCTTCTTTTAAAATGCAAGCCTTTGTCAGAATACATGGAGCTGATAAACCGCATCCGTGACAATCAGAATTGCGGCATGGATATTCAGGACGCAGTAAATACTGCTGTTGACAGCTGCATTGCAGACAATATTATGAAAGACTTTTTAACCAAACACAAGGCGGAGGTGATGAGCGTGTGTATTACCGAATTTGATGAAAAAGTTTTTACGGATGGCATTCGTGAAGAGGGATGGGAAGAGGGACGTGAGGAAGGGCTTGCCGAGGGGCTTAGCCGAGGACGCCAGGAGGGGCTCAAAGTGCTCGTCCAAAGCCTGAGGGATTTTCTGCCCGACTTCGAATCAGTCTATCAGGTCGTGACCCGGAATGCGGAATATGCCGGCGTCCCAAGGGAACAGGTTCAAAAATATTGTTAGAGTATGTTGGTCAGGTAAAATGTGTAAGTTTCTTTAATTTAATAAACCTTATGCAAACATATTAATATAAATAGAAGGGGCTGTCGCACTAAGCAATTAGTGTACAGCCCTTTTTTCATAAAAATAACTGCCAGACCTCGAAAATTCTGGCAGTTGATGTAAAATATAAGTATGTCAACACTTAATATTTCACAAAAGAATTATAGTCTAAATCAATGTGGATTTCAACTAAAACTTCCACTAAATTTTGAAATTATGATTCCAGAAAATGATTCTGTGCGTTTACTAAGCCAGTTTGTGGAGACAATGGATTTGACTGGCTTATATTCTACTTATGAACGAATAAATTCAGTATCGCCAAGAACACTTTTGAAGATCATACTATACGCTTATATGAATGGTATTTATTCTTCCCGTTCTATAGAGCTAAGCTGCAAAAGAGATATCAATTTTATGTTTCTTTTGGAAGGTGTGCCGGTTCCTGACCATGCAACCTTTGCACGGTTTCGGAGTATCCATTTTGCACCCTGTTCCAAACGGATTCTTGCAGAAATGTCCAATGCACTCTTTGACTCTGGTGAAATTTCAGGCGAAACTGTTTTCATTGACGGCACAAAAATCGAGACCTGTGCCAATAAATATACTTTTGTCTGGAAGAAGGCCGTAACAAAAAAATCAGGAAAAACTTCTTATAAAACTGGCTGATTTTATTGCGGAGTGTGAACGGCTTTATGAGATAAAGATTGTATATGGTAATACTGTAAAAATGAAACATGTAAAAAAGCTGCAAAAGAAACTTTATGCCCTAAAACAAAGTGAAGGCATCGTCTTTGTACATGGTGCCGGGAAAAGAAAGACGCCGCTTCAAAAGAGTATAGAAACACTAGAGGGCTTCCTTGGCAGGCTTAAAGAATACAATCAGGAAATCCAGGTCTGCGGGGAGCGCAACAGTTATTCCAAGACGGATCATGACGCTACATTTATGCGGATGAAGGAAGATGCCATGGGGAATGGGCAGTTAAAACCGGCCTACAATCTCCAGCACGGCGTAGATTCTGAATATGTCACATGGCTTACAATCGGAGCGCAGCCTACGGATGCAACAACGATGATACCGTTTTTAAAAGATACCGAAACATATTTGAAATTCAAGTATAAAAAAGTTACAGCGGATGCCGGCTATGAAAGTGAAGAAAACTATCTGTTTTTAAAAGAGAATGGCCAGCTTTCATATATAAAACCAGCAAATTTTGAATGTTCCAAAACCCGTAAGTATAAAAATGATATCGGAAAAATGGAAAACATGGAGTACGATTCAGAAACGGATAGCTATACCTGCAAAAATAAGAAAAAACTGACTTATTAAAGTATGCCTTTTTTATAAAATAACAAAATAAACCAGCACTGAATCTGGGATTTAAGTGTAAGAAAGTCCAAAATAAAGCTGTCGCTCTATGAAATTTTATTTCTTAAAGCGACAGCCCCTTCTATTCATAAACTTACTTTACGTTAATGGTAACTTTTGCTGACTTTTTGCCAGAAGCCGACTTAATTGTAATTGTAGCTTTACCTACTTTCTTCGGTATGATGTTACCGTTCTTATCTACACTGACAACTAATGCCGATTTCTTATCAAGTGTGTATGTTACATATTCACTTGTATAAGATGATGTATCACCAACTGTCCATACTGGAAAAGTTTCTTGCGCTGTAGCTTGCTTCGTCTCTTTTATTTTCGCAGTAATAGTTGCGGTCTCACCTAATTTAAGATCATAAGTGTTTCTGCCTTTTGCCGCCGTAGTTGCTGCTCCTCCTACAATTGCCTCTATTGCTGCTGTCGGTTTGGTTACATAGATGTAAGCATACGCTACTGCGCCACCCGATGCATATGCACCAATTTTAATGACACTTCCGTTTTCGGTGCCCGCAGGAATTGTAATCTTAATGGACTTGTTCTTGGCGTCATTCCATGGAGTCTTGCCTGTATACACTTTACCGCCGCTATGGCATTATGGGTTTTGGTTCATGTTTTGGTGATATTTTAGGCGCATATATATTAGATTATGGAAATTCTGTATTCCTTTTTTTCTTTTTTTGATGTACGAAGTGCTGTATTTTTTTGTTATACTGAATGTAAATGTGGCGTGCGGAGCAGACATTGACATTTCAGAGGCTTTTTATTTTTGCTGTAAGGATTGCTGTAAAGCTCGTTCCATGCTTTCCATGCACTCACGTGCCTTGTCAATTGTGACATGGCTGTAAATGTTCATTGTAATTTTGATGTCTTTATGTCCCATGATTTCCTGAATCACCCTTACGTTTGTCTCATTTTCGCAGAAACGGGTACAAAATGTATGGCGCATGATATGAGGGGTAAGGTGCGGGAGCAGAAGCGGTTCCCGGTTTTCAATGGCAGCGGCTTTGGTTTCTTCATCATTGTATGACTTGACAATGCGCGTCAACATTTGCCCTATTGTATTTGGCATATATAGGCGGCGCCTTTTCAGGGTCAGGAAAATGAAATCATGGTAACCGTCCACGGTGAAATCACCGCTGCTGCCAAGCTGCAGATTTTTTTGCCGGAGTGTGAGGAATGCTTTTTTCACTTCCTTTATCATGGGAATGGTACGTTTTCCACTTTCTGTCTTTGGTTCGAATCTCCGCTGCGAATTCCGTCTTCTGTGTCCTTTAATATTTTTCGCTTCTTTTCGCGCAGCCCGGTTAGGCTTGTGTCATAAATACAATGCCGTTTTCCGGTGGAATCCGTGTACTGAAACTGATACCGCCCATCCTTTCGTTGAATTTCACCGGTTTTTAAAATTCTGCCCCGGCTGTCTGTTCTTTTGCTTTCTGCCATAATAACCTCCGCCTTTCTAATTTTTTTCATTTGTATTTTATGGGGACATGCATATTATATCGCAGATATAATATCGTACAAAGGAAAATATTGTATTGGTGTATACCTTGAAAATCAGCGTAAAATTGATATAATATTGATGTGTATCATATAGAATATTAATAGTTAATAGGAGAAGCGGGATGTATCATAGGATAAGGAAAATGATAGCAGTCATTTTGTGTGCCATAATCTGCCTGTCGACAGTTGCGGATGTGTATGCTGAAGAACCTGATTCTGCCATGCCAGAGTTGACGGCCGCGGATGAGTATGCCGAAGAATCTGATTCTGTTGCGGGGGAGTTGACGGCTGCGGAGTCAGATTACATGGAGACGGAGTCGTCAATAGCGGAGACGGA
>ERZ778504.1135-NODE-1135-length-21268-cov-6.628200_pt1 | contig 21268 bp, 23 predicted proteins | sample MGYA00510046_ERZ778504 | MGnify/ENA primary metagenome ERZ778504 (study PRJEB29527, sample SAMN07138964) | mouse gut metagenome | material: feces | host: mouse | place: China:Nanjing | collected 2016-01-25 ...
CATAAATGCCCTTACATCCTCTCTCGACACCGTTAAGGTACAGAAGTAAATATATGGTTGTCTAATTCCTCTAGTTGTTAATAGCCGCCTGTGCTGCCGCCAATCTAGCAATAGGCACTCTAAACGGTGAGCAAGACACATAATCCAGTCCAATCTTATGGCAGAACTCTACGGAAGAAGGATCTCCACCGTGCTCGCCACAAATACCTACATGGAGCTTCGGATTCACTGGCTTGCCGAGCTTCAGGGACAGCTCCATCAGCTTGCCAACACCTGTCTGGTCAAGCTTCGCAAACGGATCATTCTCAAAGATCTTTGTATCATAGTAAGCATTTAAGAACTTACCAGCATCGTCTCTAGAGAAACCGAATGTCATCTGTGTCAGATCGTTTGTACCGAAGCAGAAGAAATCAGCCTCCTTAGCGATCTCATCTGCTGTGAGCGCAGCTCTTGGAATCTCGATCATTGTACCTACTTCATACTCTAACTGAATGCCTGCTGCTGCGATTTCAGCATCTGCTGTCTCAACAACAACCTTCTTAACAAATTTAAGCTCTTTTACTTCACATACAAGAGGAATCATAATCTCAGGCTTCACGTTCCAGTCAGCATGAGCTTTCTTTACCTCAATTGCTGCGCGAATAACAGCCTTTGTCTGCATCTTGGCAATCTCTGGATACGTTACAGCAAGACGGCATCCTCTGTGACCCATCATCGGATTAAACTCGTGAAGGGAAGCAATGATGTTCTTGATTTCCTCAACAGATTTGCCCTGTGCATTCGCGAGCTTCTCGATATCAGCTTCCTCTGTCGGAACAAACTCATGAAGAGGCGGATCAAGGAATCTGATTGTAACAGGATTTCCTTCCAGAGCCTCGTACAGTGCCTTGAAGTCACTCTGCTGGTAAGGAAGAATCTTCTCAAGTGCTGCTTCTCTCTCCTCAACGGTATCAGAGCAGATCATCTCACGGAATGCAGCGATTCTGTCCTCTTCAAAGAACATATGCTCTGTACGGCAGAGACCGATACCTTCTGCCCCAAGCTCTCTTGCCTTCTTTGCATCTGCCGGTGTGTCTGCGTTTGTTCTTACCTTCAATGTCCTATACTTGTCAGCCCATGCCATAACCCTGCCAAACTCGCCAGCGATCTGTGCATCAACTGTTGGAATCTGACCATCGTAAATATTTCCTGTTGTACCGTCAATCGAGATGAAATCTCCCTCATGGTACTCTTTTCCTGCCAGTGTGAACTTCTTGTTCTCCTCGTCCATGGCGATGTCGCCGCATCCAGATACACAGCATGTACCCATACCACGTGCAACTACCGCTGCGTGGGATGTCATACCGCCGCGGACTGTAAGGATACCCTGAGAAGCCTTCATACCTGTGATATCCTCCGGAGATGTCTCAAGACGTACAAGGACAACCTTCTCGCCTCTTGCATTCCAGTTCTCAGCATCCTCTGCCGTAAATACAATCTTACCGCATGCAGCACCCGGAGAAGCGCCAAGTCCCTTGCCAGCTGGTGTAGCAGCCTTCAGTGCTGCGGCATCAAACTGAGGGTGCAGTAAAGTGTCAAGGTTACGGGGATCGATCATGGCAACTGCCTCTGCCTCTGTCTTGTGCCCCTCATCTACTAAATCACAGGCAATCTTCAAAGCAGCCTGTGCTGTTCTCTTACCGTTGCGGCACTGTAACATATAGAGCTTCTTGTTCTCAACTGTAAACTCCATATCCTGCATGTCATGATAATGGTTCTCGAGTGTCTCGCAAACCTTGATGAACTCTGCATACGCCTCAGGGAACTCCTGCTCCATCTGTGCGATCGGCATCGGTGTACGAACACCAGCAACCACGTCCTCGCCCTGTGCGTTCTTTAAGAACTCACCCATGAGCTTCTTCTCGCCTGTAGCCGGATCACGCGTAAACGCAACACCTGTACCGGACTCGTTGTTCAGGTTGCCAAATACCATCGGCATTACGTTAACAGCTGTACCCCATGAATAAGGGATATCGTTGTCGCGGCGGTAAACGTTTGCACGAGGGTTGTCCCATGAGCGGAATACAGCCTCGATCGCAAGCTTTAACTGCTCTACAGGATCGGAAGGGAAATCCTTGCCGAGCTGGTTCTTGTACTCAGCCTTGAACTGCTCTGCCAGTGTCTTTAAGTCCGCTGCCGTGAGGTCTACGTCGTACTGAACGCCTTTCTCCTCTTTCATCTTGTCAATCAGCTGCTCGAAATACTTCTTACCAACTTCCATAACAACATCTGAGAACATCTGGATGAAACGTCTGTAAGAGTCATATACAAAGCGCTCGAATGCAGGATCCGGATTGCCCTTGATCATCGCATCAACCACTTCATCATTTAAACCAAGATTTAAGATAGTATCCATCATACCAGGCATAGATGCACGCGCGCCGGAACGTACAGATACAAGTAAAGGATTCTTCAGATCTCCGAATTTCTTTCCGTTTACTTCTTCCATCTCTTTTACGCCAGCCATAGCCTGCGCCATGATCTCGTCATTAATCTTACGTCCGTCTTCATAATACTGCGTGCAGGCTTCTGTCGTGATTGTGAAGCCCTGTGGTACAGGAAGTCCGATGCTTGTCATCTCTGCAAGGTTTGCACCCTTTCCACCAAGAAGATTGCGCATGCTCATGTCGCCTTCTTTGAATGAATATACCCACTTTTTACTCATTGTTTTTCTCCTTTACTGATTGGTTACTTTACATCGGTGCCCCTGTCATCCGAAAAATCCGATGCCAATGGCACATTGTATGTATAAATGATAAACATAATATAGGTAATTGTCAATAATTTATCAAGGAATTTTTAAAAAATTTACCTTTTTTTCCAATTATTCTCTATTGATAGGTTACAGGCAGATACCATGTGTCCTACAATCTGACAATTTTCTCTTTTTCTTTGTCAAATAAATACAGGGAATATGACAATATCTCCTCCATCTTTACCTGCGTATCATTAATTTCCCGTATCATGTTCTTTATGTCCTGGCTTTCATTGGCATTTGTGACAGGAAGCAACAGCAGTTCATGTATGGACGACGGAATAATATACAGGCTGCTGCCCAGCGCCTCCGCAAAATCCTTTATCAAATCGGGATAGATCATGCAGGCTGCCCCCTCCACCCTGCTTTTATTGCTAAGGACATACATCGGGACACTGTCCGCAAATTCCGCTATGCAGCCATCAAAACAAAAACCCTCCTGCTCATCTTCCTGCATGATTTCATATATGGCATCATTTATTCCCTTAATCTCATACCCCAGAATTCTCTGAGTGTTATCCTTAGCCGCCCGAAAAAGCTCCATAACCGGTATATCCCACAGCTTTATGTGCGCATTGTGAATCAGTATAGATGCTGTACCAAAGCACTCCTTTGCCACCAGGCACTGAAAAACAACTGACAGGTCAAGAAATTCCACATGTGGTATGTCCTCGAGCAATTCCTTGTTTTTCTCCGTATTGACCAGCTTGTAAACAATGTGTTCCTTGACGCAGGCATAATTCATAAAGTATCTCATGTCCACGCTCTGGTTGACCTTGTTTCTGTAGTAAGTATCCATCACGTCATTTACTACATTGACCAAAGTTGCCTCGCCGTTTTCATATGCTTCATAATAGTTATTGAGATAGATCGTGGGGGAAATATTGCTGTCGTCCTGCATTACCGTGAGTCCCCGCAGGATGACCCCGTTATTCTTTCTGACGTCATTAATCCTGACCTTGTAGCTTTCCCCTGCTCTTTTCTCGACTTCTTCCCTTACCAGTGTTGTAAAACTTGTAAATTCCATTAATTTTCTACTCCTTTTTCCTCATCTTTTCATCCCTTCCCTGCCGTCTTTTCACACATACCAAAGATAACATCCTCCTCCTGTCCGCCGCACATCGTGCAGACAAGCAAAAAAGACAACAAGAAATATTTTACATAAAAAATAAAATCATTTCTCATTGTCTTCCTATCCTGATATCAATTATCCATTAAACCCTTGACAGATATTCGCCAGTCCTTGTGTCAATCTTGATGACGTCGTTTGTCTCGACAAACAGAGGGACATAGACGGTAGCACCCGTCTCGACCGTAGCCGGCTTTGTCGCACCTGTGGCTGTGTCTCCCTTGAAGCCCGGCTCCGTGTCCGTGATGACAAGCTCCACAAACAGGGGCGGTTCAATTGCAAATACATTGCCATTGTGAGAGCATACCTTAACCATCTCATTCTCTTTCACAAACTTAAGCGCATCGCCTACCTTGTCCGCATTAAGCCCTATCTGCTCATAGTTCTCTGTATCCATAAAATAAAATAAATCGCCATCCTGATACAAATACTGCATCTCTTTTCTGTCAATACGTGCCTGCGGGCATTTTTCTGTCGGCCTGAATGTCTTCTCCACAACACCGCCACTGATAATATTCTTGAGCTTTGTCCTGACAAAAGCCGCTCCCTTACCTGGCTTCACATGCTGGAATTCGATAATCTGATAGATGCTGTTTTCATACTCTATCGTAATACCATTTCTGAAATCTCCTGCTGATATCATAAAAACTATTCCTCCTAATATTCACTTTTCACGTTTACAATCCGTTAACCATTTTATAACAAAATGGGCAATATTTCAACTATTATTTTTTACATTTCGCAAGAATAAAGTCAACCGCCATCAAATATCCATCCAGCCCCTGTCCGTAAATCTGGTGGTCACACACCTCCCTTGTGACAGAAACGTGCCGGAACTCCTCCCTCTGCATAATGTCTGAAATGTGAATTTCCACCTTGGGAACCGTAATGCTTGCCAGCGCGTCCCGTATCGCATAGGAATAATGCGTGTATGCACCAGGATTGATGACAATGCCCTCCGTGCCGTCAAAATAGGACTCCTGTATCCTGTCTATGATTGCACCCTCGTGGTTGGACTGAAAGCATTCAATCTCGCATCCTGTCTCTTCTGCCTTGTTCTGTATCATATTAAGGAGGAAATTGTAGTCCTGTGTTCCATATATCCCCTTCTCCCTGATTCCAAGGAAATTCAGGTTGGGTCCGTTAATTACTAAAAGTTTCATTTTTCGATATATCCTTTCCGGTTTTGTACTGCCTTTTATTTTTGCAGGCTCATTTCAGCCCGCATCTCTCTATGATTTCACTGGCTGTCTCTGCCTGTCTAAGTCCGTCCACATCCACAATGACAGCAGCTCCCGCCTCATACAATGGCTCCCTGATGGCAAGCATTTCCTCAATCCGTTTCATCGGATTCTCGCACTGCAAAAGTGGTCTTGCCGTGTCTTCTTTCACTCTGCCATAAATCGTTTCCGGACTTGCTTTCAGGTATACTACCCTGCCAAGCACTGCCAATAGCCGTCTGTTTTCTTCCCGAATGGGCATTCCGCCCCCTGTTGCAACCACCATATGGTCTCTTTTCGCGTCTATCATCTGCTTTAACAGTTCTGTCTCCATCACACGAAATGCCGTCTCGCCGTCATCTGCAAATATTTCATTGATGCTCCGGTGCTGCTGCTCCACAATCATCTCGTCGGTATCAACAAAGGTATATCCCAGACGCTTTGCAACATGCTTCCCAACAGTCGTCTTTCCACAGCCCATATAACCTGTCAGTATAATATTTTCCATCTGTCACTCCTGTCCAAGCTTCCCGCACAGCTTTTTATATACCCTGCCCGCACACTCATCTGGCACCTTGCAGCCATTCCACAGCTCAAACGCATCAATCCCCTGATACAAAAGCATTTTCAGCCCATTGTATGCCATGCCGCCATTTGCCCTTACGAGCCCCATAAATTTTGTTTCCCATGGCGAATAAATAAGGTCATACCCATATTTTACATAGTGGTAAAAGTCACTGTCCTCAATAACTGCATTGTCTGTTGCAGGCGCAAGGCCTACGCTTGTACACTGTATGACAACATACCGGTTTTCCAGTCCGGTTAATAGTTTCCTGTAATCAGAAAGCGCCATCGGCACTACAATGTCGGTTCCAAGCCCCCTGTTTACCTCCGCAGCCACAGCCCCGGCTTTTGTGGCATTTCTATTCAGAAGATATGCACTGCGTGCCCCGTTTGCGGCACACATATATGTAACGGCGCGCCCTACGCCGCCAGCGCCAAGTATAATGACATCCTCATCCTTTATTGACACACCATCACTTTTCATGGCGCGCAAAAGCCCCGTAATATCTGTATTGTACCCCTTATAGCCTTTGTCTGTGCGCACCAGTGTATTGACCGCCCCGATTTTTTCCGCAAGGCTGTCAATGTCATCCAGATATGCAATCACATCATTTTTGTAAGGCACCGTGACATTCATTCCCAGTAAATTCAGTCCAAAAGCGCCCTTCACGGCTGCTTCCAGCTGCCCGCCGTCCACAAAAAACGGCACATATGTCATATTTATTCCCATCTCCTGCGCAAGCGTATTGTGTATCACCGGAGACTGGGTATGTTCAACCGGGTTGCCAATTAACCCGCATGTCCTTGTCTTTCCATCTATTTCCATCATCCTCTTCCCCCGCTTGTTCCTTTTTCCCGAAGATAGCAGCACAGAACGATCCTCTCCAGATACCGCTTCAGCACAATCTGTATTTCTTCCTTTGGATGAATCGGTTTGACAAGTATTGCATAAATACCTGCCTTGTTTGCCCCCCACACATCGGTAAAAATCTGGTCGCCGACAAAAAGGGTATTTTTCTCATTTGTTCCCATTCTCTGCATCGCCACCCTGTAATTCTCAGGATTTGGCTTCCCTGCCTTGTAAATATATGGTTCCCCGACGGCATCACAGAACATTTTCACCCGCGGCTCCTTGTTATTGGAGAGCATTGTGGTTTTGTAGCCGATACTTTTTAACCGCCGAAATAACGCAATCGCACGCTCGTCTGCCGGAAGCCCATGCGGAACAAGCGTGTTGTCAATATCAAATATAATGCCCCTATATCCCTGTTCGTACTTTTTTTCAAAATCAATCAGGTACGTCGAATCCAAATATTCCTTTGGATAAAAGCATCGAAACATCAAAATTTCCCCTCCGTTTGACATTTTATACTGGCGGTCAGTGCGTATGAATGCCCGCCGCCTCAAGCAAAAGCTTCGTATAGTCTGTTTTGGGACTGCCGTAAATGTCCTGCACGTTTCCCTGTTCCAGTATCTCGCCGTTTTTCATAATCAGCACCCTGTCACACATCTGGTACACAACACGTAAATCGTGTGAAATGAAAAGCATGGAAATGCCAAGCTCCCTGTGCAGCCTTAACAAAAGCCTGATAATCTGAGCCTGTATGGTCACGTCAAGCGCCGACACGGGCTCATCAGCAATCAGGAAATCCGTGTCGCACAAAAGCGCTGCCGCAATTGCGATGCGCTGCCGTTGCCCACCGGAAAGTTCTGTGGGATAATGTTCCTTCAGCTTTGCATCAAGTCCCACACGCACAAGCATTTCGTCGGCACGCCTTACACGCTCCTCCCTTGTCAAATGGGGCTTCATGCGAAGCGGTTCCTCAAGTATCCAGCCGATTTTCTTTGCAGGATTCAGTGAATTGTACGGATCCTGGAATACCATCTGCGGATTCGGGCAGCCCAGCGCCACCTCGCCTTCGTATTGTCTCTGCATCCCAAGAATTGCCTTTGCAAGCGATGTTTTGCCGCAGCCGCTCTCGCCGACAAGCCCCAGTATCTCTCCTCTTTTCATCTCAAAGCTTACATCCTTCAGCACATGCTGCAGCTTTTTTTGAGACCTTGCACGAAAGCGCTTCAACAGATTTTCCCTGTTCTCATAATATACATTCAAATGACTCACACTTAGAATATTTTCCATCATTCAATGTCCTTTAATTTTTCCAGTTTCGGAATGGCTTTGACAAGCTCCCTTGTGTAGCCCTCCTTTGGATTGCGAAATATTTCCTCTGTCCTGCCAGTCTCCACCATGCTGCCATCATGCATCACGACAACCCTTTCGCAGAGGCGTTTCACCAGACTTAGGTCGTGCGAGATAAAAAGGATCGCCATATTTTTCTCTTTGTTCAGCCGCTGCAAAAGCTTTACAATCTGTAGCTGTATGGTCACATCGAGCGCTGTAGTCGGCTCATCTGCTATAAGAAGTTTTGGCTCACAGATTATCGCCGAGGCAATCATTACGCGCTGACGCATGCCACCGGAAAGTTCATGCGGATATTTATTATAGACAAGCTGTGGATTTACAAGCTCTACCTGTGAGAGTGCTTCCACCGCACACTGGCGGCGCTCCTCTTTTCCCATTTCCGGTCTGTGTATGCGAAGGCTTTCCTCCACCTGCCAGCCGATGCGCCTGACCGGATTCAGCGATGTCATAGGCTCCTGGAATACAATGCCGATGTCATTTCCCTGAATCTGCCGGAGCGTCTTACGGCTCGCATGGAGAAGCTCTTTTCCTTCAAATAAAATTTTCCCCTCCGCTGTCATGTCATGACGGCGCAAAAGCCCTGCGACCGCCATCGCCGTCATGGACTTTCCCGATCCGGATTCTCCGACAATCCCAAGGATGCCCCCCTGTTCCAGCTCTATGTCCAGATGATTTACAACACGTTCCGGTGCATCGTGGTCATGAAACTCGATATTCAGATTTTCGACCTTTAACAATATATTGTCCATCTGTCCCTTTCATTTTTCCTGGAACAGTTCAACCTTTGGCTTCCTGTACAGTCCTGGGCCAAACTGTTACTTTTTTTCTATCACCATACTGATATGTTCCTTATTCTACCACAGTGCACACCAAAAATCCATCTTTTATTCTTCATTTCTATAGCTGAGCCGCACACTTCCCATGCTGGTGCTGGCTTCGAGCTTTCCGGCACTGCCTGACTGACGGTACTTCGTGCCCTCACCCTGGCCGTTCACCCGCACCTCGCCCATTCCTGCTTCCAGCCCTATCTGATAATCATCCAGGTTCTGATCCGCATCAATCACGGTGTCCCCCATTGCGTTATCTACATCCAAATTCTGAAAGGTACAGTCTTCAACCTTGATTGCACCCATATCATTGTCGACCTCAGCCTCCCCGAGATAGGTGTCTTTTATTGTAATCTCGCCCATGTTCGTGTCAATGTCCGCCTCGTCAAAGCTGCACTTTTTGAAGATGCAGTTCCCCATATTTGTCAGCGCGTCACAGTCTTTTGACGTGATTTTCTCTGCACTGATATTTCCCATCGCAATCTTGATATCCATAAAGTTCAATTCTGTCCCTTCCGGAATGGTCAGCGTCATGCTGCACTGCTCACTTCTCAAGCCTCCCCACAATGCCCTTTTCGGGGTTCTCTCCTTGACGCTGAGCGTTCCATCCTTCACCTCATACTCCAGCTTCAGCGTGTCTGTATACTGGCTGCTGAGGAAAAAGCGCTCCCCTGTTTCAATCGTCAAATCCATTGTATCCGCATCCACACGAATGGCATCAAAGGCATCCAAATCAGAATCTGCACTCGCCATCCTGCCTGCCCCGAACCGAAAACCATCCCGGAAACCAAAGATGCCATAATAGTGAAAGGTGCCGCCGACTACACAGCAGACCGTAATGATTGTCAGTCCTGTCATCCATATACTTTTCTTCATACTCATATTTTCCTCCTAAAACTGAATCCTGTTTCATTTCTCCGTTTACACTACCAAATCGCACGGATTAACTGCTGCACCACGGCGGCAATCACCCACACAATCCATGTGATGTGCCAGTCAAAGCTCAGAAAGCTCCAGCACAGGTAGATGCAGGTCACGGTCGGCCAGTAGACGGACATAAGCTGTGATATCATGTTATTATTATAACGAACCTGTTTCTGTGAAGGGACAAAGCTGCCGCCCATCGTATCGCTCTTATTCAATGAAAGAATTGTCGAAAATCCTGCATTCATATTTCCAGCCGCCACAAGCAGAAAGACGCCGATTCCGATAAACACAAACATCAATACCACTCCCAGACCGCTTCTCCACGAAAACAGGCTGGTGACGATTACCACCGGAAGTACGCTCAGGATGCACAAAATGACGCCAATCGTAATCATCATTGCAAATGTCACCCGGAAGCTTTCCCGCCGGTTATGGACATACTCTGCCGTCGCAAAATCCACACTGCATCCCTTTTGCTTCAGGAACTTCCACTTTCCCATGACAAACCCCGAAAACATAAACAACCCGATCGCTGCCGCAATCATCAAAAACATAAAACACGTGGCATAGACAGCGCCGCGCCAGTTCCAGCTGACATCCAGCAGATAACCGCAGCAGCTGATAATGCATAACAGCACACCGAGCGCCACAGTATAGGCAGCGCGCGTCCTGTCATGCAGGTAATCCTTGACCTCCGCGAGTGTCACGCTCCGAATGCCCGCAGCAGCCTTCTGATTTCCCTGTATCACAAAACTGCTGATGCCGAGCTCCTCTGCCAGTTCATCAAGGTTGCCGAACTCGGAAATCACAATGCCGACCGCTTCATTCTCCGTCTTTCCGTCCTTGATTAACTCCGTATATTTGTCCTCCATCATCTGTCCCAGCTCATTTTTTGCCTTCTGCACCTCAAATGTAATGGGAAGCCTTGCAAACATTGTTTCCAGATAATTCCTGATTGTCTCCATACTCTCATATCCCTCCATCCTCTTTGATAAATTTTTCCACAACTTCCTTGGTCAACGTCCACTCCGCACATTTCTCACGGTAATACTGCCTGCCCTTGTCCGTAATTCTATAGTATGTCCTGCGCTTTCCGCTGATGGTGGCATTCTCCGAAAACGATTCGACAAACCCATTTTTTTCCAGCCGTGTAAAGGCAGAATAGAGCGTCGTCTCCTTAATCAGATACTTTTCGTCTGACAGACTCCGAATTCTTTTTGAAATCTCATACCCATACGAAGGCGCATCCCACAGCAGGTACAGAATCATCGTGTCATTGTACCCGCGTATGATATCGCTGCTGATGCTGCTCATAAAAAACCTCCCTTCCAAAAAATTGCCAAGTAATCTACGATAGCCAATACAACGGCTGTCATAGCTCCGCCTGTCGGTGCTATGTTTATCGTTGCTACTTCTGTCATTGCTACGCTTATCGTAGTATTAGGATAGCACAGAATATTTCTTCTGTCAACAGCTTTAGTGACATATTTCATTTGGACGCCCATGTGCATAAAAAAAACAGGAAAATAACCTGATACCCAAGTTACTTTCCTGCGTCTGCCAGAAGCGACAGCCCCAGCACCATCAAAATAATCATCAGCCCCGGAAACAGCGCATACCAGGGTGCCGAAAAAAGATACGTCTGCGACTCGGACAACATGCTCCCAAGGCTTGCACTCGGCGGCTGGACACCAATGCCCAGATAGCTCATGCCTGCCTCGGCAAGCACGGCATTATTAAATCCAATCATGATGGAGGACAGCAGCACCGGCATGGCGTTTGGCAGGATATGCACAAAAATAATGCGCAGCTGCCCCACGCCGGCAAGCCTTGCACTCTTTACATAGTCCATCTCCCTGTATTTGATAAACTCTCCCCTGACAATGCGGGCAAAGCTCGGTATGAACGCAATGCCAAGCGCACCGATTACATTGTATTTGCCTGTGCCAAAAATGCTGACAAAGACCAGTGCCAGCAGAATACTCGGAAAGGCAAACACCACGTCGTTTACACGCATCAGCACCTCATCCAGCAAACCGCCAAAATATCCAGTAAATGCCCCGATGATGACACCACAGACCGTCCCGATTGTGACCGTAGCCGCCGCAATCACAAACGTGTTTCCCATGCCTTTGAGCACCCTTGAAAAAATATCCCGCCCGAAATTGTCACAGCCCATAAGGTGCTTCAGCGATGGCGCAGCCAGTTTCGCAGTACTGTCCATCTTCGTGATGTCATACGGCGTGTATATAAATCCAGCCAGAACCAGCAGCAGCATCGCGCCCGTTATCACAAGACCCATGATGAAATTAGGAGAATATGTCTTTTTCCTTTTCACAAAAACCTCCATTATTAGGACTCTCTTCCCTTTACACGCTGATGCGCGGGTCAACCAACTGATAAATCACATCCACCACAAAATTTGTCACAATCACAACAAAGGCAATCAGCATGATAACTGCCTCCACCACTGGATAATCCCGGTATGATATGGAAGTCAGCAGAATGCGTCCGATTCCCGGTATGTTAAATACCTGCTCGATGACAATGCTCCCCACAAGCATGTCCGCAAGCGTCATCCCCCACAGCGTGATTACAGGAATTATGGCATTTCGAAGGACATGTCTATACAAAACCTTGTTGGTATTGTTTCCTTTGCTATACGCCGTCCTCACATAGTCCTTTTTGGATTCCTCAATGCAGGAGCTCCGCAGCAGCTTGACCGACATTGCGATTTTTGGCAGCGCAATTGCAAAACATGGGAAAATGATATAAGAGAGAAATCCCCAGAAATCCGTCTCATAGGACACAAATCCTCCGGGCGTGAAAAACTTTAACAGCATTCCAAATAAATACGTAATCAGTATTCCCATAAAAAAATGCGGCACCGACATCACAACCTGATTAAGTGCCATAACGAAACGGTCAATCCGCCTGCCGCTGTGCTTTGCCGTATAGATACCGACTGGCAGTGAAATTACAACCATCATAAAAAAGGAAATGACTGCCATTATCACAGTAATTGGCAGCTTGGACACGATCATGTCCGCGACTGGCATATGGTACTTGTACGAGGTGCCAAAATCGCCACACAAAAAATGAACCAGCCATTCCAGATACCGTTCCAGAAACGGTCTGTTCAGGCCGAGCTGCTCACGCAGCGCTGCCAGGCTTTCCGGCGTGGCGTCTGTTCCCAGTGCCGCAAGCGCGGCATCACCTGGTATCAGGTCAAAAGCAAGATAGACGAGGAATGAAATACACAAAAGCGTGATAATCATTGCTGCCAGCTTTTTACCAATGTATCTCATATCCCCGTCTCCTTTTCATAACCGCTACAGATATTGCCGCCGGATTACTGTATATCCAGCTTCGAGAAATCCTGTATATATAATGGATAGAACGTATATCCTGTATAACCCTTTCTGACCGCAACCAGTTCGCACATATCCTGGATGTAGACATTCGCAGCCGTCCCGGCAAGGATTGTCTCGCATTTTTTGTACGCTTCTGTTGCCTTGTCGTCATCCATCACGGACTCCGCAGCAAGCGCTTCCGCATACGCGGCATCGTATTCCTGGTTATTGTAATTGATAAAATTATTGTGCGCATCTGAGCGGAATCTGCTCAGCATCGCCCCCGCGGTCAGTGTCGATGCATCCACGCCAACCAGCGTCGCTTCAAAATCGCGCCCCTGATACACGTCGCTCAGCCATGTCTCCCACTCTATCAGCTCAATGTCTGCCGTGACGCCAATCTGTTTTAACTGTTCAGCGACAACCTGTGCCGTATCGACATGCTGCTGATAATTGGAAGGCACCTTCATCGTAAAGCTGAATCCGTCGGGATAACCTGCCTCAACAAGCAGCGCTTTCGCCTTCTCGATATCCGTCGTATACAGGTCGTTCAGTTCCTCGATATAGTATTTTCCAAATGCCGGGAACATGCTGCTCCCGACAAGGGTTCCCTTTCCCTCTGACACAAAATCGAGAATCTCCTGCCTGTTCACTGCATAGCACAGCGCCTGCCGCACCTTCTCGTTATCAAACGGTGCCACGGCATTGTTGAGGTACACCGCCTGAACCAGGTTCATTGTTCCCTCAAGCACCTCGAAGTCATCGCCAAGCTCTGCCGCCTGCGCCGCGGAAATTCGTGCAACCAAATCCACCGCACCGCCCTCGAGATTCATGACAATCGAATCCGAATCCGCAAGCACCTTCAGGGTGACATCCTTGATGTGTGCCGGTTCTCCCCAGTATCCGTCAAACCGCTCAAGCACTACATTCTCCTGCAGTGAGCGCGACACAAACTTATATGGACCCGTTCCAATGGGATTTGTCTGCAAATCAGCCGCATCCGCCGGAACGATGGCTGCCTCAACCGTTGACAGAATTGCCATAAAGGAGCTGCTTGACTCCTTCAATGTAATGACAATCGTATTTTCATCAGGGGCCTCCACACCCACAATATTAGAAAACGCCGATATCACGGGTTCCCCCCCGTTCAGACCGGCGCACGTGTCAATCGAATACTTCACATCCGCAGCAGTAACAGGATTTCCATTGTGAAACTTGATTCCGTCTCTCAGCGTAAACGTATATACAAGCCCGTCCTCCGACATTGTATAATCACTTGCTACTGCCGGAACCAGGTTGCCCTCGCTGTCCGGCTTATACAGGCCCTCGTAAATATTATACAGAATCTCCTGCGTGCCTGCACCCTGCGACAAACTCGGCACCAGACTGTCCAAATCCTGTGGAATGCCTATGGTGATATGGGATGCAGCAGCGGTATCCGATACCTTTTCAGAGTCTCCATCCTGCTTATCACCTGAGCATCCGCCCAGTGCAACAGTCAGTGTAAGCAACATACTTGCCAAAAGAACCTTCCCCAATCCCTGTCTTCTTTTCGCCATGTCTTTTACTCCTTTTCATTTTTATTCATTTGTTATTCTGCCCCAAAAAGTACAGTTAATGTCTGACGGCATTATACCATCTTTCTGGTTCTGTCCGGAACTGTCAAGAAATAACTTGTGACAAGGTCATTGCCGTGTGTTATTTCTTAATAGTTCCTTAGATTGTATACAAATATTATTAAAAATGCAAGTCATTTTACAGACAATCTTGTTTTTTATTCTATACAAAGCCGCTGCCCTTACCCATGTCAGAACATGGGTAAAAGATGTGAACTGCAACTGTTCAGGTCATTTATCCAGCACCTTTTTCAGCTCATCCATAAATGTATTAATATCCTTAAACTCACGATATACCGACGCAAACCGGACATACGCCACCGCGTCCAAATCCTTAAGCTTGTTCATGACAAGCTCCCCGACGACACGGCTGCTGATTTCTTTTTCTTCACTATTCAGGATATCAGCCTCCACCTCGTCCACCAGGACATCAATGCTGTCCATGCTGACAGGACGTTTGTGACACGCCCTTAATACTCCTGTCTCAATTTTCGAACGGTCATATGCCTCTCTGTTATCATCCTTCTTGATAATAATAAGCGGAATCGCCTCCACTTTTTCATATGTGGTGAAACGCTTATTGCACTCGTCGCACACACGCCGCCTGCGTATGGAACTATTATCCTCAGCCGGCCTTGAATCAATTACCCTGGTATTTTCATGACTGCAAAACGGACATTTCATTCTAACCCTCCATTCTGCCAGCGTTCCAAAGATTTAGGCGCCAGCACAAATTTCATCCAAATTTAGTATAATTTATGTTTCCGTCAATGTCAATCAGGCATGTTTTCTTTTCAGGTATCCACGTAACAGTTCAGCCTTCGGCTTCCTGTTACAGGCATCTCTGGACTGAACTGTTATATATCTACCAGAATAAGGTCTGGTCCAATCTGCCTGATGCAGTTGTATGGTATGGCAATCACGGAATCATCCGTAATCATCGACCAGAATCCCTTGCAGCCTGGCACAATAATTTTGCAGATGCATCCCTTGCACTCGTCAATCTCCAGGTCACAGACGTGCCCAAGTCTTCTGCAATCCTTAATACAAATTACTTCTTTTTTCCTTAACTCCTTATAAGTCATCATAAAAAATCCCCCTTTCAGCAAGGTGCATTTATATATTATATGCGCCTCGCCAAAAGCGGGGAATCCTCATGGGACTGTCTTTATGAATTCTTGAACTCTATCTCTGTTATATCCACAATCTCATCTGCATTTTTTGCAAGCAGCAGCATGTAGCTGCCCGCATCCACCTTAAAGCCATGTGTCTCCTCATCAAAGTACGTAAAGGCTTCACGCTCAAGTATCAGCGACACCTCCCGCGCCTCGCCTGCCTCAAGATAAATTTTCTCAAATGCCTTTAACTCCTTAGAAGCCTTTTTTACCTTCGGGCACTTGTCTGCCACATAAATCTGGGCAACCGCAGCACCGGCACGGCTTCCTATATTGGAAACATCAAAGCTCACTTTCACACTTTTGCTCTCCGCCGTATCTTCAAGGACTTCTGCCCGGATTCCTGTCATCACAAAATCCGTATACGACAGCCCATAGCCAAATGGGAACGCCGTCGCAACATCATATGTGTCATAATACCTGTAGCCTACAAAAATGTCCTCCCCATAGCTTACCTTGTCGCCTCCCGGAAATTCGCCAAGCGCCACTGCCGGACAGTCCTTTTCGCTGAGGGGAAAGGTTTCCGGCAGATGCCCTGACGGATTGACATCCCCGAACAAGACCTCTGCAAGCGCAATTCCGCCCTCCATGCCTGCATACCAGCTGTATACCAGCGTATCAGCATTCTCAAGCCATGCACTCATGTCAACAGGCGAACCTGCCACAAGGGTTATGACCGTATCCGGCCTAACCTGTAATAGTTCGGAAATCAGCCTGTCCTGTTCATATGGAAGCTTCATGTCTGCCCTGTCCTGTCCCTCTGTATCATAGTCATGTGTCAGACCGCCCACAAAGATAACGGCATCTGCATCCCGTGCCGCCTCCAGGGCTTCTCTCCGGTATTTCTCATTCATTTCCGTCTGCCGCCGCTTCTTTTCCTCAGATTTTACCTTTACATCCGGCTCCGGTGAGCTCTGTGTCGTGTTGTTGTCCTGATTCAGGCTGTCTGCCTGACCATTCTCATTGTCACCAGTATTTGCCCAGATATTGCCGATGTCCTCATTGAAATATCCCGGCTTATAAATAATCTCCGTATTTCCCCCAAGAAGCATATTCAGCCCCAAAAGCGGCGTTATCTCATACAAAGCCTTAATCTCGGCACTGCCTCCGCCAGGCGCATGCTGCCTGTTGGCATTCTCTCCCACAACCAGAAGCTTCTTAATCTTCTTTCTGTCAAGCGGGAGGATTTCCTTGTCATTTTTCAGAAGCACGACAGATTCCCTCGCTGTCTGCCTCAATGCAGCCTTGTCTTCATAATCATTGTAGCCGCCTGCTTTGCGCTCCCCGTCAAGCATATGCAGCTTGTTCATCACATTTAATATATGGCGAACCTTCTCGTCTATCTTCGCGTATGCAGTCTTTTTGTCCACCTCTCCATTTTCAATCATGCGGATAATGGGTTCTGCCATATAATATTCGTCAAAATTATCCGTGACGGACATTTCCATGTCAAGTCCGTTCAGCAGCGCCTCCTTCGTGTCATGCACGCCGCCCCAGTCCGATACCGTGATTCCCTCAAATCCCCACTCTTTGCGGAGAATTTCATTCAAAAGATAATCGTGATGGCAGCAGTGCGTGCCTCGGAGTTTGTTATATGCTCCCATAATGCCTTTTGCCTTGCCCTTCTTAACTGCTGCCTCAAATCCCGGCAGATAGATTTCACGCAATGCCCGTTCACTGACTTCCACATCCACATCCAGCCGTCTGGTCTCCTGATTGTTGGCAGCAAAATGCTTCACGCATGAGGACACGTCATTTTCCTCAATGCCCTGCACGACCGGAACGACCATCTCTGAAACAAGATAGGGATCCTCCCCCATATACTCAAAACTTCTCCCGCACAGCGGTGTCCGCATAATGTTGATTCCAGGCGCAAGAATCATATCCTTGCCACGCCCCCTTGCCTCCTTGCCAAGCAGCCTGCCCATAGAATACGCAAGCGCCCTGTTCCATGTCGCCGCAAGGGCTGTATTACAAGGAAGACATGACACAAAATCAAAACTCAGACCAATTTCTTTCCATCTAGTAGTCTCAAATTCCTTTCTCACTCCTCTTGGTCCATCCGAGGTCTTAAAAGGAGGAATTCCGAGCCGTTCAACTCCCTTTGTGGTAAAACAGCCGCTCCCATGAATCATGTCAATTTTTTCCTGCAAGGTAAGCTGTGCAATCAGTTTCTCAATCTTTTCTTTGGTCATTATTCCTTGTCCCCTTTCTCTGTTCTGCTGGATGTTTTTAGTAAACGGAATCGTACAAACGCATTCATTCCCACTGCAAAGACAAACATTGCCAGTCCAAGCACCTGTGACACTGCAATCTGCGTTCCGGGAATCAAAAGCCGGTCTGTCCGAATTCCCTCTATGACAAAACGCCCTATTCCATATCCCCCAAGATAAAACAGACACATCTGCCCATGGTATTTTTTCCTTTTATGGTAGAAAAGCATAACAGCCAGAACACCCAGGTTCCAGACTCCTTCGTACAAAAAGGTAGGATGCACCTGTATAAAATTTACTTCGCCCATCACGGTCATGCCATCAATGTGCGACTGTGCGATATCCCACGGCCGCACTGCGTCGACGGGAAGCCGCATGGCAAAAACGGAGTCCGTATAACCGCCAAACACCTCTCTGTTAAAAAAGTTTCCCCATCTGCCGATAATCTGACCCAGAACAAGCCCGTATACTCCGCAGTCCCCAATCTGATATGGAGATATCTTCTTGAGCCTGCTATATACAAAAAGAGTAAGAAATGCCGCAATCACCGCGCCGTATATCGCAAGTCCGCCCTGCCTGAGATTAAAGACACCAAGAAGATTGTCCTTGTATAAATCCCACGAAAAGACCACATAGTAGATTCTTGCCCCGATGACGGAAAAAATTACCGCATAAATACCAAAATCCCATATAATATCCGTATCCATTTCCTCTTTTTTTGCCATCTGCACTGCCATCAGGACTCCGAGCATGACCCCGATGCCGATTATCAATCCGTAAAATGCAATCTCAAAGCCAAACACCGAAAAACTCTTGGGAAGATTTCTGAGATAAATTCCAAGATGCGGAAAGGCTATATCATTTACTCCCATATTATCAGGCATATATTTTACCTCACTCAACCATTATACTGTCAACCTAAACATTAAACCGGAACAAAATCACATCCCCGTCTTTTACCACATACTCCTTGCCCTCAAGACCGACAAGTCCCTTGTCCCTTGCTGCTGCAAGAGAGCCATTTTCCAGTAAATCCTTATAATTCACAACCTCTGCGCGGATAAAACCGCGCTCGAAATCCGTATGAATCTTTCCTGCCGCCTGCGGCGCCTTTGTGCCGATCTTGATTGTCCACGCGCGGCATTCATCCTCTCCCGCAGTGAGGAAGCTGATTAAGCCCAGCAGCCTGTAGCTCGCGGATATCAGCTTGTCCAGACCGGATTCCTTTAATCCCAGATCCTCAAGGAACATTGATTTCTCATCGTCGTCAAGCTCTGCAATCTCCTGCTCAATCTGGGCACAGATAACAAATACCTCAAATCCTTCACCTGCCGCATACTCACGGACTGCTTTGACACCCGCATTGTCAGCGCCGTCATTTGCAAGGTCATCCTCCGCTACATTTGCCGCAAAGATAACAGGCTTGTCTGTCAATAGATTATACCCATTTCTCCACAAAACTTCCTCATCATCTTCTGTCACAAAGCTTTTTGCCATTTTTCCTTCTTCAAGATGCGCCTTAATGCGCTCTGCGAGCGCAAGCTCCTTTGCCTGCGTCTTATCATTTTTAGCGCCCCTTGCAACCTTTGCGATGCGCCGCTCAAGAATCTCGATATCCGAGAAAACAAGCTCCAGATTTATCGTTTCAATATCCCGCAGCGGATTGATGCTTCCGTCCACATGGACAATATTGGAGTCCTCAAAGCACCTTACAACATGGACAATCGCATCCACCTCGCGGATGTTGGCAAGAAACTGGTTTCCAAGTCCTTCTCCCTTTGATGCGCCCTTTACCAGCCCTGCAATATCAACAAACTCAATCACTGCAGGCGTCACCTTTTTCGTGTGATAAAGCTCACCGAGAAGCCGGATTCTCTCATCCGGCACCGTTACAACACCCACGTTCGGGTCAATTGTACAGAACGGATAGTTTGCCGACTCCGCGCCTGCCTTTGTCAGGGAATTAAACAATGTACTCTTACCTACGTTTGGGAGTCCTACAATTCCTAGTTTCATATCTTGTTATACCTACCCAGAAATCCTTTACTTTCAAGGGTTTCTGCCTTTCTCTATATTTTTACTACACAATCTACTACACAATTTTCAAGGCGCTTTCGATTCTCTCAACCTCTTTGACCTTCTCGTCCTCGGTCACATGGACGTACAAGTTCATCGTAATACCTACATTGGCATGACCTAAAATTACCTGTAAAGTTTTAGGGCGCATACCACCCTCAATACATCTTGTCGCCATTGTGTGTCTTAAAACATGCATCGAGAAACGTTCAATACCAGCCTTATCACATAATTTGAATAATGCAGTGTCATAAGCTGAATTTTTTGTCGGTTCGCCTTTCCTGCAAAGAAATACATGTTCTTTAAACTGCATATTGATCACTTTGATTTCTCTGATTTTCTTTTTCTGCCTTTTCAATATTGCAACAGCTTCTTCTGTCAAAGGTACGTCACGATAGCCGGATTTACTTTTCGGCTCACCAATCCGCCATTCACCCGCACTATACCTAAATTTCTTATTGTATTTGGTCTTAGGAATTGTAGGAAAATAAGTGCTCAGATTGCGCAGAATATTTCTTCAAAATTGTAGGAGAAAAAACGTAGGCGTAGCGGGCTACGGCGAGGCTTTTTATCCTGCAAGATTGGAGAAATAGACAAGCAAGATGTGTCACTTATTTTTCTACAGTTCCTTATGCTGTCACCTTTTATATTTTCTATCCAGTAATTAAACCATGCCGTCACTGTCATATCCCCAGACGCATTGATACCACCATGCTCATCTTCAAATTTTGCATCCGCATACCACTTACGGCATTCCTGTAGCTTTGGGAAATACTTTTGAACTGATTTACCAGTTCTTTTGCTTACAAATCGTGCTGTGTATAAACCATCCTTTCTTTGACAGATACCGACTCCAAGCTCCCTGCCTTTTAAGTCCTTACCCATAAAATCAACTCCTTTCTGCTGTTATCCAACAAAAAGAGTCTGATACAAGCTTATATTATAGCATATCATCCAGCATTTTGGAATAATCAAATTAAATTTTCTGCCTGAATCCTGTCCTAAATTTCCAAACTTTTTGATATGTATGTGGAAAAAATAAACATGATATCGGCGATCAGTAATCAGGGAAGATGCCATTTCCTGTGCTATGAGGAGAACATGACGCAGCAGAGATTTATAGACTTTATGGAACGCCTTGTTAAAGACACGGACAGGAAAGTCTTATTTA
>ERZ778504.1136-NODE-1136-length-21265-cov-7.003065_pt1 | contig 21265 bp, 12 predicted proteins | sample MGYA00510046_ERZ778504 | MGnify/ENA primary metagenome ERZ778504 (study PRJEB29527, sample SAMN07138964) | mouse gut metagenome | material: feces | host: mouse | place: China:Nanjing | collected 2016-01-25 ...
CCTCGGACGCCTCGATCCGGATGGCGCCGGGCGAAGACGTCTACATGCTGCTCGGGAAGGACATGGGCGACATTCCCGATGCCACGAAACCTTCGGGCATCAAGATAGTGAGCTGCATGGAGGTCAACGAGACCAATCCGCTCAACAACCTGGAATTCACGCTCAAGAACAGCGGCAAGATGCTGGTCGACATCGTGGTGCTCTTCTCGTCCAACATGAACTACGACGCGAAGACCGGGCGGGTCTACATCTCCAACAACGAGAACATCCGTCACCTGCTGGACAACCGCGAGAAATACATCAAGCCCTTGCAGCAGCGCGGCATCAAGGTGGTGCTGAGCATGATGGGCAACCACGACCGGGCCGGCGTGGCGGGGCTGGCCGACGAGACGGCGCGTGCGTTCGCCCGCGAACTGAAAAACTTGTGCGAAGCCTACGAGCTGGACGGCATATTCTGGGACGACGAGTATTCGGACTACGCAGAGGGCCCGGGCTTCGTCTATCCGGCGTCGGGCGCCGCGGCGGCGAGACTGATTTACGAGACCAAGCAGGCGATGCCCGACAAGCTCAACATCGTCTATATGGCCTACATGGGCGATTATATGGCCGGAACCTACCGCCCGGGACGGCTCTACAACCTCCCCGACGTGGACGGCCGTCCCTCGGCCGAATGGGTCGACTACATGCTCAACGACTACCGCCACGAAGACTTGGTTACGGGCTATCCGGTGCAGCGGCTGGGCATCTACCCCGAGGAGTATTTCAAGGACGTATTCAACCTCATTATCGCGGGCCAGGACGAGTACCAACAGATGCTCGACACCGGGTGCCAGGTCCACATGATTTTCGCCATGGACCCCACGCGAGCCAACTTCTCCCAGCCCAATCCCAACCGGGTGGGCTGCCAGCTGGAGTCGATGCGGAACATCGCGTCGCGGCTTTTCGGCGACCAGCTGGTCTGGTCCGGCAAGACCTACGCCAAGGACTGGTAGCCCCGGTCCCTGCATGAAAACGAACACCAAATTACACACCTAAAACTTAAATCAAAATGAAAAAGTATCTGATTCTGCTTGCTTCGGCAATGCTCGCATGGTCGTGCGGCGATGACAAGAACGTGGACGAACCGCAGAAACCCGAACCGCCCGTGACGGAAGCGGCCATCTCGCTGAGCGCGACGGAGTATGCCTTTGCCGCGGCCGGGGGTACGTCGGACGAAATCACGGTGACGTCGAGCGGCGCATGGGAGCTCATCGGCGACGACAAGGTATTCGAGCCGTCGGCCAAGTCGGGCGAAAACGGCGACAAGGTGACCTTCACCGTAGGCGTGAACCCCAAATCGGAGGAGCGCACCGAGACGTTCCAGTTCCTGTGCGACGGTGAGATTGCCGAGCTGACGCTCACGCAGTCGGGCGGAGACGAGCTCACTATCGAGACGCGCGAATATGCGGCACCCGTCAAGGGCGGCAGCATCTATGTTGAGGTCAAGGCTTCGGGTGCCTTTGAATACACCGTCGAGGAGGGGGCCGACTGGCTGACCAAACCGACGGCCGCTTCGGCTGCCGCTGCAACTCCGGAACGTGCGGAGCTGGTGGCCGCCGCCAACGACACGGGCAAGGCCCGCCAGGCAACGGTGACTTTCACGCTGGGCGAACTTTCGGTTCCGGTAGTGGTGACGCAGGCGCAGAACGATGTGCTGAAAGTCGCTGAGGGGACGGACGTAACTTATAATGTCGGCAAACCCGCCGAGACGATTGCGTTCGCATTCGAGGCCAACTTCAAGCCTGCGGTCGCTGCTTCGGCCGATTGGATTACCGTAGGTGAACCCGTGGCCGCTTCGGCCGAGGAGGGTGTTGCGGCCTATACGCTCAGCATCGAAGTGGCCGCCAACGACGGCGAACCGCGCGAGGGTAAGGTGACCATTGCCCATCCGGAGAATGCAGAACTCAATTTGGAGGTTACCATCAAGCAGGAAGGCGAGGAGCCGCTGCCGGAAGGTGCGGTGCGCATTCCCGATGCCAATTTCCGCAAGGCTCTTTTGAAACTGAACTATATCGCGAGCGACGCCAGCGAAGTCTGCATGCTGACCGATGCAGGCAAGAACGCTACCGAAATGAATGTCAGCAAGAATAACCTTGCCACTCTTGTAGGGACCGGGACTGAAATTGCCGACCTGACTGGTATCGAAGCCTTTACCAACCTTACCAATTTGTCGATTTGGGGTAATACCGAAATCACGCGTCTGGATTTGAGCAAGAATACAAAAATTTCTTCTTTGAATATCAATCAGCTGACCAAGCTTACCTATGTCAATCTGGGTGCGATCAACATCGCTGGCTGGTTTTCGCTCGTCAACCTTACGGGCAGCGAACTGACGGTGATTTCGAGCGGCACGTTCGGCACGTTCGAGTGCAACGGCAGCAACATCCGTTCGGCCGATTTCTCGCAGTGCACCGGATTGGTCAACGTAGAACTCAAAGGCTGGCAGAATCTCGAGGGAACCATCGACCTGCGCAACTGCGTGAACCTGAACAAACTGATATTGAATTTCTGCCCCAAGCTGCAGAAGCTGATTCTTCCGGCTTCGCGTGAAGGCGTGATGACCTACAGCCCGGGCGGCGATGTCAATCCCGATTTGATTGTAGAATATAAAGAATATAAATAACCCCCGAATCTTTGCAATACCCGATGACCCCGGCCCTCCTGAGGAGGGCCGGTTTTTTTGTGCGAATCGGAAATATTATATATTTCCGCGGGGCGGAGCGGGAAAAATCCGGAGCAAAAAATTTGCGGGAATAACAAAAAACGCTACCTTTATTTTTCATTCGGACGCGATACCGCCATGAACCGCACACCCAAGAATTCCCCCCCCCACGGGCTGGAGGAGGTCTACGCGAAATACAAACCGTATTTCGTGCGGATCGCCGTGTCGTATGTGCGTGACCGAATGGCGGCCGAAGACCTTGTCGCGGACACTTTTCTGAAAGCCTGGGAGAACCGCGCGGAGACGGCGCCCCGCAACCTGCCCGCCTACCTGCTGACGATGCTCAAGCGCAAATGCCTGGACCATCTGCGCGATAGGGCCATTCACCTGCGGATTCATCAGGACCTCCACCGGACCGAGCAGCGGGTGGTCGGCGAGCGCGTCGCTCGGCTCGAAGCCAACGACCCCCAGAACCTCATGATGACCGAAGCGCTTGCCATCATCGAGCGCGAACTGCGCCGGATGCCCGAACAGCGGCGCCGGATTTTCGTGGCCCATCGTTACGAAGAGATGTCCTACCGCGAAATCGCCGCTGTGTACGAGCTTTCCGAGGGCCAGGTGACCTATGAACTCCGTGCGGCGAAAGAGACGCTGAAAGCCGCGCTCAAGGATTATCTTCCGCTCGTCGGATTGCTTCTCAGCGGCCTTTGAGAAGCCGGAAAATTCCCCTTCCGAATTATTAAAAATATTTATTTGCAGGATTTTGCGATTTTTTTCGCAAATCCCGCTTCGTTGTGCGTCAATATAGCGATTATGGAGAAAGAGACATTGTACCGCTATGTGGCGTGCCAGGCATCGCCCGAAGAGGAGACGGCCGTACTGACTTGGCTGGATGCCGACCCCGCACACGAATCCGAGCTTGCCGAGGTGCAGCGCCAGCACGATCTGGTGGCCATGAGCGCCCCGGTCATCAACGAGCTCTATGCCAAGGACCGCACTTTCCGGCTTGGCCGGGCCCTGCGTCGTTGGAGCGCCGCTGCGGCCGCAGCCGTTCTGCTGGCGTTCGGCGGCTATAATTTTCAGGTCGCGCGGGATTTCTCGCAGCGCGGCGAACAGCTGCTGACGGTTTCGGTGCCCTACGGACAGCGTGTCAATCTGACTTTGCAGGACGGCACTTCGGTGTGGCTCAACGCCGGAACGACGTTCCGGTATCCGGCGCTTTTCACGGGGCGTGAACGCCGGGTGGAAATCGACGGCGAAGCGCGGTTCGAGGTGGCGCACGACGCCAGGCATCCTTTCATCGTGGAGACCTACGCCTGCGACGTGGAGGTCCTGGGTACCAAATTCAATGTCATGGCCGAGGAGCGGAACGGCCTTTTTGCCACGGCCTTGTTCGAGGGGCGTGTCGCCGTGACGAACCGCATCGTTCCCGGCGAGCGGCTGATGCTGGAACCCGACGAAGTGGTGACGCTCGAGGGCGAACACCTGTGCCGGGCGATGATCGGCAGCGACGAGGAATACATGTGGACGAACGGAATCATCGGGCTCACGGGCCAGACGTTCGCCGAGCTGATGCACCGCTTCGAGAAGACTTTCGGCGTGACGATCCGCATCGAGCGCGAACCCTCCATCCGCATCGGACAGGGTAAGATCCGCCAGTCGGTCGGCATCGACAATGCGTTGGAGGTGCTCCGGCGCTTCGGCGATTTCGAGTACGTGAAAGACGAGCAGAGCAATACGATAACCATCCGATAAACCAAGTATAATCCGAAAATCCGACTGCCTATGATGTAAGCCGACCTTGTTTGAAGATCGAATGACATTGCCGGAACTCCGAAAAAATGGCCTGCACGGATAGTAGCGTATCCCGCAGGCCGGGGTTCGGGCGAATTCTCTACCTAAACCTAAAATGAACAAATTTATGAATAAAAAGATTTTCCGGCAGGCGAAAAGGGCTTTCGTGTTCCTTTTTGTGTTCGGATTGTGTCTTTGCCGGCTGCAACCGGCGGTGGCGCAGAACAGCAGCTTGCCTCAAGTGACGATCCGCATGGACCGTGTTCCGATGTCCGAAATCATGTCCGAAATCGAGCAGCAGACCAAATATCTGTTCGTCACGGGCGCGGACGTCAAGACCGACCGTATCGCCAGCCTCGACGTGACGGCGGCTCCCCTCACCGAGGCGCTGAACCGGATGGTCGCAGGCACCGACCTGAGCTACGACATCCGTTCGCTGAGCATCATCCTTTCGGTGAAAAAGGCCGAGCAGCCCGCTTCCATTACGGGTTATGTGCACGATGCAAGCGGCATGCCGATCATCGGTGCGACGGTCATTGTCCGTGACACCTATATCGGTGCTACGACCGACGCCGAAGGCCGCTTCGCCATGTCGGTTCCCGCTCCTTCGACGGCTTGGCTCGAAGTGAGCTATCTGGGCTACGAGCCCCAGGCGCTCGCCATCGGCAGCCGCACTTCGTTCGACATCACGCTCCAGGAATCGGCTTCCGAAATCGAGTCGGTGGTGGTGACCGCCCTCGGTATCAAGCGTTCGGAAAAGGCGCTGTCGTACAACGCTCAGAAAATCAACGCTGAAAGCATTGTCGCTGTCAAGGACGCCAACTTCATCAATTCGCTCAGCGGCAAGGTCGCCGGTCTGAACATCAACGCTTCGTCGTCGGGCGTGGGCGGTGCGTCGAAAGTGGTGATGCGCGGCTCGAAGTCCATCGAGCAGTCGTCGAACGCGCTCTATGTCATCGACGGCATCCCGATGTGCAACTTCCGCAGCGACGGCAGCGAGGAGTTCGATTCGCAGGGCGCTTCGGAAGCCATCGCCGACCTCAACCCCGAGGACATCGAGTCGATGACCGTGTTGTCGGGTGCTGCCGCGGCGGCGCTCTACGGTTCGGATGCCGCCAACGGTGCCATCCTCATCACGACCAAGCGCGGTACGGCCGGACAGACTTCCGTGACGGTGACCAGCAACACAGAGGTGCTCACGCCTTTCGTGACGCCGATGTTCCAGACCCGCTACGGCACGGGCGACAAGTTGGCCGGAGCCACCAACGGCATCTATTCGTGGGGCGAGCGTCTTAATTCTTTCAATTACAGAGGATTCGACCCTACCTCCGATTATTTCCAGACGGGTGTCGTGGGTACCGAGACGGTTTCGTTCTCGACCGGCAACGAGCGCAGTCAGACCTATGCTTCGGCCAGCGCCGTCAATTCGCGCGGTATCATCCCCAACAACGGTTACGACCGTTACAACTTCACGTTCCGCAACACCTCGTCGTTCCTCAAGGACAAGCTCAAGCTCGACGCAGGTGCCAGCTATATCATCCAGACCGACCGCAACATGGTCAACCAGGGTGTTTATTCCAACCCGTTGGTGTCGGCCTACCTCTTCCCGCGCGGCGACGACTGGGCGGACATCAAGATGTACGAGCGCTACAATGCGTCGCGCGGCATCTACGAGCAGTATTGGCCGACGATGGGTGCCGACACCTACCAGATGCAGAACCCCTACTGGATCAGCTACCGCAACCTGCGCGAGACCCGCAAGGACCGTTACATGCTCAACGCGTCGCTGACCTACGACATTCTCGACTGGCTGTCGGTGTCGGGCCGAATCCGGGTCGACAACTCCAACAGCGATTATACCGAGAAGCTCTACGCTTCGACCAACAACTTGCGCACCGAGGGTTCGCCCAACGGTCTGTACGGCATCACCAAGACCAACGACCGCCAGACCTACGGCGACGTGATGGTCAACATCAACAAGACTTTCGGCGATGACTGGAGCCTGCAGGCCAATGTCGGCGCTTCGATTTCGGACCTCTATTCCGACGCATCGAAGGTCCGCGGTCCCATCGCCTACGGCGAGCAGACGGGTTACGACAAGGACGGCAACCCCATCTACGAGCCCAACAACATTCCGAACGTCTTCAACGTCTACAACCTTTCCAACTCGAAGACCGTCCGCGAGCAGATCGGCTGGCGCGAGCAGTCGCAGTCGATCTTCTTCTCGGCCGAAGCCGGGTTCAAGGGGGCTTATTACCTGACGGTGACGGGCCGCAACGACTGGCCCTCGCAGCTGGCAGGTCCCAATTCGGTGAATTCTTCGTTCTTCTATCCGTCGGTGGGTGCTTCGATCGTATTGTCGGAAATCATCCCGAACATGCCCAAGGACCTCTCCTATGTCAAACTGCGCGCATCCTATGCGTCGGTGGGTCTGGCTTTCTCGCGTTTCTATGCCAACCCGACCCGTTCGTGGAACGCTTCGACCAATAGTTGGAACCTCTCGTCGCAGAGCCCGCTCTACGACCTGAAACCCGAGCGCACCAAGTCGTTCGAGGTGGGTCTGACGATGCGTTTCCTGCGCCACTTCAACCTGGACGTTTCGTACTACAACACCCGCACCGTCAACCAGACTTTCAACACGGGTATCCCCGCGAGCTCGATGTACAGCAAGGTCTACAAGCAGGACGGCGACGTGCGCAACCGCGGTTTCGAGCTCTCGCTGGGCTACCGGAACACCTGGAACCGTTTCTCGTGGGAAAGCAACTTCACGGCCAGCGCCAACAGCAACAAAATCATGCGGCTGGGCAAGGAGGTGGTCGATCCCAACACGGGCAAGGTGATTCCCATCGGCGACCTCAACGTGGGCGGCATGGGTAACGTGCGCTTCATCCTGCGCGAGGGCGGTTCGTTGGGCGACATTTACTCGCGCGCCGACCTGCGCCGCGATTCCAACGGCGACATCTACCAGGACATGGACGGCAATATCTTCGTCGACAACAAGACCCAGACCAAGGACTTCATCAAGCTGGGTTCCGTCTTCCCCGATGCCAACCTGGCGTTCCGCAACGACTTCCGCTGGCGCAACCTCAATTTCGGGTTCCTGCTGACGGCCCGCATCGGCGGCGTGGTCTACTCGCGTACGCAGGCCGTGATGGATTACTACGGTGTCTCGGAGGCTTCGGCCGCAGCGCGCGACGCCGGCGGCATCGTCTTCAACGGCAGCGACATCATCGACGCGCGGAAGTGGTACCAGACCGTGGCCAACGGCGATACCACCCCGCAGTACTACACCTATTCGGCTACGAACGTGCGGTTGCAGGAGGCTTCGATCGGCTATACGATTCCGCGCAAGCTGCTCGGCAACGTGTGCGACATCACCGTGTCGGTGGTGGGTCGCAACCTGTGGATGCTCTACAACAAGGCGCCGTTCGACCCCGAAGCCGTGGCTACGACGAGCAACTACTACCAGGGTATCGACTACTTCATGATGCCTTCGTTGCGCAGCGTCGGCTTCAACCTGCGTGTCAAATTCTAACCAAGCTAAAACGCCATGAAATTCAACATATCGAACCTCAAGGCGGTCTTTGCGGTGGCGGCGCTCGGCGCGGCTTCCTGCACGGCCAACTACGAAGATATCAACCGGAACCCCTACGAGGTGACCGGCGAGGAGATGGAGCGCGACGGTTACGCCATGCGGTCGTTCATGACCACCATGCAGAGCTGGGTCGTTCCGACCGACCGCAACCAGTGCCAGTTCACCGACGTGCTGCTGGGCGGTCCCTACGGCGGGTACATTACCGACGCCAACAACGGTTTCAACGCCGGAAAGTTCTCGACCTACGACCCGCAGTCGAACTGGTCGCCGGTGTTCTACCGTGTCATCTATACCAATGAAATGTCGAACTTTTCGGAGCTGTGCAAGGTGACCGAGGACGAGAACGCCATCGCCGTGGCGAAGGTGGTGAAGGTGGCCGGCGTGCACCGTGTCTCCGACACCTACGGTCCGATTCCCTACACGCAGGTCGGCACGGGCGCCAATCCGGTGCCGCTGGATTCCGAAAAGGAGGTCTTCAAGGCCATGTTCGCCGACCTGGACGCCGCCATCGAGGTGCTGACGCGCAACCGCGCAGGCATGATTTCGACCGACGCCGACCGTGTCTACGGCGGTAACCTGGAGCGTTGGGGCCGTCTGGCCAATTCGCTCAAGCTCCGCCTGGCGATGCGTATCGTCTACACCGATTTCACCACCGAGGACGGCCGCACTCCGCAGCAGCTGGCCGAAGAAGCCGTCGCTTCGGAGTTGGGCGTCATCGCCGACAATGCAGGCAACGCCATGTACATGGGCTTCGGTAAGGACGGCAATCCTTTCTACGTCTGCTTCTTCAGTTTCAAGTCCGGTGAGGGCGACCACCGCATCGCTGCCGACATCACGTCGTTCATGAACGGTTACGCCGACCCCCGCCGCGCCAGCTATTTCAACGAGGCGACTTTCAGCGGCGGCGGTTACGTGGGTCTGCGCAACGGCATTCGGATTCCCGACGACGAGCGTATTAACAGGTATTCGCGTTACAACGTCACGGCTTCGACGTCGCTCATGTGGATGAACGCTTCGGAGGTGGCATTCCTGCGCGCCGAGGGCGCCCTGCGCGGCTGGGCGATGGGCGGCGACGCCAAGACGTTCTACGAGGAGGGTATCCGGCTGTCGTTCGAGCGCTGCGGCGTGGCGGACCAGCTGGCGGCCTACATGGCTTCGGCGGCGCTTCCGGGCAGCTATGTCGACCCGGCGTTCGGTCACGATTATACCAACCTCTCGACGGTGACGATTCCGTGGGACGATGCAGCCGATTTCGAGGAGAACCTCGAACGGATCATCACCCAGAAATGGATCGCCAATTTCCCGCTGGGTTCCGAAGCGTGGGCCGATTACCGCCGCACGGGTTATCCGCAGTTGTTCCCCGTGGTGGTCAACAACAACCCCGACATCACGAACTTGCAGTTGGGCGCCCGCCGTCTGACTTACCCGCTGGAGGAGTACGAGGCCAACGGCGCGACGATTCAGGCCGCTGTGGACGAGTGGCTGGGCGGTCAGGACAAGATGTCGACCCGGCTGTGGTGGGACTGCAATCCCCGGATCCGCTAACCTATAAAACCGACAAACCATGAATTTCAATATCAGAAAACATATCCTGCCCCTCGCAGCCGTTCTTTTCATGGCGGGCTGCCACGAGGCGGTCGAACCCGAATCCATCGGGGTCAACTACGGGTCGTTCGAGCAGGCGCACCCCGAGCTCTACGCGCAGTACATGCAGGCGGTTCGGGAGTACAAGGCGGGTGCTCACAAGGCGGTGTTCGTGACGATGGACGTGCCCGAAGCGGGCGCTGCCACCACCCACCGCACGCAGCACTTCATGGCCATTCCCGACAGCGTCGATTTCATCGTGGTCAATACGCCCCGGGAGCTTTGCCGGACGCTGGTCGACGAGATGCGGCAGGTCCGCGAGGTGAAAGGGACGCGCGTTCTCTTCAACATCGACTTGCAGACGTTCGAGAACGATTGGACGCAGGTGCTCAAGGAGGACCCGTCGCTCACCGAGGAGGATGCGCTGGCTTATCTCGACGGACGCGTCGATGAGCAGATTGCGCTGGCCGACCGCTGGGGTTACGACGGTTTCATCTTCACCTACCCGGGTCTGGCCGTGGGCAGTATGCAGGGCGAGGCGCTGGAAGTCTATTCCGCCCGTCAGGACGCGTTGTTCGCGCCCATCCGTGCATGGCATGAAGCCAATCCGTCGCGCTTGATTATCTTCCGCGGCTTCACCGGAGCCCTCACGGAGGCCAACATTCCGTTGCTCGAAGAGTGTGCCTACATGATTCTGTCGACCAGCAGCGTGAGGACGCTCGACGAGATGTCGTTCTCGGCTCTGACCGCCGTCAGGGTGGCAGGCGTGCCGGCCGACCGGCTCATCGTGACCGCCCAGACCACCCGTCCCGGCGACGACAAGAAGGAGTTCGGTTACACCGGCATGGCCGATAGCTTCGGCAACACGATCGAGGCTATCGAGGCTTGGGCCGGGTGGACCACGCTTCCTTCGCCGGCTTACACGCGTGCGGGTCTGCTTATCGAGGACGTCCGCTACGACTACTACAACCCCGCCAAGGTGTGGGCCAAGACCCGCGAGGCCATCGGCATCATGAATCCCTCCCTCTAAAACTGAAAGCCATGAAATACAACAAATGCCTTTTGGTTCTTTCGGCGCTCGCCGCAGTCGCTTTCACGGGCTGCAAGAACGACGATCCCGACAAGCACCATTTCGACAACAAGTTCTACATTTCGTCGGCCCTCATGTCCGACGACCTGCTCATCAAGAGCGACACTCCGGGTTACACCAAGACCATCGAGTCGCGTCTGTCGATGCCCGCCGAGCAGCCCGTTGCGGTGACTATCGAAGCCGTGCCCGCCGAGGTGGCCGCCTACAACATGATCTACGGCGACAACGCCGTGGTGCTCCCTGCCGAATGTTACGAGCTTTCGTCGAACGAAATCAACATCGCGGCCGGACAGGTGGCGGGCGAGACCATCGAAATCGAGTTCAAGGACATCAACACGCTCGACGGCAGCCAGCGTTACGTGCTGCCCGTGACGGTCACTTCGTGCAAGGGCGTCGGTCTGCTCGACAGCCGCACGACGGTCTATTTCGTGGCCCGTCAGGGTGCGATGATCAATGTGACGGCCAATATCGCTTACATGTATTTCCCGGTCAATTGGTCGGCCGAGGCGCGCCCTCTTATCAGCGGTATGAAGCAGGTGACCGTCGAGGCCCTGTTGCGCAGCGCCGATTGGGTCGACGGCCGCGGCGACCCTCTGAGTTCGGTCTTCGGCATCGAGGGCAATTTCCTCGTGCGTATCGGCGACGCCGACCGTCCGCGCGACCAGCTCCAGCTGGCTACGGGTTCGGCCAACGGCGGCAACTGGCCTGCGGCCAATGCCGCACCGGGTCTTCCGGTCAACGAGTGGGTCCATATCGCCGTGGTGTGGGATGCCATCAACGGCGAGCGCATCTACTACCAGAACGGTGTGCAGGTGGCCTACTCCAACCAGGCGATGAGCGGCTCGGTCACGCTGACGGGCGACTGCTACGTCGGCAAGTCGTATAACGACGAGCGTTATATCCCCGGTGAAATCTCCGAGCTGCGCGTTTGGAGCGTTGCCCGCACGGCCGACGAGATCGCCAACAACATCTACGGCGTCAACCCCGAAAGCGAAGGGTTGGTGGCCTATTGGAAGTTCAACGAGGGTGTCGGTTCGTCGATTGTCGACCACGCCAACGGTACGAATCTTTCGGCCGTGGGCGGTACTCCGACGTGGGTTCCCGTCACGCTTCCCGAAATCAAATAATCCCTAACAGCCATTTACGTATGAAAACCAAATATTTCAAATCCGGCATTCTTGTCGCAGCCGCATGGCTGTGCGCCGCTGCGTTCAGCTCCTGTTCGGAAGATGTGACGGTGGGCGAGTGGAACGGTGCGGAATCCATCGAAACGGGTCTCAGCCAGACGGGCGCCCTGTTGCAGGACGCCGCTTCCGGCAAGTCGAATGCTTCCGTCGAGCTTTGGACAGCGACCCATACGGCCGACCTGCGTCTGGTCTTGACGAAAGCTCCCGCCGAGGGCTTCACCGCCAGGGCCAAGGTCGACACCGAATATGACATCGCGCAGTACAACAAGGCCAACGGCACCGCCTACGAGCTCTATCCGGCCGACAAGGTGACTTTCGCCAACGACGGTCTCTTCGCCGCCGCTGAGCGCAGCGCCGAAATGACGCTCGAAATGACGGTTGCGGTTGCCGAAGGGCTCGTCGCAGGCAAAGGTTATCTGATTCCCGTGGCCCTCGAAGCCGAGGGCGTGGTCCTCAAGGAGAGCCATTGCTTCTATGTGGTCAAGGACATGACTTCGATGCCCACCTGTTACAAGGGCGACGACCTGCCCAAGGGATTCCTCTTCTTCGAGGTGAACGACGCCAATCCGCTCAACGCCCTGACGTTCGAGCTCGAAGACGGCCGTCTGCTGTGGGACGTGGTCTGCCTTTTCTCGGGCAACATCAACCACCATCCCGACCGCAACGCACCGTTCCTGAAGCTCAATCCGCAGACCCAGTACTGGATGGACAACAACGAGGTCTTCCTCCAGCCCCTGCGCAAGCGCGGTATCAAGGTTCTCATGTGCGTCCTGGGCAATCACGACCAGGCCGGCGTGGCCCAGCTTTCCGACTACGGTTGCCGGATGTTCGCCGAGGAGCTCGCCCGGTTCTGCGAGACTTACAATATCGACGGCGTATGCTTCGACGACGAGTACTCGAATGACCCCGATCTCTCGAATCCTTATTACGATGTGTGCGGTGCGCATCGTGCCGCTCGTCTGGCTTACGAGTGCAAAAAGGCCATGCCCGACAAACTGGTTGCCTCTTATTCCTACATGACGTTCAAGATCGATTTTTGGCCGACCGAGATCGAGGGGCAGAACATTGCCGAATGGTGCGACATTGCCGTAGCTGATTACGGCAGTACAACCTCGCCGTGCGGCAATATGACCGAGAAGCAGTGCTCGGGCATCTCGATGGAGTTCAACAACGGTTCGGGCGGTAATTTCTATGCATCCACCGCGCAGAGCATGCTCAATATCGACAAAGGCTGGTTCATGGGCTTCGCTCCCGACCCGCTGAAGAATTACGACGGTAGTGTGGACAAGAATCATTGGCGCAATATTTTCGTTAACCGGTTGAACAAGGGTCCCGAGAAGCTCTACGGTTCGCCGCTTAAGGCGCCTACCCATTTCTACAAGTTCGCCGATACTACGCGTTATAATTATCCCGACGACCTGCCGGCTCGCTATTCGCGTCCGGCGCAGTCCGAGTGGCCGAACTATTGATTCGATTCCGTTCCGCAGGCGGGGGCGGACCCTGCCCGCGGAACGATTTTAACCGAAAAAGAGTAAACAATGAAAAACATAGTTAGATACGCGCTGCTTTTCGCCCTTGCTGGCGGAGCCGCGCTTTTCACCGGCTGCCGTGCCGACGAGGAGGTCGGTTTGGCGGGTTATCCCCAAACTCCGGTCGGTGCGACGATTTCGGGCACTTCGGACCGGGTAGCCGTTTCCAAGGCTACCTACGATGGCGACGGCATGCTGAATCTCGAAGGGTCGCTTTCGGGCGAATATACCATCGCCCTGGCGCAGGCCAGCCCCGAGGATGTCACCGTCCGCGTGGAGCCCATCATCACCAACGTGCCTGCCGAGCTGGTCGAAATCAGCGCCAGCGAGCTGGTGATTCCGGCTGGCAGCAGAACGGCTTCCGTCTCGGTGACGATGACCGAGGAGGATTACGGTTTCATGGACAACGTACCTCAGTCCGTCACTTACGAACTGGGTGTGCGCGTGGTCGAGGCCCGCGGTTCGCAGGTTCCTGTGGTTGACGGCGAGGCCAAGTTGGTCATCGAAAAGGAGGCCTATATGGCTGCCGCATCGTTGGTGGGTATCGCTGGCAATGAATTGGTCATCACTCGCAATTATGTCGACGGTCAGATTCTGGACGAAGACCCGATGGCCTGCGAAGTGAAGGTCGTGACGGACCGTCCCGTGTTGGAGGATACGAAGTTCGTTGTCAAATCGGCGGGTATTCCCGAGGGGTTCGCCGATGACGAGAGTTTCGCGCCCGCAGCCGAGGTGACGATTTTGGCCGGGGAGAAAGAGTCTTCGGCAACGACATGGACGCTTGCCAACGATTTTCTCGAAGTCGACGACGTGCTCGGTACTTTCCCGATGCAGCTCTCGATTGAGATGGTCGGCGAATCGGCTACTGCCGTCGTCGACCCGGAGGACGCCGGGGTGGCGATTCAAATCGTGAAGATGTCCGATTTGGTGAAGTTCCTGGCTGCGGCCGATGCGTCGTGGACGAAGTTACCTACGGCCGGTTGGACGGTGGAATCCAATGGTTCCTCTTATGGCGGCCACGATTTCAATACGCTTCTCTTTGACGGGTCGTCCGGTACCGATATTTCCGGAGATCCGCTGGAAATCATCATCGACATGAAAGTGTCGCAGAAGGTGGTCGGATTCAGTGTTACGTGCTTTGGGGTCTTTGACTATATGGGCAAGTCTTTCGAGTGTTCGACGTCGGAAGACGGCGAGAACTGGAAGTTGCATGGCGAACTGATGACGGCGGATGCGCCTAACAAGGAGTCTGGTGCTACCAACTATGTTCAGCTCACTCCCTGCAATGCGCGTTATGTCAAGTGGGTCGGAGTTGCGGAAACCTCTTACGGTGTCGACATTACGGAATTCTATATCTACGGCAAGAACTGACGCTGAAAGTCGGTTCTGAATAGGACCGGGGGCTCCGCACGTCTGTTGCGGGGCCTCCGCTTTTTTGCGCCGTCGATTCGCGGCCGTGAATTGTGAATAACTTGTCGATAGAATCCGCCGGGGGTGGTTGCGGGTGCGGCCGGAAAGCGCTACTTTTGTAACGTTGTATTCCGGCCCGGCGCCGGATTCCGCATACGCAATGATTGTTTTCGACCATAACGGGCCGGTGGGCCGCAGACGACGCCGCGAGGGCGCCGGGGCTTTGTCGCCGCACCTGCAATGCGTTTGCGGCGTTCGTTCGCGGGAGCGGCATGCGGCCGCATACATAATAAAAGGATAGATAAGAACCGCCATGACATAAAGTGCCGTGGCGGTTCGCTTTTGGGCTCTGTAAAAAAAAGATTGATGAAGAAGATGGAAACAGCGGTCAGAGTGGGCGTGATCATGGGTTCGGCGAGCGATTACGAGGTGATGGCCGAGGCCGTGCGCACGCTCGGGGAGTTCGGCGTCGGGCTCGAAAAGCGGGTCGTCAGCGCCCACCGTACGCCCGATTTGTTGTGCGAGTATGCCAAGACGGCGCGCGGGCGCGGTATCCGGGTCATCATCGCCGGGGCCGGGGGCGCGGCCCATCTGCCGGGCATGGTGGCGTCGATGACGACGCTTCCGGTGGTGGGCGTTCCCGTCAAGTCGCGGGCGCTCAGCGGGCTGGATTCGCTGCTTTCCATCGTGCAGATGCCTGCCGGGGTTCCGGTGGCCACGACCGCCATCAACGGGGCGAAGAACGCCGCTTTGATAGCCGTTTCGATACTGGCCTTGCAGGACGGGGAGCTTGCCGCGCGGCTCGACGCGTTCCGCGCCAAGCAGACCGCCGACGTGCTGAAAGCCGAATTGTAGGATGAAGACCATCGGTATCATAGGGGGCGGTCAGTTGGGGCTGATGCTTGCGCAGGAGGCGCGCAGGCTCGGGGTGCGCACCGTGGCGCTCGACCCGGCGGCCGATGCGCCCGCCTTTGCGGCGTGCGACGGCCGGATTGTGGCGGCCTACGACGACGCGGCGGCCTTGGAGGAGCTGTGCCGCCAATGCGACGCCGTGACCTACGAATTCGAGAACGTGCCGGGCGAAGTGCTGATACCCCTGGCCGAACGATACAACATCCCGCAGGGATTCAGGCCTTTGTGCGATTCGCAGGACCGCCTGCGCGAGAAGCGGAACGCCCGCGCCCACGGATTCGACACCCCCGACTTTGCGGCGGTGGACGACGAGCAATCGCTGCGCGATGCCGTGGCGCAGGTGGGTTATCCCTGCGTGCTGAAAACCCGGACACTGGGCTACGACGGCCACGGACAGGCCGTGCTGCGGTCGGAGGAGGACCTGGCCAAGGCGCTGCCGCTGCTGGCCGTGCCGTGTATCCTGGAAGCGTTCGTCGATTTCGACTACGAGGCCAGTTTGGTCATGGTGGCGGACGGTAAAAAGGTGGTGACTTTCCCCGTCGGGCGCAATATCCACCGCGACGGCATTCTCGACCTTTGCTGCATTCCGGCCCAGGAGCTTTCGCCCGGGCTGGAGCAGCGCATGCGCCGGACCGGAGAAAGTTTCATGCGGGCGTGCGGCTATACCGGGATTCTGGCCGTCGAACTCTTCGTGAAAGGCAACCGCTTTTGGTTCAACGAGATGGCGCCGCGTCCCCACAACTCGGGCCATTGGACCATCGAGGGGTGCACGACCAACCAGTTCCGCGAGTTGGTGCGCTACCTGGCGGGTCTTCCGTTGGAGGAGCCGCGGCTGCAGGCGCCGACGGTCATGAAGAACATTCTGGGCCGCGACCTCGAAGCCGCCGAACGGCTGGCGGCCGAGCGGCACGACGGGGTCTTCGTCCACCTCTACGGCAAGAGCGAGAGCCGCCCCGAACGCAAGATGGGCCATGTGACGTTCGTGGGGACCGATGCGGCGGACTACGCAGCCCGCTGGGCCGGAAAATTCGTCCAATAGAAAAACAGCCATAATGAAAAACTACCGTATTTTCGTCGAGAAACTGCCCCGCTTCCGGGTCGAAGCCGAGAGCCTGCGGCGCGAACTGAATGCCGATCTGGGGCTGTCGCTCCGCACGCTGCGGCTGCTGAACGTCTACGACCTGTTCGGCTTCAGCGCGGAGCTGCTCGAAAAAAGCCGCTATGCCGTCTTCGGCGAGGTGGTCACCGACACCGTGAGCGAGGAGTGCGACCTGAGCGGCCACAAGTATATCGCCGTCGAGTTCCTGCCCGGGCAGTTCGACCAGCGGGCTGCGTCGGCGGTCGACTGCGTGCGGCTGATCGACCCTTCGGCCGACGTGCGCATCCGTTCGTCGAAGCTGCTGCTGTTCGATGCCGACGTGAGCGACGCCGAGTTGGCGAAAGTCCGCCGTTATTATATCAATGCCGTCGAATCGCGCGAAAAGGACCTCGCCGTGCTCAGCGACATGGAGCAGGCCGAGGTTAGGCCGGTCGAAGTGCTGGAGGGCTTCCGCGCCATGGAGGACGCCGACTTGCAGCCTTATTGCAAGCGGCACGGGCTCGCCATGAACGCCGACGACCTGCGCGAGGTGGTGCGCTACTTCCGCGGCGAGGGGCGCGACCCCTACGAGACCGAACTGCGGATTCTGGACACTTACTGGAGCGACCATTGCCGCCATACGACTTTCACGACCGAGCTCACGGGCATCACGGTCGAAGAATCGTTCCTCAAGGAGGAAATCGAGGATTCGCTGGCTCTGTACCTGCGCATCCGCCGCGAGTTGGGGCGCGAGCACAAGAGCCTCTGCCTGATGGACATGGCGACCATCGGTGCGCGCTATCTGCGCCAGCAGGGGTTGCTGGACGACATGGAGGTGAGCGACGAGAACAACGCCTGCTCGGTCTATGTCGACGTGGACGTCGACGGGAAGACCGAGCGCTGGCTCTTGCAGTTCAAGAACGAAACCCACAACCATCCCACCGAAATCGAGCCTTTCGGCGGTGCTTCGACCTGCCTGGGCGGCGCCATCCGCGACCCGCTGTCGGGCCGCAGCTACGTCTATCAGGCCATGCGGGTGACCGGCGCGGGCAACATCTACCGAAAGGTGAGCGACACGCTTCCGGGCAAGCTGCCGCAGAGTGTCATTTCGCGCAAGGCCGCCGCGGGCTATTCGAGCTACGGCAACCAGATCGGCTTGGCGACGACCCACGTCCGCGAAATCTACCACGACGGTTACGTGGCCAAACGTCTCGAGGTCGGGGCCGTGGTCGGCGCCGTCAAGGCCGGGAACGTGCGCCGCGAAAAGCCTGCGCCGGGCGATAAAATCATCATGCTCGGCGGCCGCACGGGGCGCGACGGCATCGGCGGTGCGACGGGTTCTTCCAAGGAGCACGATTCGCATTCGCTCGAAACGTGCGGCAGCGAGGTCCAGAAAGGCAACGCCCCCGAGGAGCGCAAGCTGGAGCGGCTGTTCCGCCGTCCGGAGGTGACGCGCCTTATCAAGAAGTCGAACGACTTCGGCGCGGGCGGCGTGAGCGTGGCCATCGGCGAGCTGGCCGACGGGCTGGACATCTACCTCGACCGCGTCAGGACCAAATACAGCGGGCTGAACTCCACCGAGCTGGCCATCAGCGAATCGCAGGAGCGCATGGCGGTGGTCGTCGAAGCCGGGGACGCCGCCGCATTCATGGATTACTGCCGCGAGGAGAACATCGAGGCGGTCGAGGTGGCCGACGTCACCGACACGGCCCGGATGCGGATGTTCAACGGCGGCCGCATGGTGGCCGACCTGAGCCGCGAGTTCATCGACTCGGCGGGTGCGGCCCATTTTGCCGAGGCGCAGATCGGGGCGGTGGCCGACGGCGACCCCTTTGCGCGCCCCATCGCCGGGGCGGACTTCGCCGAGCGCTTCGCCAACAACCTCCGGGAGGACAATGTCCTTTCGCAGCGCGGGCTCATCGAGATGTTCGATTCGTCCATCGGCCGTTCGACGGTGCTGATGCCTTTCGGCGGGCGCACGCAGCGCAGCGAGACGCAGGTTTCGGTCCAGAAGCTCCCGGTCGACGGGTTCACCCGCACGGCCAGCGTCATGGCTTTCGGCTACAATCCCTGCGTGGCTTCGTGGAGCCCTTACCACGGCGCGGCCTATGCCGTGGTCGAGGCGGCCGCCAAGGTCGTGGCCGCGGGCGCGCGGTTCGACCGGATGCGTTATTCGTACCAGGAGTATTTCGAGCGTATGACCTCCGACCCCCGTTCGTGGGGCAAGCCGCTCGCGGCGCTGCTCGGCGCCCTGCGGATGCAGGTCGAACTGGGCCTGCCTTCCATCGGCGGCAAGGATTCGATGTCGGGTACGTTCCAGGACATCAACGTGCCGCCCATGCTCATGGCGTTCGGCATCACGACGGTCGACGCCGCGACGGTCGTTTCGACCGACTTCAAGCGCCCGGGCAACAACCTCTATCTGATACGCCACACCCCACGCGAAAACCGGATGCCCGACACCGCGCAGCTCCGGCGCAACTTCACGTTCGTCTCCGACCGCATCGAGGCCGGGCAAATCGTGTCGGCATGGGCCGTGGGCTTCGGCGGCGTGGCCGAGGGATTGGCCAAGATGGCGTTCGGTAACGAAGTGGGCGCCCGCGCGACGATGGACGAGCGGGAGTTGTTCGGCTATGCCTACGGTTCGATTCTGGTAGAATGCGAGGGCGAGTTGGATTTCCCGGCTGCCGAGTTCCTCGGCCAGACTGTGGACGACCAGGCGCTGACAATCAACGGGGTGCGGATGCCGCTCGACGCTCTCTACCGTGCCAACACCGAGCGTTTCGCGACGGTTTATCCCGACAAGGGCGACAACCGGGCCGAACTGATGGACGCGGCGCCCCGCACGGGAGCTTGCACCTATCCGGGCGAAGCGGTCGAGCACCCGCGGGTTTGCCTGCCCGTGTTCCCCGGTACGAACTGCGACTACGACACGGCCAAAGCGTTCCGCCGGGCGGGTGCCGAAGTGGAGACCAGCGTGCTGTGCAACCTCGGGGGCGATGACATCCTGCGTTCGATAGCCCGGCTGCGCGAGTGTATCGACTGCTGCCACATTTTGGTGCTGAGCGGCGGTTTCTCGGCGGGCGACGAACCCGACGGAAGTGCCAAGTTCATAGTCAACGTGTTGAACAACAAGGATATTCGCGATGCGGTCCATGCGCTGCTCGACCGCGGCGGTCTGATTCTGGGCATCTGCAACGGTTTCCAGGCGCTGGTGAAGTCGGGTCTGCTGCCTTACGGCCGTTTGGGCATGGTCACGTGCGAATCGCCGACCCTGTTCCGCAACGACATCAACCGCCATATTTCGCAGATGGTCACCACGCGGGTGGCTTCGGCCGCTTCGCCGTGGCTGGCGGGCTTCGAGCCGGGCGATTTGCACACCGTCGCGGTGAGCCACGGCGAGGGCAAGTTCGTGGTGAGCGAGAAGCTGGCCCGCGAACTTTTCGACGCCGGGCAGGTGGCGTTCCAGTACGTCGGGCCGGACGGACGGCCCACGACCGAGGCGCCGTGGAATCCCAACGGTTCGTCCTATGCCATCGAGGGCATCACCTCGCGCGACGGCCGCATATTGGGCAAGATGGGCCACACCGAACGCTGGGAGGAGCACCTCTTCAAGAACATCGAGGGCAACAAGCGGCAGGACCTGTTCGGCAATGCCGTAGGCTATTTCAGAAAGGTGAAAAGTGAAAGGTGAAAAGCGCCTTTCCGCATGCGAAAACGATAGAGACCAAAAACATCATAATCATGAAACAACTCGAAATGCTCTACGAGGGCAAGGCAAAGCAGGTTTTTCTGACCGACGACCCGGACAAAATCATCATCCACTACAAGGATGCGGCCACTGCGTTCAACAACGTCAAGAAAGCGACCATCGAGAACAAGGGGGTGCTGAACAACGCCATTTCGACCTTGATTTTCAAGGAGCTGCACAAGGCCGGTGTCAAGACCCACTACGTCGGGACGCTCAACGACCGCGACCAGGTGTGCCGCAAGGTGACGATCATCCCGTTGGAAGTCATCGTGCGCAACGTCATCGCCGGGTCGATGGCCCAGCGTCTGGGCATCGAGGAGGGGACCGAGCCCTCGAACGTCATCTTCGACATCTGCTACAAGAAGGACGAGCTGGGCGACCCGCTCATCAACGACCACCACGCCGTGGCGCTGGGTGCCGCGACCTACGGGGAGCTCGATACGATTTATAAGATGACGGCCAAAATCAACGAGGTGCTCAAGGGTTTGTTCGCCCAGATGAACATCCGCCTCATCGACTTCAAGATCGAGTTCGGCAAGACTTCCGACGGCGAAATCGTGCTGGCCGACGAAGTGTCGCCCGACACCTGCCGTCTGTGGGACGCCACGACCAACGAGAAGCTCGACAAGGACCG
>ERZ778504.1141-NODE-1141-length-21179-cov-3.893155_pt1 | contig 21179 bp, 17 predicted proteins | sample MGYA00510046_ERZ778504 | MGnify/ENA primary metagenome ERZ778504 (study PRJEB29527, sample SAMN07138964) | mouse gut metagenome | material: feces | host: mouse | place: China:Nanjing | collected 2016-01-25 ...
AGAAATACTTTAAAGACCAGATTCTTCCCATCCTTTCTCCGCAGATCGTAGATGCGAACCATCCGTTTCCGCATCTTTTGAATAAGGAAATCTATGTGACTGCTAATTTAAGAGACAAAGATAAGACGATGCAGGGAATTGTGCCGGTTCCTCAGTTTGTTTCCAATATCCTGTACCTGCCGGGGCATGATATCCGTTATATCCGTATGGAGAACATCATTGTAGAGCACCTGAATCTGGTGTTCCCCAAATATACAGTTACGGACGCGAACTATATCTGCGTGACACGGAGCGCGGACATCAATCCGGAAGATGAGGCGTTGGAAGTAAATGACGATTTCAGACATCTCATGAAGAAGACGCTTCATAAGCGCCGCCGGATGTCTGTAGTAAGGCTTGAAGTTGCGGAAAAGCTGAGCGCAGAAACGGAGAAGTATTTCTGCGATAAGTTTAAGATCAAGCCAGTACAGATTTTCCGTACAAAGATGCCTATGAAGCTTGATTATATCTTTGCCATCAGCGGGGACCTGCCGGAGCCCATGAAGCGGTCGCTTACCTATCCTGCATTTTCGCCTCAGAGCTGTGCGCGGATTCAGGACGGCAATATCATGCGTCAGATAAAGAAGAAGGATCTGCTGCTATTCTATCCTTATGAGAGCATGGATCCGTTCCTCAGACTGATCAAAGAGGCGGCTTATGATCCGAATGTCCTGACGATCAAGATTACGATCTACCGTCTGGCAAAGAAGGCAAGGCTGGTGGAATACTTATGTGCTGCCGCAGAAAATGGGAAAGAGGTTACGGCGCTCATTGAACTTAGGGCGAGATTTGATGAGCAGAATAATATTGACTGGTCCGAGCGGATGGAGGAGGCAGGATGCCGCGTCATCTATGGATTCGAGGATTACAAGGTACATTCGAAGATCTGTCTGATTACATACCGCAGCCGGGGGGAGATCCAGTATATTACCCAGATCGGAACGGGAAATTACAATGAGAAGACGGCGGGAATGTATACAGATCTATCGCTGATGACTGCGAATCCGGCAATCGGACATGATGCGTCGGAATTTTTCAAAAATATGGCGATCAGCAATCTGGAAGGAGTCTATGAGCATCTGATCGTGTCGCCTACCAGTTTGAAGCAGAATGTACTTCGGATGATGGATGAAGAGATCGCGAAGGGAAGCAGCGGACGTATCATCATGAAGATGAATTCTGTGACAGATACAGATTATATTGAGAAGGTGTCAGAAGCTTCAAGGGCGGGAGTAAAGATTGACTTGATCGTGCGGGGAATCTGCTGCGTCCTGCCGGGAGTGCCGGGATATACTGATAATCTGCAGATTATGAGCGTAGTAGGGCGCTACTTGGAGCATCCGAGAATTTTCAGCTTCGGAACAGGAGACAGTCAGAAGATCTATATCGGTTCGGCGGATATGATGACGCGCAATACGGAGAAACGAGTAGAGGTGGCATGCCCGATCTTAGATGCGGATATTAAAAAGCAGGTAAACCACTATCTGAAGGTCATGCTCAGTGATAACATAAAAGGAAGAGTGCTGAAGAGAGACGGCACCTATTGCCGGAAGGAGCTGGTAGAGCCGTATGTGGATTCTCAGGCCACTTTTATGGAAGAAGCGCTGCATGCGCAGCATATGAAGCCGGAGAAGAAGGAAAAGACATTCTTTGGCAGGTTAAAGGATGTCTTTGGGAACAAAGTGAAGCAGAAGAGTTAGGAGTGTCTATGGGGAAAGCATTATATATTGCTGAAAAACCCAGTGTTGCGCAGGAATTTGCCAAAGCACTGAAGCTGGAGGCAAAAAGAAGGGACGGGTATATTGAGTCAGAGGAGGCGGTCGTTACATGGTGTGTGGGGCATCTTGTGACCATGAGTTATCCTGAGGAGTACAGCCCGTCGTTGAAAAGGTGGAGTCTAAAGACTCTGCCTTTTATACCGGAAGAGTTCAAATACGAAGTAATTCCGGCTGTGGCAAAGCAGTTTGGGATTGTGGCAGAATTATTGAACAGGAGTGATGTGGAGACGATCTATGTCTGTACGGATTCCGGGCGTGAGGGTGAATACATTTACCGTCTGGTGGAGCAGCAGGCGGGCGTGCACGGCAAAAAAAGGCGCCGTGTGTGGATTGATTCTCAGACGGAGGAAGAGATTCTCCGGGGGATCAGAGAGGCAAAGGATCTGAAGGAATACGATAATCTGTCGGCCTCGGCGTATCTCAGAGCGAAGGAAGATTATCTGATGGGGATTAATTTTTCAAGGCTTCTGACGTTGAAATACGGCAGCAGCATTTCCGATTACCTGAAGACAAAATACGCTGTCGTGTCTGTGGGACGTGTCATGACCTGCGTGCTTGGCATGGTAGTTCGCAGAGAGCGTGAGATCAGGGAGTTTGTGGAGACTCCCTTTTACCGGGTTATTATGAATGCAGGAGAGGAAGGCCAGACATTTGAAGGAGAGTGGAGAGCCGTGAAAGGCTCTCAGTGGTTTGAATCCTTTGACCTTTATAAGGAAAATGGATTTAAGGAAGAAAAAAAAGCGCAGGAGCTGATTGATTACTTGAAAGATCCGCCGCCTGTTACTGCTCAGATCGCAAGTATCGAGAAGAAGAAGGAAAAAAAGAATCCGCCGCTGCTGTTTAATCTTGCGGAGCTGCAGAACGAGTGTTCCAAACGGTTCAAGATCAGCCCTGACGAAACGTTAAGAATCGTGCAGGAGATGTATGAAAAAAAGCTTGTGACCTATCCCCGTACGGATGCCAGAGTACTGTCGTCGGCGGTGGCAAAGGAGATTCATAAGAATCTGAATGGTCTGATGAAATACGAGCAGGCGGCGCCATATCTTCAGGAGATCGCAGGGTTTAAGAGCCATAAGGGACTGGAAAAGACACGTTATGTCAATGATAAGCAGATTACAGACCATTATGCGATCATTCCCACAGGGCAGGGGCTGCACGCGCTGTCCTCTCTTTCTGGGGTATCACAGAAGGTTTATGATGTGATTGTGAGAAGATTCTTAAGCATCTTTTATCCCCCGGCCATTTACCAGAGGGTGTCGATTGTCACAAAGATAAAGGGGGAATCTTTTTTTACAGGCTTTAAGGTACTTGCGGAAGAAGGCTATCTGAAGGTTGCCGGGATTCCCGGAAAGAAAAACGAGGAAGAGGACAAGGAGACAGAACGTGCGCTTTTTGACGGGCTTAAAAATTTTCGGAAAGGAAAGATCCTGCCGATCCAATCCCTTGCGATCAAAGAGGGGAAGACATCCCCGCCAAAGCGGTACAATTCCGGTTCCCTGATACTTGCCATGGAAAATGCCGGGCAGCTCATCGAGGACGAAGAGCTTCGGGCGCAGATCAAAGGAAGCGGGATCGGAACAAGCGCGACAAGGGGCGAGATCTTAAAAAAGCTTTTTCATAATAAATATCTGGCTCTGAATAAGAAAACGCAGATTGTCACACCTACTCTGCAGGGAGAGATGATCTATGATGTGGTGGATCATTCCATCAAATCTCTGTTAAATCCGGAGCTTACAGCGAGCTGGGAAAAGGGACTTACCTATGTTGCAAACGGAGAGATCACTTCTGATGAATATATGCAAAAGCTTACTTCTTTTATCGTAAGCAGGACGCAGGGAGTGATGGGGCTTAATAATGAGAGAGAGCTGCTGCGGTTTTATAATAAAGCGGCATCCTTCTACCGGAAAAGCGGAAAGTGAGAATTGCTATTGTCCGTAGGAAGTGCTATGATACTAAAGATGGATTTCATACATAGAAGACTGAATGAGAAATACAATAGAAGATGGAAGGAAAAATGAACAGGAGGTTAGGAAAATGGTTGGATTAACAGTAAAAGATTTGTACACGCTTGATGAGACGATCGCGAAGGACATTTTTGAGGGGGTTACTTATCCTTGGGAGGTACTGCCGAAGATCAGCGCGTTTATACTGGAACTTGGAAAGACGCTTTCCGAAGATGAGTATGACAAGGTGGGCGAGGATGTGTGGATCGCAAAGTCTGCGGAGGTGTTCGAGTCGGCGTATATCCACGGGCCTGCGATCATCGGGAAAGACGCGGAGGTGCGCCAGTGCGCGTTTATCCGCGGGAATGCCATTGTAGGCGAGGGCGCTGTCGTGGGGAATTCCACAGAACTTAAGAATGTGATTTTATTTAATAAAGTACAGGTTCCTCACTATAATTATGTGGGTGATTCCATTCTTGGATATAAGGCTCATATGGGGGCCGGTTCCATCACTTCTAATGTGAAGTCGGATAAAAAGCTGGTAGTGGTAAAGACGCCGGAAGGAAATATCGAGACGGGAATCAAGAAATTCGGCGCCATGCTCGGCGATGAAGTAGAAGTGGGCTGCGGAACAGTATTAAATCCGGGAAGCGTTGTAGGCAGCCGCACGAATATCTATCCGCTGTCTTCTGTGAGAGGCTATGTTCCGGCTGACAGCATCTATAAGAAGCAGGGAGAGATTGCAGAGAAGTATTAGTACAAAGGAGAAAAAGTATGAAAAATATTGGGTTTATCGGTGTTGGGATCATGGGAAAATCCATGGTGAGAAATCTTATGAAAGCGGGATATGAACTTCATATCTATGCCCGCACAAAATCAAAGGTTTGCGATGTGATCGAAGAGGGCGCCATCTTCCATGACTCTATCGCAGACTGTGTGAAGGACCGCGATGCGGTGATTACGATCGTAGGATTTCCAAAAGATGTGGAAGAGGTATATTACGATGCGGGAAATATACTGGACAGTGCAAAGGAAGGCGCGTATCTCATCGACATGACTACCACAAGTCCGATCATCGCGGAGCAGATTTATGAAGAAGGGAAAAAGAAGGGCTTCCATGTTCTGGATGCGCCTGTGACCGGAGGCGATACAGGGGCGAAGGCAGGAACTCTCTCCATTCTGGTGGGAGGTGAGAAAGAAGACTTTAAGGCTTGCGTTCCGTTGTTTGAAGCTATGGGGACAACGATCAATTATCAGGGAAAAGCCGGATGCGGCCAGCATGCCAAGTTAGCCAATCAGATTATGATTGCCGGTACGCTCTCAGGCGTCTGCGAGGCGTTTACTTATGCAAAGGCGAAGGGGCTTGACCTTGATACGGTTCTGCGGTCGGTATCGACGGGAGCGGCAGGAAGCAGACAGCTTGATCTGTTCGCGCCGAAGATCATGGCAGGAGACTTCGCGCCGGGATTCTTTATGAAGCATTTCATTAAGGATATGACATTGGCGCTCACGGAGGCGAACCGAAGCGGCCTGTGTCTGGACGTGTTAAGCCAGGTGCTTGCCAATTATGAGGAGCTTCAGGCGGCAGGCTATGGAGATCTTGGAACACAGGCGCTTATAAAATATTACGAGGAGGGATATCCGGAAGATGATGAATGATCATTTTGTAACGTTGGAGATTGGAAAGACAAAGCATATCGCACTGGTTGCTCATGACGGAAAAAAGAAAGAGCTGGTAGAATGGTGCGATCAGAATAAAGAGATATTAAAAGGGCATTTCCTGTGCGGAACGGGAACAACAGCCCGTCTTATCGCAGAAAAGACAGGGCTTCCGGTGAAGGGATATAACAGCGGCCCGTTAGGCGGAGACCAGCAGATCGGGGCGAAGATTGTGGAGGGACAGATTGATTTTATGGTATTTTTGTGGGATCCCCTTGAGGCGCAGCCCCATGATCCCGATGTGAAGGCGCTTCTTCGTATCGCGGTCGTATATGATATTCCGGTTGCAAACAACCTTGCAACGGCGGATTTTATGCTTCATTCGGAGTACATGGACGCAACTTATGACCGGAAGATCGAGAATTTCAATAAGACGGTTCAAGACCGGGTCAACCAGATGAAGTAAGAATCATAATTATGTAACGATGGGGTCAAAGGGTTCTTTGGCCTCTCTGACATCTGCTCAGACGATAATCTTAAAATTCTTTTTATAATTATATTTCACATTTATCCCAATCAATAACTGAAGAAAAAACGTATCGGAATAACATAAAGATTATGCGTAATTATAGCATAATATATTATTATGCGCATATTATGCATGATTGACAAAAATGCATAAATAATGCATACTTAGAGATAGGAGGGATGAATGGTGAAATATATAGCAATTATTGGCGATATCAAAGAGTCAAAAAAGTTAGAGGAGCGCGGGCAAATACAGGAAAAACTGGATAGGTGTTTAAAACGTATAAATGAAATTTATTGTGCGGACATTGCGTCGAAATATATTATTACATTGGGGGACGAGTTTCAGGGATTGTTAAAAAGTACGGAGCATATTCTTGACATCATCAGATATATCCAGCGGGAAATGTATCCTGTCAGACTGCGTTTCGGAATTGGTTACGGAGAGGTATATACAAATATTTTTTTCGAGGCTGCCATAGGAGCTGACGGCCCGGCATATTATGCTGCAAGGGAAACGATAGAAAAACTGCATGAGCAAGAAAAAAAATTGAAAACACGTGCGGCAGATATTCAGATTTCTGTGTATGATACAGAAGATTTTGAAATTGCAGAAATTAATACAATTCTTGCGCTCATGAAAATAATAGAGTGCGGATGGTCTGAAAAACAGAGATTAACAATTTGGGATATGGAACAAAATGGCGGCAGTCAGGAAGAATGTGCGAAGCGTATAGGTACAACTCAGTCAACGGTTGCAAGAAGGCTGGCTGATGGAAATTATTTGGCATACGAGATGGCAGGAAAAACAGTTAATGAGGCACTAAAACGGCTAGGAGAAATACAAAATGATAGTTAAATATTTACTTATGCTTGGAATAGGTCATTTGTTAGGAGATTTTTATTTTCAGAATGAAAAAATGTCTAAATATAAGGAAGAAAAATATAAAGGAGTAATATTACATTCTTTGGAGTATTGTATCGCAGTAATATTGGCTTTTTTGCCGATTTTCAGGTCAGAAGTATTTTGGGCTGTTATATTTTTAGGTTTAGCGCATTTTTCAATTGATACAGTAAAGTTCATACTTCTGAAAAAGAAAAAGATTAGGAAAAATAGCAGAGTGTTCGTATTTGATCAATGTGCACATGTAATCAGCATTTTTGCACTGGCATATATTATGGATTCTAATAATTTTTCGATAAGTTACATAAAAATTGTAAGTAATATTTTGAATACGTATAACTGTAAAGGGGAAATCATTTCAAGGTGGATTTTTGTTGTTTTAGTGCTTCATAAACCTTCAAATATTTTTATACAGAGTTTACTTGAAGGTGACAAGCCGAGAACTGATGAAACGATAATTAAAGCGGATAATAAAGCTGGGAGAAGAATTGGGACAGTTGAGCGTTTTATAATGCTTTTGTTTTTATCGAAAGGTCAGTATGCCGCAATAGGCTTTATCCTTACCGCAAAGTCCATTGCACGATATGATAAGATTACAAAGGACGAAAAATTTGCAGAATATTATCTGCTTGGAACACTGGTAAGTACATTGTGTGTAGTTATATGCAGTAAAGTGGTAATATGAAAGAAGTATTTTTCTTCCGCAAAGCAGTTGACAGAAATATCCTTCCGTGATACAATTTCAAGGTGCTTTAATGCTTTAAAGCGTTGCGCTTTAAAGCGGCATGGCAGAATGAGAGGATCGTACAATGTCCGGCTTCGTCTGCGAAAAAGCACAAAAGGAATTGAAACAGAGAAAGAAGAGGGAATTTTTATGGCAGTTAAGTTGATTTTGCTGGTTATTTTCTTTGGAATCATGGTGGCTGTGGGACTTTACAGCAGGAAACACGCGACCAGCGTGGATGGATTTGTATTGGGAGGACGTTCCGTAGGGCCGTGGCTTACGGCGTTTGCATATGGAACCTCTTATTTTTCAGCGGTTGTGTTCGTCGGATATGCGGGACAATTCGGCTGGAAGTATGGTATGGCTTCTACGTGGATCGGGCTTGGAAACGCAGTGATCGGAAGTCTCCTTGCGTGGGTTGTACTTGGAAGACGTACAAAAGTTATGACACAGCGTCTGAATTCTAAGACGATGCCGGATTTTTTCGGCGAGAGGTATGAGAGCAAGGCGCTTAAGATTGCGGCGTCTGCGATCGTATTTATCTTTCTGATCCCCTATACGGCATCGGTATATAACGGCTTGTCCAGACTATTCGGGATGGCGTTTCATATTCCGTATACATATTGCGTGATCGGTATGGCAGTATTTACCGGAATCTATGTAATTCTTGGCGGTTATATGGCAACGGCTATCAATGACTTTATTCAGGGGATCATTATGCTTGTGGGGATCTGTGCCGTCATCGGTTCTGTTCTTGGCGGACAGGGCGGACTGATCGAGGCGATCCGGAAAATGGCGGAGATTCCAAGCGATATCGAGATTACGATGGGACAGCCGGGGGCGTTTACTTCGTTTTTAGGACCGGATCCGCTTAATCTTCTCGGTGTTGTGATACTGACGTCTCTCGGAACATGGGGACTTCCTCAGATGGTAGGAAAGTTCTATGCGATCAAGGATGAGAAATCCATCAATACTGGTACGGTGATCTCAACGATCTTTGCGGTGATCATCTCCGGCGGGTGCTATTTCCTCGGAGGGTTTGGAAGATTGTTTGACAATCCGTCCATTTACGATGAGACAGGAGCGGTTGTTTTCGACGGGATCGTTCCGTATATGCTGTCTACATTGCCGGATATACTGATCGGAGTTGTGGTAGTGCTTGTATTGTCGGCGTCCATGTCAACACTGGCATCGCTGGTGCTTACTTCAAGTTCAACGTTGACGCTTGATCTCTTAAAAGATAACGTTATAAAAAATATGGATGAAAAAAAGCAGGTAAAGACCATGCAGATTCTGGTTGTATTTTTCATCGTACTGTCCGTAGTGATCGCGCTCGATCCGCCGACCTTTATCGCACAGCTCATGGGCATCTCATGGGGCGCGCTTGCGGGAGCATTCCTTGCGCCGTTTATGTACGGGCTGTACTGGAAAGGCGTTACAAGAGCGGCAGTATGGGCGAGCTTCGCGGCGGGCGTTGGTATTACGGTTTCTAATATGTATTTCCACTATATCGCATCTCCGATCAATGCAGGCGCGGCAGCAATGATTGCGGGCTTGATCGTAGTTCCGGTTGTGAGTGTAGTGACGCCGAAGCTTCAGAAAGAAAAAGTAGATGAGATCTTTCTGTGTTATGAGGAGAAAGTAATGATATCAAAGAAACGTTCATTAGAAGAGTAACGGATGAAAGAATATTAAAATATATCAAGGGAAGTGATTAAAATTATCACTTTCCTTTTTTGCATTTGTATGGTAGGATAGTGGAGAATTAAAATCAGACAACAAAATTGATAAATATTAACTTGTTTGTGTTGGTATACTGGCTTGCTGGATGGATAATATGGAGATATTAAGATGATTGAAAAAACATATACGACACCGTTGGGTATCATCCATTATTGGATTCATATGATTGCAGAAGAAGCTGTGACACTGGCTTTTCTGCCGGGTCTGACAGCAGATCACAGATTGTTTGACAAGCAGATCGCATGTTTTAAAAACGAATATAATGTTTTTGTGTGGGATGCGCCCGGTCATGCGGCCTCATGGCCGTTCAGATTTGATTTTAATCTGATGGATAAGGCAAGGTGGCTGAACGGCATATTTGAACAGGAAAGAATAACAAGACCTGTGATCATAGGACAATCTATGGGCGGTTATGTCGGACAGATGTATGCGCAGTTATATCCTGAGAAGTTAAGGGGAATGGTCTCTATTGATTCAGCTCCGTTAAAAAGAAAGTTTTTGACGGGGATTGAGCTCTGGCTGTTAAAGAAGATGGAGCCTGTTTATCTTTATTATCCGTGGAGTCTGCTGATAAAGTCCGGGGTAAATAATGTCGCGGTATCTGAATATGGAAGAACACTGATGCATGAGATTATGATGGTGTATGCCGGGGATAAAAAGCGGTATGCCAAGATAGCTGGCAATGGATTCAGAATCCTTGCAGATGCGATAGAAATGGATCTGCCGTACGAGATCAAATGTCCGGCACTTTTGATCTGTGGTGAAAAAGACCGCGCCGGATCGTGTATTCGATATAATAAAGCATGGCATAAAGATACCGGCATCCCTCTGGAATGGATAAAAAATGCCGGACACAATGCAAACACGGATCAGCCGGAAGCCGTGAACCGGCTGATCGGCGGGCTGGTCAGGCAAGTCGACAGCGCTTGATCACTGTAAAAGCACGATGATTAAAATTTTATGATATAAGTTGAAGGAGATGGATTTATGAAGAATTTTAACAAGTATGAGAGAACGTATTTTATGCCGCCGGTTGTTACTTATGATTGGGTGAAGAAGGATTACATTGATAAACCGCCGATCTGGTGCAGTGTGGATCTTCGGGACGGGAATCAGGCGCTGATTGAGCCTATGAGTCTGGATGAGAAGCTGGAGTTTTTCCAGTTGCTGGTGGATGTGGGCTTTAAGGAGATTGAGGTCGGATTTCCGGCGGCATCAGAGACGGAATATAAGTTCCTCCGGACATTGATTGAGAAGGATATGATTCCGGATGATGTGACGGTACAAGTGCTGACACAGGCAAGAGAGCATATCATTAAGAAGACTTTTGAGGCAGTGAAGGGCGCGCCTCATGCGGTAGTACATCTGTATAATTCTACCTCGGTTGCACAGCGGGAACAGGTATTTAAAAAGGATAAAGAAGAGATTAAAAAGATTGCCATTGACGGAGCGAAGCTTCTTCTTGAGCTGGCGAATGAGACGGACGGCAATTTTACCTTCCAGTACAGTCCGGAGAGCTTTCCGGGCACGGAAGTCGAATATGCGGTAGAAGTATGCAACGCAGTGCTGGACGTATGGCAGCCTGCGGCGGATCATAAGGCGATCATTAATATACCGACTACAGTTGAAAATGCAATGCCTCACGTATTTGCATGCCAGCTTGAGTATGTACATAAGCATTTAAAGTACAGAGACAACGTTATTTTGTGTCTGCATCCGCATAATGACCGCGGATGCGGCGTTGCTACGGCTGAGCTTGGCATACTGGCGGGGGCAGACCGGATTGAGGGAACATTATTTGGAAACGGAGAGCGTACCGGCAATGTGGATATCGTAACGCTTGGTATGAATATGTTCTCCCACGGCGTCAATCCGAAGCTTGATTTTTCCGACATGCAGCATCTTCGGGATACTTATGAGAGGCTTACGAGGATGGAAGTCAACCCGAGACAGCCGTACGGCGGAGATCTGGTGTTCACTGCGTTCTCCGGCTCCCATCAGGATGCGATCGCAAAGGGTATGGCATGGAGAGACGAGAAGAAATGCGAGAAATGGACGGTTCCGTATCTTCCGATCGATCCGCAGGATGTGGGAAGGAAGTACGATTCCGATGTGATCCGTATCAACAGCCAGTCCGGTAAGGGAGGCGTAAGCTACATTCTAAAGCAGAGCTTTGGTATTAATCTGCCGATGAAGATGAGGGAAGAAGTCGGTTATCTTGTGAAGGATGTATCCGATAAGGCTCATAAGGAATTAAGTCCGGAATGGGTATACGAGATTTTTACGGACAATTATGTGAATACGAAGCCGGTATTTTCGATTGATGAGTGCCATTTCAAGCAGGTAGACGGCATCACGGCGGAGGTATCCATCAATCACGGCGGAGAGAGCCGGACGATCGCGGCGAATGGAAACGGCCGTCTGGATGCGGTGAGCAATGCCATCAAGCAGTATTTTAACATCAGTTATGAGCTGAGATTTTACGAGGAGCATTCTCTGACGAGAGGTTCTTCGTCGAAAGCGGTGGCGTATGTGGGGATTGTCTGCAATGGGAAGGCCTTCTGGGGGGTAGGTATCGACGCGGATATTATCAGTGCATCGATTGAGGCTTTGATCGTTGCAGTGAATAAGATTGAAGAAATCGGCAGTGCGGAGACGTGCAAGGATGCTAGGATGATAGAGATTATGAATTATATCCAGACAAATTATATCGATATCACACTGGATGATCTGGCAGAGAGATTCTATCTGTCAAAGCCTTATATTTCCAAATATGTTAAGGAAAAATCGGGCATGACATTCGGGGAACTGGTGAAGAAGATCCGTATGAAGAAGGCAAAAGCGCTCCTGAAAAGCAGCAATATGACGGTGGAAAATATATCGTTGTCTGTGGGATATCAGAATGTAGAGCACTTTAACAGGCTGTTTAAGAAAGCATATAATATGACGCCGATGCAGTTCCGCAATCAAAAATAGAAGTGAAGACAGAAACGAGGATGCTATGTTTGATTGAAAGGCGGCAACAGCAAAAAGCCATGCAAGGTATAGCATTGATGTGAGGAGAAAAAATGGAATTTTCAAGATATTTTCCTGTATGGGATAAGCTGACGCTCAGGCAGCAGAAAGATATTTCAGAGAGTCTTTTCAGCCGTATTGTGAAGAAAGGCGATGTACTCTATGGCGGCGGTGCGGACTGCACCGGTCTGCTGCTTGTGAAATCCGGTCAGCTTCGGGCGTTCATCCTCTCAGATGAAGGGAGGGAGATTACGGTCTACCGGCTGTTTGAACGGGATATGTGCCTGTTTTCTGCCTCCTGTATTCTGCGTTCTATTCAGTTTGATGTGACGGTCACCGCGGAAAAGGATACAGAATTATGGATCATTTCCGCGGACATCTACAAGAAGATCATGGAGGAGTCCGCCGCGGTAGCCAATTACACGAACGAGATCATGGCCTCCCGGTTTTCAGAGGTTATGTGGCTGTTGGAACAGGTCATGTGGAAAAGCATGGACAAACGTGTGGCCGCTTTTCTTTTAGAAGAGGCGGCCATTGAAGATACGGACCGTCTGAACATCACCCATGAGAGCATTGCCAATCATCTGGGAACCCACCGGGAGGTCATAACCCGGATGCTCCGTTACTTTCAGCGCGAGGGGATGGTAAGCCTTACCCGCGGCTCGGTAGAGATTACGGACCGGGCGAAACTGGAGGAATTGGACGGCAAATAAGGATTTTACCGGTCCATCCCGCAAGGGGAAGCCGATTCGATCAGGCAGCGGTCGTTTGTGACCGCGTCATAGAATCGGAAGCCTCCGGTAAAGTTATACGCTTCATAGCCATGTCCGGCAAGAATCCGGCAGGCAATGTAACTTCTCAGGCCGCTCTGGCAGATTACATAGACCGGCTTATTCCGCTCTATTTCATCCAGCCGTGTCCGCAGTTCATCTACGGGAATATTTTTGAACCCGTCAATATGTCCATCGCTGTATTCTCCTGCCGTTCTGGCATCCAGCAGAGTCGCGCTCCCGTCATGGGGAAGACGGTTTACGTCTTCTAAAAACCATTGTTTGAGAATTCCCTTTTCTATGTTGTCGATCATGAAACCGGCCATATTTACCGGATCTTTGGCAGAGGAATAAGGCGGCGCATATGCAAGGTCCAGACTCTTAAGCTCGGTAGCTTTAAGATTAGCATGGATAGCCGCAGCCAAGACATCAATACGTTTATCCACACCGTCATAGCCTACGATCTGAGCGCCCAGAAGACGGAGCGTCTTCTTCTCAAACACTACTTTCATAGTCATCAGCTTTCCGCCGGGATAGTAGCCGGCATGGTTCATTGGAGAGAGGATGATCTTATCTGTCTCTAACCCGGCTTTTTTTGCATTGGTTTCATTGACTCCGGTGACAGCGGCGGTCATGTCAAATACCTGAATGATACTGCTGTCCTGAGAGCCGGTATAGCGGCTGTCCTTGCCGCAGATGTTATCGGCGGCGATCCGTCCCTGTCTGTTGGCCGGACCCGCTAAAGAAATGACGGCATCCTGTCCGGTGACATAGTGCTTTACCTGTACTGCGTCCCCTACGGCAAAGATATCCGGGACGGATGTTTCCATCCGGTCGTTTACTGCGATGCTGCCTTTGATGCCCAGCTTAAGGCCTGCATCCTTTGCGAGAGCAGTGTCGGGAGTAACGCCGATGGCGAGTACTACCATATCGGCATGAAGAGGGGCTTCCTCTTTCAGAAGAACGTCTACACCGTTATTGCTTTCCTCAAAGCCTTCTACAGTGTGGCCTAACAGTAGTCTGACACCGTGCCTTCGCATTTCGCTGTGAATAAAAGCTGCCATATCCGGGTCGAAGGGATTCATCAATTGTCTGGGACGCTGGACGATGGTTACTTCCATGCCAAGTTCCTTTAAGTTTTCCGCCAGCTCCAGACTGATGAAACCGCCTCCTGCCAGCACGGCCGATCTGGGGTGATGCTTGTTGATGTATTCTTTGATGGAAAACGTGTCTTCCACCGTCCGCAGGGTAAATACCCGGTTCAGTTCAGCTCCTGCAACTCTAGGCTGTGTGGGTTTGGCGCCGGGAGACAGGATGAGCTTGTCGTAGCTCTCCTTAAACGTCTCGCCGGTCTCAAGATTTCTTACAGAGACCAATCTTTCGTCCGGGTGAATGGCCGTGACTTCATGGCGCACTTTCATGATTACGCGAAAGCGTGAGAAGAAACTTTCGGGAGTTTGAAGGGTTAACTCTTCGGGATCGCCGATCACGTCTCCGATATAGTAGGGCAGGCCGCAGTTCGCGTAGGAAATATATCCTGACCGTTCAAAAACTACGATCTCTGCCTGTTCATCCAGCCTGCGGATTCTTGCCGCCGCTGTGGCGCCTCCGGCAACGCCGCCTATAATTACTATTTTCATACAGATTCCACCTTTCCTGTATATGCGGATATTCCGCCTATATTTTTTACATTCAGATATCCCATGCGCTGCAGTGTGCTTACGGCCTGACGGCTTCTGGCGCCGCTGTAGCAGTAGACAAAGAGCGGGCGCTCCTTTCCGATGTCTGCGTCGCTTATACGGCTGATCTTTTGAAGCGGGATGTTTTTACTGCCGGGGATATGTCCCTCGCGGTATTCTGGCGGCGTACGGACATCCAGCAGAACTGCACTCTGGGTTTCATGATATTCTTTTAAGCCCTGATTGATATCAGGATTATGCAGAAAGTTAAAAAGTCCCATGACTGTACCTCCTTTTTCTTTCAATCCAGTATACTTTACTATAAGAATTGCTTCCGTGATAAAATCACAAAAAATGATTGAAGTATCAATATTTTGATTTATAATGATATCAGTGATTCTTTATAGTCAGGAGAGCAGCGATGAAAGTGAAAGAGAGTGAAACAGGACATGAAATTCCAATGTTTTCCGGATATAAAAAACGAAAAATTAAAGTTGGCGCGGCCATATTGCTTTCAGTACCTTTCCTTTTTAAACTTTCGGGAATGGAAGGAAGCAGTGTGATCATAGGGTGGCTGATCAGTTACATGATTTTGCACTGGTGCCTGAATCATTTTATAAAGCGTTGTATGTGGGAGCTTAAGGATGACTGCATAAAGAGGATCATGCCATGGAATGTCAGGGAGATTTCCTATGAGGAGATTCGGGAAGCGCTGCAGACAAAAAATGTGAAGATCACGATGCATGCTTTTCAGGTGCCGAAGAGGAGGGGATGGATTCCGTTTTATTATGAGGTGGGCAATAAGAGTGATCAGAGAAAGATAAAGAAAAGCTACGAGTTTCTCGCGGCAAAGGTGTCGGCAGGGATGCCGAAGATGACTCAGAGACTGATCGGGCAGATAGACCGGAGTTTCCTCTATAGAAAGGATCGGAGAAACGGCAGTATTTTTATGCTTCTTGCAAGCTTTTTCATGATCTTTGCAGAGTATGAATCGGCGCCTGTGAACATTATAATCGTAGGTCTGGGGCAATATATGCAGTTTTTTATGTTGAACAGGTTATTTAAAGGAATTTATTTTGGTAAGAAGACGGAACAGAAGATTCAGGAAATTGTTGAAAGCTACCCGAATACGAGGCTCAGGAGGGTAATAGTTTCTTATGAACAGATGGTACTTACGGTACTGTTGGCAGCAGCGTTGAATTTATTCTGGCTGTTCATATAGATAGGAGAGAAGTATGATTCGTGAAAAATGGTATGAATGGAAGAACTGGAGAGAGATGGTACATACAACATGGAATCCCAAAGATCCGGGAGTGATCAGGATTCATCTGATTCCGCCGCGGTTTAAGTGGTTTCATGTTGTCCCGTCCGTCGCGATACTGAACGGGAATCAGATCATACCCGTTAATGAGTCATGGGCGATTCTGCTGACGGAATTTATCAAACAGCTGAACCGTTACGGGGACGGCGAAATGTCGGAAGAAGACTTAGCGGAAATGATCGAGATTGTTTGTGGAAATATGAAAAAGATCTATCCCTATACAGATGAGGAGTTGTTTCGGGAAGATTTGATGGTGATTGCAGAGGTTTTTGAAAGCATTGCCAGGGGGCAGACGCCAGAGATTGATATTGGGCAGATGGATATCGGTTCTTATGCGCCGTATATGACAGCGCCGCACCGCATGGATCTTATGGTCAGCGCTATGGAAAAGGACGGTCATTGGAATTGTAACCAGCACTGCCTGCACTGCTATGCCGCCGGCCAGCGTTATGCTGGTGTAAAAGAATTAGATACAGATGCGTGGAAGGAGATTATTGCCAGATGTAAGAAAGCGAAGATTGTGCAGCTTACATTTACCGGAGGAGAGCCTACACAGAGGAAGGATCTGTTTGAGCTGATCTACGCTGCGCGCTGGTTTGTAACCCGGCTGAACACCAATGGAGTGCGGCTGACGGAGGATTACTGCCGAAAGTTAATGGAAGCGGAGCTTGATAACGTACAGATTACCTTTTATTCGGCAAACCGGGAAATTCATAATAAATTGACAGGTGCAGATCACTACGATGAGACGGTGAGCGGTATCAGAAACGCTCTTAAAGCGGGACTGTCCGTGAATGTGAATACGCCTCTGTGCAGAGAGAACGCGGAATATACAGATACGGTGAGATTCTTACAATCTCTGGGAGTCGTCTATGTAACCTGTTCCGGCCTGATTCCCACAGGCAATGCTGCAAGGCGGGAGTCTGTATTCATGAAGCTGTCCAGAGAGGAGATCACGGAAGTTGTAAAAAAAGCCGCCGCATATTGCTGGGAGCATGGCATGGAAATCAGCTTTACTTCTCCGGGCTGGATCACAGAAGAAGATCTGCGGAAAATGGGACTTAGCGTTCCCTCCTGCGGCGCGGCATTAAGTAATATGGCGGTGACGCCTGCGGGAGATGTAGTTGCCTGTCAGAGCTGTCTGAACAGAGAAATATTCGGCAATATGCGAAATACAGAGTGGAAAAAAATCTGGAATCATCCGGCAAGTAAGCGGTATCGGGAATTTTCCAGAAAAATGGAACAAAGCTGTCCTCTGGGAGAAGACTGATTCATAGATCAGAGAGAAGGAAAAACACAATGAACAGATATAAAAGAAATCTTTTTGGTATCCTGCTGGGTATAGTGCTGTTGCTATCCATGGACACGGCCGTATCGGCGGCGAAGCCTTTGGATGAGATAGAGAAAGAGACGATATGGCTCAATGTGCAGTCGAACGGCTCTGTGCATATTATCTATGAGATTGACTGGAAGGTATTAGACAGCACAACGGATGGTCCCTTAACATGGGTAAAGATTGGGATTCCGAATGAATATGTGGAGGAGATGACTCCTCTAAGCGGCAGTATAGAGAAGATGGATTATTATGGATCCGGAGGAGATTATGTGAGGCTGGATCTAAACCGTGAATATCATGCGGGAGAGACGGTTAAGATGAAATTTGCCATCCTTCAGCATAGAATGTATGAAGAGTCAGCGGACGGATATCAGTATCATTTCACGCCGGGCTGGTTTGACGATATCGCCGTAAAGGAGCTGTTGATCTTCTGGAAATATGGTAAAGATACAATATCGGGTATGCAGATGGACGCTGCAGGTGAGAATTACTTCGCATATCATCAAAATCTGCAGCCGGGTGGCCGGGTAGACGCTGAGGTCTTTTATCCGGCAGGAACCTACCAGTTTAACGATGATTATAAAAAAAGCGTATCATCGGTTTCCTCGTTTATCAGGATCGCGGCAATATTTACCGGTGTATTTGGCCTTATTATATATGCAGTTATACTCTATGCAGGAAGAAACAAAAAGGAGATCAAAGACAGCTATAAACAGAATCGGGGATTGGGAAGCGTGTATGTAAGCTCTTCCGGACATAGAAGACATATTTACGGCCGTGGAGGCGGATGTGCTTGTGCCTGCGCTTGTGCCTGTGCCTGCGCAGGGGGAGGCAGGGCCGGATGTTCGAGGAAAGATTTCTATAAGTGTTGAAAATTTAGTATATTAATGGTATGGTGTATACGCTGGTATAACGAATAAATAAAATTTGTTATACCAGATAAAAGAGGAGATTATACAGGCAATGGGTAAGAAAAATGTTTTGAAAGGAATCTGTTTTGTAGTTGTATTTGTAATATTATTTGGGATTTTTTCCGCAGTATTCATGCCGAAATGGAGCTTCGCCCGCAGTGACGAGACACAGACGAGGATACAGGCGTTTTACAGGCAGGAAAAGAATTCGCATGATGTTATTTATGTGGGGGCAAGCTTTGCATACTGTGCGATATCACCCCTTAATATCTGGGAGGAACAGGGGATCACCGGTTATGTATTTGCAGGAACCGGGCAGAAAGTATGGCTGAGTACTTATTACCTTAAGGAAGCGTTGAAGTACCAGACTCCCAGAGTGGTTGTTTTTGAGGCGGGAGCAATCTTCGACGAGGAAGAAGCAACGGAGGGAAATAACCGTAAAAATATCGACTATATGCGCTGGTCGCCTGAAAAACTGAGAGCGATCAAGACAATCTGCGACAACACGGGAGAGTCAAAGAAAGAGTATCTGATTCCGTTTCTTCGGTACCATTCCAGATGGCGCGAGCTGGAACAGAAAGATTTTCATATACAGGGAGATACTTCCTATCATATGATGGGGACGCTTGCGTGGCGCGCCACAAGACCTGCCTCAGAAAAGAAAATTAAAAAGTATGAAGCATGGAAGGAGCAGACGGCAAAAACTTCTGAACTGGAGGTAGGAGAAAGGTGCCGGGACGCTGTGCTGGAGATGAAAAGGATCTGTGAAGAAAGAGGAATTGAATTTATGATGATGCGGGCGCCGACTCTTGAATGGTCCATGGAAGCTGTGCAGGCTGTACAAAAGTTTGCAGACGAGAATGGGATCCCTTATCTTGATATGAACCTGTATAGGGAAGAGACGGGAGTGGACTGGACCACAGATACCCCGGATAAAGGAGAGCATCTGAATGTTCTCGGGTGTAAAAAGGCGTCCTCATTTTTCGGAGCATATCTGAAAGATCATTATAAGTTTGATACAAAGTTAAGCGACAAAAACCGGAGATTCTGGGATGAATCCGCTAAAGAGTATCATGCGGTGATTGAGGCATATAGGTCTGAGGAACAGAAAAAGCAGTAAAAGCTGATATGGTTAAATCGTTAAGGAGGGTACATAAAGATGATAATCAGTGCAAAATATCTTATGACGGGAGACGGACAGACGGTCCTTAAGGACAGGGCAGTTCTGACAGGTGCGGATGGCAGGATTCAGAAGATTGCCGGTAAGGAAGAGCTCGTCCGCGAGTTTCCAGAAGAGGAAGTAAAGGACTATGGCGAGGCTACGATACTGCCGGGACTTTGCGATATGCATGCTCATCTGGGATACTATTATTCACAGCCGGACAGCTTTAATTACGGACCGCAGCTTATCATGCTCTATGCTCTGCAGCATGCGCAGGCGGCATTTGAGCGGGGGATTACGTCCGTGCGTGATATGTGTTCGGCACATGGGGTATGCAGGAATTTAAAGCTGGCGGCAGAGAAGGGATTTGTCGTTGTGCCGAAGATCACCCATACAGATGCAGGGATGTGTATGACAGGCGGGCATGCATGGGATGAGGCAGAAGAAGTGGACGGCCCGTGGGAGATCCGCAGGGAGATCCGCAGACAGGTGCGCGACGGGGCGGACTGGGTGAAGATCCTTACTACGCACCGTTCCCATATTCCGGAGTTTACGCAGGAAGAGCTTGATGCGGCAGTTGATGAGTGTCACAGAAGAGGCATCAAGTGCGGCGTTCATGCGGGGACGAATCCCGGTATCCAGATGTGTATCGATGCGGGATTTGATACGATTGAGCATGCTACTTTTATGACTGTTGACCACGCAAAGCAGATGGCGGAAAAGGGGATCGCGTGGACGCCTACCATTATGGCGTATACGCTGTTGTATGATATCTGCAGGGAAAAGATGGAGAATCATGCGGGAACCCCGGTAAATGATCCGGTTATGCAGAAAGAGATTAATGATTACCAGTATTTTGAGCCGGCATATCAGGCTTACAGAGATAATTTCAAAGCATTTTACGATACAGGCGTTACGGTGATCGCCGGAACGGACATGGTGATGTACCAGTCACCGTTTCTGCCTCTTAACAGAGAGCTGCAGTATATGGTAGAATACGGCATCACTCCGGTACAGGCGATCCAGACGGCAACTTCTAATCCGGCGAAGGTTCTTGGAGTGGAAGATAAGAGGGGACTCATAAAGGAAGGCATGGAGGCCGATATCCTCGTTGTAGGCGGGGATCTGAGCAAGGATATAATGTGTCTAAATGATGTGAAGCTTGTGACGATGGACGGAAAACGTGTGTTTGAGGACGGAATCAGGTACGTCGGGACAGGGAATATGTATATGTAAGAGAACGATTCGATCTTATAAGAAAGACAGGAGCGCTGCGTTGTGAATGGTGATTCAAACTTGCGGCGCTCCTGTCTTGAACTCTGGGATATGTGAAGAACGATCAGATATCTTGCAAGATCTTAAATCTCCCGTGTATATTCTTTCAGCCACTCTCTTTCTTCATCTGTTAGGTGAGGGCCGATCTTTTCATATACGTCCTTGTGGTATTGATTCAGCCATTCGCGTTCATCTCGGCTCATCTCTTCCGGGTCAATGCCGTCAAGATCGATCGGAGCAAAGGTTACGGTCTCAAAATACATGAACTGTCCGTATTTATTCTGTACGCCTTTCTTGACGATGAATTCATTTTCGATTCGGATGCCGAATTTGCCGTCTTCATAGATTCCAGGCTCATCGGTAATTACCATGCCTTCTTCTAACTGATGGTG
>ERZ778504.1143-NODE-1143-length-21159-cov-8.789471_pt1 | contig 21159 bp, 19 predicted proteins | sample MGYA00510046_ERZ778504 | MGnify/ENA primary metagenome ERZ778504 (study PRJEB29527, sample SAMN07138964) | mouse gut metagenome | material: feces | host: mouse | place: China:Nanjing | collected 2016-01-25 ...
TCTGAGTCGGTAGGACGCATGTCGTAAGCTGTCATTGCCACCGCGAAACCCCAGTAGATAAATGACAGAGCTGCAAGGAAACTTACCATCATCATATCCTGAAGATAGCCTGCCTCGATAAAGAAAAATCCGATGAGCAGAAGCAGCACGCCATTGATAAGATATAGCCACCAATACTTGCGTTGTCGCTGACTGATACCGCTGATCAGCGCACTGATTCCCCAGAATATGAATATGAACGCCAGGAAGTACGGAAATACGAACTCCGACAGAATGATGCTGCGCACCAATAAGAATCCCACGAAAAGGTCAATGACTCCTCCCGCAAGCCACCAGCCCCAGCCGCGAGGCCTGTTGATACCCGCCGAAACGCATATCTGCACAATGCCTGTCAGCACAAGAAGCCAGCCGAATATCTGCGACGCTATAGCATAGCCTGCTGCAGGCCAGAACCAATAGGCAAAACCGCCGATTACGAGTAGAATGCCTACACATAGAACCAACCACCATAACTTAGTGTGTCCCCAATAATTCATTTTTAAGGCTTTCATAACTTAAATAGATTAATTAAACAGTATGTTGATTATTTTTTTGATATAATAACATTCCGCCACCTCGATTTGTTTAAAAAATCACCTCCACTTAATCCATCCTCCGCCTTATCCAAACACACTTAACACTCCCTTACACCCATGATCATGGCATCCACGATGGCGAGACGCCAACGTCCCGGTAGCCGCCCCGACTGCATCCCGGCCTACGGAGAGCCGGAGGCTCGTGCCCGTGATTAACCGGGGTTCGCAGACCCCGTCCAACACCGATACCATATCAGGCAAGCCCGGGCATGGCTGTCAGTGGTATCATCTTCCCGTGTCCACCGTTCCCCTTGCGCCCCTCCAGTTTCCCTGTTCCCCTCGTTCCCAGTCCGACCGGTCTGACAGGTCGGACCTGTCCTTCTATCCGACCTACCCGCCACCCGCGAGGCTTCCGCAGGACGCCGATTATGCGTAACCTCGCACGCCGTAGCGCAGCAAGGCTTGCGGGGGTACAGCCGACCAAAACCAACGGCTTCCGTAGGACGCCGATTTACACCATCCTCCATTCCTTAAAGACCTTAATGACCTTACAGACCTTACAACGCCACAGCCTCGCAGCCACCCCCTCACATCCACTGAGAGCCGGAGGCTCGAACCTGTCACATACCCGTCCGATGCATAGCGCACGGCTCGTGCGTCCGCCAATAGCTTGATTGTCAATTGCTAATTTCGGATGCACGAGCCGTGAACACTCTGCTATAATATAAAAAAGTGAAGCGCTGACCGGGGGAATGGGGAGGTGGTCAGCGCTTCGGGGGTTGGGTTGGGATGTATCTTTACGCGTTCTTTACTTTAGCCACAACAGCTTTGAAAGCTGCGGGGTTGTTGACAGCGAGGTCAGCAAGAACTTTGCGGTTGATTTCGATACCTGACTTGTGGATAAGACCCATGAGTTTTGAGTAGGAGAGATCCTCCATGCGGGCAGCAGCGTTGATACGCTGTATCCACAGCGCACGGAAATTGCGCTTTTTGTCTTTGCGGTCGCGATATGCGTATGTCAAACCTTTTTCCCAGGTGTTCTTCGCTACGGTCCATACGTTGCGACGGCATCCGTAGTAACCACGGGTAAGTTTCAGGATTTTTTTACGACGAGCTCTTGAAGCTACATGATTTACTGATCTTGGCATTGTTGTTGTGCTTTTTGAATGTTAGCGGCTGAGCGTTCTACTCTGCTCTTTTGGGCTAATCACTCGGTTAATAATAATGTAATATCACGAATTAAAATTTGTATCCTTCTCTTTTCGGCAACGGTTACTTCATGCCCAGCAGAGCCTTTACGTTTGCTTCGTCAGCCTTGGCGACTGTGCTGAAATGAGTGAGGTTACGTTTTTGCTTCTTGGTCTTCTTTGTCAAGATGTGACTCTTGAAAGCATGTTTTCTCTTGATTTTTCCTGATCCGGTAAGGGCGAACCTCTTTTTGGCACCGGAGTTAGTTTTAACCTTAGGCATTTTTTTGATTTTAAATGAATTATTAATTCGGTTGATTATTGTTTCGCCAGCTCGTGGCTTATTTTTTCTTTGGTGACAGCATGATTATCATGCGTTTTCCCTCAAGCACCGGCATCTGTTCCACTTTGCCATACTCCTCGAGGTCATTGGCAAATCTCAGAAGCAACACCTCGCCCTGCTCTTTAAACAGGATCGAACGACCTTTGAAAAACACGTATGCCTTCACTTTCGACCCTTCCTGAAGGAAGCTGACTGCATGTTTGAGCTTGAAGTTGTAGTCATGATCATCGGTCTGTGGTCCGAAACGTATCTCCTTCACCACCACCTTGGTCTGCTTGGCTTTCTGCTCCTTGGCGCGTTTCTTCTGCTGATACAGAAATTTCTGATAGTCAAGCACGCGGCACACAGGCGGCTCGGCGTTGGGCGATATTTCAATCAGGTCAAGACCTAAATCGTCGGCTATGCGCAGAGCCTCCTGTATGGAGACCACTCCGTTCTCCACATTGTCGCCTACCAGTCTCACCTCACGGGCACGTATGCGCTCGTTGATGGCATGCTGGTCTTTGTTTTCTCTCCCGCGCATGTCGCCACGGCGGGAAGATGCGTCGCGACCTCCCGGCCGTGACTGCTGTGACTGATAGGGGGGACGGGGTGCCCCGGGGTTATGTTGTGGACGCGGTGCGCCTGTTTGGTTGGGTTTTTTATCCATTAACGATTTATTGGTTGATCATGTTTTCGATTTCTCGAGTGATTTCGTCTGCAAAGGTAGCAATTTTCATCATACCTTTATCACCTTCACCCTGTTTTCTTACTGAAATTTCGCCATTTTCTGCTTCTTTTTCACCTACAATGAGCATATAGGGTATTCTTTTGAGCTCGTTGTCGCGTATTTTCTTGCCGATTTTCTCATTGCGGTCATCAACTTCGGCTCTGATGTCGCGAGCCGAAAGCTGTTTCGCAACCTCGTAGGCATAGTCGTTAAACTTCTCGCTGATGGGAAGCACGATGGCCTGTTCGGGTGCCAGCCAGAGGGGGAATTTGCCGGCGGTGTGCTCAAGAAGCACAGCCACAAATCGCTCCATCGAGCCGAACGGCGCACGGTGTATCATCACCGGACGGTGTTTCTGGTTGTCCGCACCGGTATATTCAAGCTGGAAGCGCTCGGGCAGGTTGTAGTCGACCTGAATCGTGCCGAGCTGCCAGCGGCGGCCGATGGCATCCTTCACCATGAAGTCGAGTTTCGGGCCGTAGAAAGCTGCCTCGCCGAGTTCTCTGCGCGCTTTGAGTCCTTTCTCTTCGCAAGCCTCGATGATGGCGGTCTCCGCAAGGTGCCAGTTCTCGTCCGATCCGATATATTTCTCTTTGTTCTTCGGGTCGCGGAGTGAAATCTGCGCCTCGAAGTTCTCGAATTTAAGCGCCTTGAAAATGTAGAAGATGATGTCCATTACCTTGAGGAACTCATCCTTGATCTGGTCGGGAGCGCAGAATATGTGTGCGTCATCCTGAGTAAATCCGCGCACACGGGTGAGTCCGTGGAGCTCGCCGCTCTGCTCGTAGCGGTACACCGTGCCGAACTCGGCCAGACGCAACGGCAGTTCACGATATGAGCGCGGGAATGCCTTGAATATCTCGCAGTGGTGGGGGCAGTTCATCGGTTTGAGCAGATACTCTTCACCCTCTTCCGGAGTGTGTATCGGCTGGAACGAGTCCTTGCCATATTTTGCGTAGTGGCCTGAGGTCACATAAAGCATCTTGTTGCCGATGTGCGGGGTTATCACCTGCAGGTAGCCATATTGCTTCTGTATCTTGCGGAGGAACTGCTCCAGGCGGTCGCGCAGTGCGGCGCCTTTCGGCAGCCACAGGGGCAGGCCGGCGCCTACATTCTGTGAGAATGCGAAAAGCTCCATCTCCTTGCCTATTTTGCGGTGGTCGCGCTTCTTTGCCTCCTCAAGCAGTGCGAGATATTCGTCAAGCATCTTCTTCTTGGGGAAGGTGATGCCGTAGACGCGCACAAGCTGATTGCGCTTCTCGTCGCCGCGCCAGTAGGCTCCCGCGAGCGACATCACTTTGACGGCTTTGATCGGAGCCGTGGTCGGGATATGCGGACCGCGGCAAAGGTCAGTGAAGTTGCCCTGTGTATAAGTGGTGATATGGCCGTCCTCGAGTTCCGATATGAGCTCGCATTTATATTCCTCGCCACGGTCGCCGAAGAGCTTCAGCGCGTCGGCTTTGCTTATGTCGGCACGCTTGATTTCCTCTTTGCGCTGTGCGAGTTCTATCATTTTGGCCTCGATCTTGCCGAAGTCGGCCGCGGTAATGGTGTTGCCGTTGGGGTCGATGTCGTAGTAAAATCCATTTTCAATAGCCGGCCCGATGCCGAATTTCACACCGGGATACAGCTCCTGCAGCGCTTCAGCCAGAAGGTGCGCCGAACTGTGCCAGAAAGCATGCTTGCCCTCTGCATCATCCCATTTGAAAAGTTTGACAGCCGCATCGGCTGTTATCGGACGCGTCAAATCCCATTCCTCATCATTGACTGAGGCTGCGAGTACATCCTGCGCAAGGCGCTGACTTATGCTTTCTGCTATCTGAAGCGGTGTGACACCTGTCTCAAACTGCTTGACTGAACCGTCGGGAAAAGTAATGTTTATCATCTCTAAGTTTTTGATTGTCAATAAATTGTCACCTACAACGTGACAACTGTGCAAAAATCGTCACAAAGATATAACTTTTTTCCGTCTCTGTCAATATATTAACGTAAAAAAATAAAAAAAATATAGCGGCATTTTTCGTAAAAAGAAAAAATATCACCATCTTTGTTGTATTGAATAAAACAGTTACTTATGATAATAGCATCGCAGAAACGTAAGGAAAATATAGCGGAATACCTCATCTACATGTGGCAGATCGAGGATATTATCCGCGCCAACAATCTCGACATCGACAAAATAAAGGAAAACGTCATCGACCGCTTCAATCTCGACGATGCGCAGCGCCGCGAGATGGTGGAATGGTATGAATCGCTCATCGACATGATGCGCCACGAGGATGTCGTAAAGACCGGCCACCTCCAGATTAACAAAAATGTCATCGTGCAGCTTGTTCAGCTTCATCAGGCGCTCCTTGCCGACCCCCGTTTCGCAGAATACTCCGCCGAATTCTACCGCGTGCTCCCATTCATAGTCGAGCTTCGCGCCAAGGCCGGCGACAACCCGGCCGGCGAAATCGAGACATGCTTCAACGCCCTCTACGGCATGCTGATCATGCGTTTGCAGTCGCGCGAGGTAACTCCTGAGACAGCCAACGCCGTCGCCGCGATATCGCGCTTTATCGCAATGCTTGCCCACTATTTCAAACTCGATGACGAAGACCGCCTCTTCAATCCCGACAAAGAAAAGTAATACGTCGTTTGGACGTAGGCTAAACCCCCGTTCCCCTCATCGCTTTAGCGCTTTCGGAGAATGGTGTCTAATATCTTTTCACATCGATATTTTCGTAAGGAGATATCGAGAGGCGGTAACCGTAGCGGGCAGCTTCCTGCCGTAAGTCGCGCATATCACGTTGTGTATTGCGCAGATTGTGTATCATGCCGTTTATTGCTGTCTGGCTGTCGTGTGATCTGTATACGTATCCTGAAGCGTCGTTGCCGTTACTATCAGTGATTCTGGTTGTGATGGTGCGGTAAATGTCCTCAGCGTTACGTGCATATCTGTTGTATGTGTTTTGATACCATTCTGCACTCATCGCGTTTGAAAATCCATTGTAATAATCCGATGTCGTGGATTCATGATTGTTGACAGGCACGTACACTGTCGAATTGTTATTGGAGTTGTTGACTTGGCCGATATATGACGACGTGGTAATCCCTGTTGGTTTCGTCGTGCGCTGGTATACATATACACTATTGCCGACTACAACATTCAGCCGTGAAAGGTCGGAATTGAATTTGTAATCGCCGTATCCCCAATACGTGGTGCCGTTATATACCTTATAATTCTTTTCGTATATGAATTTCAGGTCTGACTTATGATTTGAATATCCTTGGGAGTCACTGTCATAACACCCGTTTGGCGTGAAAGTGATAAAAATCCCCGAACCTGAGGATTTTTTTGCGATGCCATCGGTTACAACTTTTTCTATCTTGTAATAATAAGTCGTAGCTGAAGCCGAAAAACCTGCTAAGACTGACAATATAAGAAAAAAAATTGTATACATGATCTTATAATATTATATGTCATTACATGTCGCCTACTTACGGATAAGCCCAAGGATATGGGATAAAACTTATAATGAACTATTCATAATTTAATAAAACACTTCATCATCTTCTGCTTGGACGCCATCAACTTGTTGCCAGACGTGGACATTATTCGGTAAAAAGGCAGATGTGGCATTCGCTCTGCTGAAATCTGAATTAAACGTATAATAATTAGCTATTGGTCCCATAGGCCCTTGCTGCTGGTATTTGTAACGGTTGTTAGCTGTACTTACAAGTCTATATACAAGTTGAACAGGTCCGGAGGAGTATCCGTTGGCATCGCTTACATAGAAACTGTTCATGTTGTTTTGGAATGTCAGATATTGATATGAACCCGAGCCTCTTGATTTCACTCCGTTTTGGACTACCTCAGCGTGCTTGAAGCAATATGTCTGCGAATAAGATGTTATTGTGGCAAAAGCCAACATGATAATGGATAAAATAAAGACTCTCTTCATAATGCAGTATTGTGTTTGATAACTTGTTGGAATGCAAATATATTAAAATTATCAGCCTGTTGCAAATTATAACAATTGAAAATCAGTCATGATGATACGGTTCGCCGCGGAGTATTGTCATGGCTCTGTAGAGCTGTTCGACAAACAGCAGACGTATCATCTCGTGTGAGAATGTCATCCGCCGACTACAACATTCAGCCGTGAAAGGTCGGAATTGAATTTGTAATCGCCGTATCCCCAATACGTGGTGCCGTTATATACCTTATAATTCTTTTCGTATATGAATTTCAGGTCTGACTTATGATTTGAATATCCTTGGGAGTCACTGTCATAACACCCGTTTGGCGTGAAAGTGATAAAAATCCCCGAACCTGAGGATTTTTTTGCGATGCCATCGGTTACAACTTTTTCTATCTTGTAATAATAAGTCGTAGCTGAAGCCGAAAAACCTGCTAAGACTGACAATATAAGAAAAAAAATTGTATACATGATCTTATAATATTATATGTCATTACATGTCGCCTACTTACGGATAAGCCCAAGGATATGGGATAAAACTTATAATGAACTATTCATAATTTAATAAAACACTTCATCATCTTCTGCTTGGACGCCATCAACTTGTTGCCAGACGTGGACATTATTCGGTAAAAAGGCAGATGTGGCATTCGCTCTGCTGAAATCTGAATTAAACGTATAATAATTAGCTATTGGTCCCATAGGCCCTTGCTGCTGGTATTTGTAACGGTTGTTAGCTGTACTTACAAGTCTATATACAAGTTGAACAGGTCCGGAGGAGTATCCGTTGGCATCGCTTACATAGAAACTGTTCATGTTGTTTTGGAATGTCAGATATTGATATGAACCCGAGCCTCTTGATTTCACTCCGTTTTGGACTACCTCAGCGTGCTTGAAGCAATATGTCTGCGAATAAGATGTTATTGTGGCAAAAGCCAACATGATAATGGATAAAATAAAGACTCTCTTCATAATGCAGTATTGTGTTTGATAACTTGTTGGAATGCAAATATATTAAAATTATCAGCCTGTTGCAAATTATAACAATTGAAAATCAGTCATGATGATACGGTTCGCCGCGGAGTATTGTCATGGCTCTGTAGAGCTGTTCGACAAACAGCAGACGTATCATCTCGTGTGAGAACGTCATCCGCGAGAACGACACCTTGCAGTCGGCGCGCTCATACATGGCGTCGGAAAATCCGTAAGGGCCGCCGATTACAAATATGATATTGCCCGCGCCGGCCGATGCCATCCGCTTGTCAATGAAGCCGGCGAAATCTCTTGATGTCATCTCACGTCCGCGTTCGTCGAGAAGCACCACATAGTCGGCCGTGCGTATCTGCTCCAGAAATGTTTCACCCTCCTTCACTTTCTGCACGCTCTCCGTCATCCCCTTTGTAGTCCTGACGTCGGGAAACTGCCTGATTTCAAACGGCACATAATGACACAGGCGCTTGCAATATATCTCAATCCCCTCCCGCAGGTAAGCCGCAGTGGTTTTTCCTATTATATAGAGCGATATTTTCATTTTTATTACGTAATTTTGCACAAAATTAATCAATTAATATAAGTTATGAAAACCAACGACGAACTTATCGACGACCTCATCGCCCTTGCATTTGCCGAGGACGTAGGTGACGGCGACCACACCACGCTGTCAACAATCCCCGCCGACGAGACGGGACGCCAGCAACTCATAGTAAAAGAAGAAGGCATACTCGCCGGTGTGGAGATGGCGCGCCGGGTGTTCGACTACTTCGACCCTTCACTCAAAATGACCGTATTCATCAACGATGGCGCCCACGTCAAGCCCGGCGACATCGCATTTGTTGTCGAAGGTAAAGTGCGCTCTCTGCTCCAGACCGAGCGTACAATGCTCAACATCATGCAGCGCATGAGCGGCATCGCGACAATGACAGCCAAATATCAGCAGCGTCTCGATGGACTGAAAACCAAAGTGCTCGACACCCGCAAGACTACCCCCGGCATGCGTCTGCTCGAAAAGATGGCCGTCAAAATCGGCGGAGGCGAAAACCACCGCATCGGCCTCTTCGACATGATACTCATCAAGGACAACCATGTCGACTTCGCCGGAGGCATACCGCAGGCCGTAGCCGCAGCAAAAAAATATTGCAATGAAACCGGCCGCGACCTCAAGATTGAAGTCGAAGTGCGCAACACAGAGGAGATCGATCAGGCTCTCGCCGCAGGCGTCGACCGAATAATGCTCGACAACTTCACTCCCGAACGCACCCGCGAAGCTGTCAAGCACATCGCCGGACGCGTCGAAATCGAATCATCGGGAGGCATAACCCTCGACACCCTCCGCCAATACGGCGAATGCGGAGTCGACTACATCTCTATCGGCGCCCTGACCCACTCGGTAAAAGGCCTCGACATGAGCTTCAAAGCCTGCTGATTTCGGTATTATTATTACAGAAATCACGATAAAAAAGCCGAAAGCTGTTTCGCAAATTATGAAACAGCTTTCGGCTTTTTTATCAGTGCAGGCTTTTCACCTGCTCAATGAGATGAATGGAAGAGGACGGGTTATTTGGTCTCAGTCTTTGCCTTATATTCTTTGAGCACTTTCTGGTTGACTTTGACTTTATATTTCTTCTTGAGCGATTTGATCCACTCCTGTTCGAGTTCGTTCTGATAATCGGTGGTTATGGCGCCGCGTTCGTCGGCCACTTCCTCCGGCTGGTCTATTATCTTGCCGTCGTGAGCGAAATATGCTATCCATTTGCCGGTGGGCGAGGGGGCGGGTTTGCCGAATGCGAGCCCGTCGATGATGGAGTTGTCACCTTCTGCCGCAAGCACTCGCTCAACCTTAACATCCTTGCCGAACTCGCCGCGCAGTGCCTCTACGAGTTTTTCGTTGGATATGCTGTTGGCGGCGATGAAGCTCTGCGCCGCATTGCTGATTGAGTCGCTTGTCGCGAACACAACGTAACCTTTGAATTTAGGTGCGGTCCAGGTGGCATATTTCGCCTTGTTGGCTTCGAAATAAGCCTTGATGCCTTCGGTGTCCTCTTTCGAGCGGGTCCACACATTGCGGTCGCTGATCTCAAAAAGAAGCATTCCGTCTCGATATTCGTTGAGCAGGTTGCGGTATTCGGTATTCTCCTTGGCGAGGTTTTCGCGCTCGGCATTGACCGAAGCCTCGTCGGCCACTTCCTGAAGGCGCTGGAGAAACGAACCGCTTGCATCGTCGGGCGACATGGCGCTGAAGTGAGAGGGCAGTGCTGCGAAAATATCGCCCACGGTGATTTCGTCATTGTCGCCGTCAAGTGTGATTATGATTCGTTCGTCATTGACAAGACGTGCCACGAGAGTGGTGTCGAGGCGGCCGTATTGTGCGATTGTGTTGCGCACGTCGTCGACGATGTCCTGACGTATGGTGGTGTTGTACTTGGCGCGGAGCTGACGGGTCTTGGCGCGCACCGGTATGTACTGGCGGTCGTCGCGGTCAATCATGGCGTTGATGCGGGGTGCCATATCCTTGTACGAGTCAATCTGTTTCCAGTCGAGACGTTTCACGATGTGGTAGCCGTAGGCCGTGGCAAACGGCTCTGAAATCTCGCCGTTGGCGAGGGCGAACGATGCTGCTTCAAACTCCGGTACCATCCGGCCGGTAGAAAACCAGTCGAGTTCGCCGCCATTGCGGGCCGATCCGGGGTCCTCGCTTTCGGCTTTGGCTATCTCATAAAAATCGCCGCCGTTTTTGAGCACTGTGTATATGGAGTCGATCTTTGCTTTCTTGTTGGCCTGGTCTGCTTCGTTGAGTCCGCGGGTGAGTTTGAGTATGTGCTGCACCTTAACCTGTCCCTGGGCGTCACGGGTGCCGTTGACCTTCACGATGTGATAGCCGAACTGTGTCTCTATCACGGGTGAAATCTCACCGACAGCGGTGTTGTAGGCTGCGTCCTCAAAAGTGTAGGGAAACGCTCCGGCCACGATATAGCCCATGTGGCCGTGGTTCTGCTTTGCGGCGGGGTCAATGGAATATGTGTCGGCCACTGTAGCGAAGTCGGCGCGTCCGGCCACAATCTCTGTGCGGAGGCTGTCGAGCAACGCTTTTTTCGATGCTGTCGCGTTTGCGCCGTAGGGGCGTTCCACCATGATATGACTTACGTCTACTTCTGTCTTGAGCCGTTCATAGATGCTGCGCACAAGGCTGTCGCGTGATGCCTTGTCTACCAGATAAGGCTCCGAAAGATCGCGCTTGTAGCCTGCGTATTCATTGACAAACGCGTCATTGTCGGCTATGCCGGCAGCCTCGGCGTCGGCTACCTTCAGCTTGTAGATGACGAAGAGATCGAGATATTCGTCGATAGGCTGTGTGGCAAGCTGCTGAGCATTGTTCTTCTGATAGAGATACTCGAATTCGCTAAGTTTGACAGGCTTCTTGTTGACTGTCATGAGCACCGGGTCGGCATCCTTTGGAGCGGCTGTGACACTCATGCCGCCCAATGCGGCGATTGTCAGCGACAAAAGTACTTTTTTCATTATTCTCTTTAGATTATGGTTTTTATTTGATATCTGATGTTACTTTATATTAACGGAGCGCGGGGCAATTTATTATATTGCTTTTATTATAAATGATGCGGAATAAAAAATCCTGACGCTCGCAGTCGGTGCGGCATCAGGATTAATTATATGTTCAGGGCAGAAGCCTGCTGCTTGGCAGATGACTCCGCCTGTCGACTGCTACTGGTGAGAGGCGCTGTAGTTGGGAGCCTCTGCGGTGATGGCTACATCGTGCGGATGGCTCTCGGCTACGCCCGCATTGGTGATGCGGGTGAATTTGGCGCTGTGGAGCTTGTCGATATTTGCCGCCCCGCAATATCCCATGCCTGCGCGCAGACCGCCGAGCATCTGGTAGGTGACCTCATAGAGCGAGCCCTTGAAAGGCACGCGTGCCGCGATGCCTTCCGGCACAAGTTTCTTCGCGTCGGTCTCGCTTGCCTGGAAATAACGGTCCTTCGAACCTTTTTCCATTGCCTCGAGCGAACCCATTCCGCGGTAAGTCTTATATTTACGTCCGTTGTATATCACAGTGTCGCCGGGCGATTCCTCCACGCCGGCAAGCATTCCGCCGAGCATCACGGAGTATGCTCCCGCTGCGAGAGCCTTTACGATGTCGCCCGAATAGCGTATGCCGCCGTCGGCAATCAAAGGCACTCCGGTGCCTTCAAGAGCTTTTGCCACGTCATAAACCGCTGAAAGCTGCGGCACTCCCACGCCGGCGATGATGCGGGTGGTGCAGATGGAGCCCGGGCCGATGCCCACTTTCACGCCGTCGGCGCCGTTCTCGACGAGGAAGCGTGCTGCCTCGCCTGTGGCTATGTTGCCTACCACTACGTCAATCTCGGGATATTTGGCTTTTACCGCTTTGAGCACGCCGATTACACCGCGCGAATGGCCGTGGGCTGTGTCAATAACGATGGCGTCGACACCGGCTGCCACGAGTGCGTCTACGCGGTCCATCGAGTCACCTGTCACACCGACGCCGGCTGCCACGCGCAGACGTCCCAGCGAGTCTTTCGCAGCGTAAGGCTTGTCTTTCGCTTTGGTGATGTCCTTGTAGGTTACGAGGCCGATAAGGCGGCCGTCGTTGTCGACAACCGGAAGTTTCTCGATCTTGTGCTCCTGAAGTATGCGTGCGGCTTTCTCCAGATCAGTGGTCTGGGTGGTGGTGACGAGACCTTCTGATGTCATCACCTCGTCGATGGGGCGGTTGGGATTGCTCTCGAAACGCAAGTCGCGGTTTGTGACGATTCCGACAAGCTTGCGGTCGTCATCTACTACGGGAATACCGCCGATGTGATATTCCTCCATCATGCGCAGGGCGTCGCGCACTGTCGAGCCGCGCTTTATTGTCACCGGGTCATAGATCATGCCGTTTTCGGCACGCTTCACTGCATGCACCTGACGCGCCTGCTCCTCGATTGACATGTTCTTGTGGATTACACCTATACCGCCTTCGCGTGCGATGGCTATTGCAAGCGGAGCCTCGGTGACGGTGTCCATGGCGGCCGACACGAGGGGTACGTTCAATGTGATGTTGCGGGAAAACTTGGTTGTCAGATCGACTTCACGGGGCAATACCTCCGAATAAGCCGGAATGAGGAGGACATCATCAAATGTGAGTCCATCCATTTTTACTCGGTCTGCAATAAATGACATATATGAATGATTGCGTTTAATTTTATTGCATGCAAAGGTAAATATTTTTCCCAAAAAGCGCAACCCCGACGGCCCATAAATTGCATTTTTGCATGAAAATTTATTTTAGTGTGCGGTGCCAATCATCAATAATATCGCATATCGAAAAAATATCATGCTCTAAAACGGCGTCCTGCGGAAGCCTCTCCTTTGATATCGCCTAACCCCGCACGCCTCGCTGCGCTGCGGCGTACGGGGTTAAGTGAAAATCGGCGTCCTCCGGAAGCCTCTTGCGGGTGGAGTCTGTTCCCGCGCGAGTTGCAGCGTTTCGGCGTATGGGGTTTGGTGTAATCGGCGTCCTGCGGAAGCCTTTTGGCGGGTGCTGTTTATGTATTGTTGCTCCTGATATGCTGTAAGAGGATGATGATAAGTATGGTATGAGACATCTTGCCGAAGATTTTGGGTGCTACAGATTTATATATGTATGTGGCGCAGATGAGGAGTGTAGCTAAAGAGGCTTCCGCAGGACGCCGATTATGCGTAACCCCGTACGCCGCAGCGCAGCGAGGCGTGCGGGGTTACGCGATATCAAAAGAACGGCTTCCGTAGGACGCCGATTTACGACACTCTATTTAGCTTCAGTCGGCTCTTCATCGCCTAAAACAGAGGAAAACTCAGTAAAACCGGCTTCACGTAAGAATAGTCTGTATTCATCGGCAAAACTCAGATTACGGTGATGCTCCTTCTGTTTCATGATATACTGCCTTCTGGTTTCACGCAAAGAGGCATCCACTGTAAATGCGCCATATCTTTCAGCCCATCTGATCCAACGGGGAAAGTGCGGATTGACTTTCATAAATTTACTGCTTTCGCCCTTTAATCTTTTGATGAAATCGGCAACAGCCATTTTGGCGGGGATATCGCACAATATATGTATATGGTCAGGCATGCCGCCAATACGCCACACAAAAACGCCACGTTCTTTTGCAAAATCAAAAATGTATTTATATAGTTCTTTCTCGTGGCTTTCCACTATGACACTTTCTCTGCGATAAGTGCCGAATATAATGTGATATGTCAGTGCGGTGTGGCTCATAAAACAAAGATATGCACTGTTGGTTAAATTTGCAAGGCATATCGAAAAAATATCGTGTTGTAAATCGGCGTCCTGCGGAAGCCTCTCCTTTGATATCGCCTTACCCCGCACGCCTCGCTGCGCTGCGTCGTACGGGGTTAAGTGAAAATCGGCGTCCTCCGGAAGCCTCTTGCGGGTGGAGTCTGTTCCCGCGCGAGTTGCAGCGTTTCGGCGTATGGGGTTTGGTGTAATCGGCGTCCTGCGGAAGCCTTTTGGCGGGTGCTGTTTATGTATTGTTGCTCCTGATATGCTGTAAGAGGATGATGATAAGTATGGTATGAGACATCTTGCCGAAGATTTTGGGTGCTACAGATTTATATATGTATGTGGCGCAGATGAGGAGTGTAGCTAAAGAGGCTTCCGCAGGACGCCGATTATGCGTAACCCCGTACGCCGCAGCGCAGCAAGGCGTGCGGGGTTAGACGGACCTCACGAAAAGGCTTCCGTAGGACGCCGATTTACAACATTCAATTATTGCCAAAACGCCTGATGTGTCGCCATAGCAAGTACTTATGAGTAAAAAAACGACTGCTACAAATCTAATTTATAGCAGTCGCGGTTCGTGACAGGAAACATGTCGGCTTCTATCTCATATAGTCGGTTATGATCTCCTGTATTTTAGGCGTGAGTTTGGTCTGCGTCATTGTGGCGGTCTCTGTCATGATTTCAGACGTTGATTCTGCCAGTTTTTTTCCTAACGGAGTTGAATAAAACTCGTTGAGTCCCTTCAGGTCATCAATCGTATAATGTTTCTGGTAGATAGGAATGCATTCATTCACATAGTCATCCCAGATGCCGTCGACAATAGCTTTTGACATACCTGCGATGTCATCAATGGGCAACCGCATGTTGGTGTAAGTGGTGGTAATGGCAGTTACCATGAATTCCTTGGTTTTGGTCAACTCGAGCATTTTTTCTACTTCATTGCGGTAGGGGTCATTGCTTTGAGCTTTTGCTCCGGAGCATGCAGTGAGTGACGCAAGCATTGCAATCACCATTGTCAGTGATAAAATTACTTTTTTCATTGTAGTTGTATTATTAAGTATAGATAATCTCTATGAAACTTTGTCATCAGTAGCAGTCGCCATGGGTTCTGCGGGAGGAAGAACCGGAATCTTGTTCCATAAAGAGTCGGAGTGTGAAACAGAGGCGGTTGCCGGTCTATTTGCCGGCTTTCGTGATTGCAAGAAGGCGCTCCACTGTCAGCCCCTCGAATGTGGGGAGCAGGAAGTCGCAGAGCGGTCGCACCTGCCCGGCGCTGTTGGTCGTGGCAAGACCGATGACGGTGGCGCCTGCACGGCGTCCGGCCTCGAGTCCCTGCAGCGAGTCTTCGAACACGTAGCAGTCGGCAGGCTCAATGCCGAGTTTCGATGCGGCAAGAAGATAACCTTGCGGGTCAGGCTTTGAGCGTGTCACCATTGACGCGTCAATGACAATATCCACCATGTCGCGGAGTGCGGGCAGCTGCGCGAAGAGACATGACATCTTCACTTCATCGCTGCTGGTGACGATGGCGGTGGGTATGCCGGCTTTACGGAGTGATTGCAGGAATGTCTCCACTCCGGGAAACATGCGGTAGCGCATAGTATCCTCGAAATCGTGTATCCGCTGCATCACTTTTGCTTTCAGCCCGTCGCCGGGAAAGTAGTTGAGTATGCTTTTTAGAGTCGTGCCTTTGATGTCGGCGGCGAAAGTGGGCGAGGGGACGCCGAATTCACGGCCGGTCTCCGCCCAGAATTCGGTGTAAAGGCCTTCGGTGTCAATCAATACTCCGTCAAGATCAAATAGTACGGCAACTTTTTTATCCATCGTGATATGCTATTATTTGTGAAATTTTGCAAAAATAAGACATTTTTCGGCTATTTTCATATTATAAAGCGTTAATTTTGCAGTGTATGAACAAATCAAGACCAAATTCCGACCCTACGATACTCGGAACACGTCCGATCGGGCGTCTTCTGATGCAGTATTCCGTGCCTGCCGTCATAGCAAGTGTCGTCACTTCGCTCTATAATATCATCGACTCTATTTTCATTGGCAGAGGTGTGGGTGCGATGGCTATCGCGGGTCTGGCGATTACGTTTCCGCTGATGAACCTTGTGATAGCGTTCTGTATGCTTATCGCGGTCGGCGGCGCCACAATCACGTCAATCTTCATGGGGCAGAAAAATATAGCGCGTGCCTCGGAGGTAGTCAACAATGTGCTGGCGCTCTGCCTTGTGCACTCGCTGATATTCGGTGGCATCACGCTTGTGTTTCTCGATCCGATACTTGTGTTTTTCGGGGCTACGCCCGAGATGTTGCCATACGCTCGTGAATTCATGCAGGTGATACTTGCCGGCACGCCGATAGCCTACGTGTTTATCGGGCTCAACAACCTGATGCGTGCCACGGGCTATCCCGCCAAGGCTATGGTGTCGGCGTTGCTGTCGGTGGCTGTCAACGTGGCTCTGTGTCCGCTGTTCATATTCGTGTTCGGATGGGGCATCAGAGGCGCGGCTCTTGCCACGGTGTGCGGTCAGCTTGCCGCATTCACCTGGGTGCTCTGTCATTTTATGTCGAAAGACAGCTATATTCATTTCCGGCGCGAGCGAAGCTGGATCTCGCCCCCGATAGTGAAGCGTATTTACACCATCGGCATGTCACCGTTTCTGATGAATGTATGCGCCTGCATCGTGGTGGTGTTTCTCAACCGGGCTTTGCTCGACTGCTCCGGAGAGGACGGCAATCTTGCGGTGGGCGCCTACGGCATTCTCAACCGCACGACGATGTTTTTCGTGATGATTGTGTTTGGTGTCACGCAGGGCATGCAGCCTATACTTGGCTTCAACTACGGTGCCAACAACTGGACGCGTGTCAAGCAGACTCTGCGCAAGGGTGTCATCATCGGCCTGAGCATCACCACAGTCGGATGGACTGTGACAGAATTGTTTCCCGACACAATCAGCGAGTTCTTTACGGTGGAGCGTGAGCTTATCGATATAGCGCGCAACGGTTTCCGCGTATATTTCATCTGCTTCCCCGTGGTGGGCTGTCAGATTGTTATTACAAACTTCTTTCAGTCGATCGGCAAGCCTAAGCTGTCGATTTTCCTTTCGCTTACGCGTCAGCTTATTTTCCTCATTCCGTTTCTGCTTATTCTTCCGCCGATGTTCGGTATCGACGGTGTATGGGCAGGGATGGCCGCCTCCGATTTCCTTGCGTTTGTCGTGGCGGTGATGACTCTCGTGATAATGATGCGCCGCCTCAACCGCAAATTCATGCAGGCGCCGTCGGTCACTTCAACAACATCTGAATTATGATACATAATCTACAGCTCCGTGTCGACCCGCGCACTGCCGCCACTCCTCTGCTTCTGCTTTCGAGAGTGTCGACAGAGCTTGACACCGATGCCAATGCCATACGTGACATTGTTGTGAAAAAACGTTCGATTGACGCGCGTCAGCGGCGGGTTATGGTCAACCTTACCGTCGATGTGTATGTAGGGGAGGACGCTCCGGCATCGCCACTGCTGCGCCCTGTGCACTACGGCGATGTGAGCGGCGCTCCGCAGGCTGTCGTGGTGGGAGCCGGTCCGGCCGGTCTGTTCGCGGCGCTGAGGCTTATTGAGCTCGGTGTGCGTCCTGTTATCCTCGAACGAGGCAAGGATGTCGACAGCCGCCGCGTCGACATGGCTCAGATAGCCCGCAGCAATATCGTTGACCCTGACTCCAACTATTGTTTCGGCGAGGGTGGAGCCGGCGCTTTCTCCGACGGCAAACTTTATACGCGGTCAAAGAAGCGCGGCAATGTGGAGAAGGTGTTGCAGATTTTCTGCCAGCACGGTGCCTCCACCGATATTCTTGTCGACGCGCATCCGCATATCGGTACCGACCGTCTGCCCGGTGTCATCAAGGCTATGCGCGACACCATAATAAGATGCGGGGGAGAGGTGCGTTTCTCTGCCCGTGTGACCGGATTGCTTCTTGACAGGGACGATGACGGAAGGCTGCGTGCCACCGGAGTGAAAACTGCCGACGGCACTTCTTTCCGGGGTCCTGTGATCATTGCCACCGGCCACTCCGCCCGTGACACCTACCGCATGCTGCTTGACAGCGGTGTGGCTCTCGAACCGAAGGGCATCGCGATAGGGGTGCGTCTGGAGCATCCTCAGCAGCTTATCGATTCAATCCAGTATCACAGTCCGCAGGGACGCGGCAAGTATCTTCCGGCCGCCGAATATTCGATGCTGACGCGTGTCGACGACCGCGCGGTCTACTCGTTCTGCATGTGTCCCGGAGGTTTCGTAATCCCGTCGGCAAGCGGTCAGGACCAGCAGGCTGTCAACGGCATGTCGCCGGCTTCGCGCGGCACCCGCTGGGCCAATTCGGGCATGGTGGTCGAAATTCTGCCTGACGATGTTACTGATTTTGCGGGGACACTGAAGATAATGGAGCTCCAGGAAAAAATAGAAAAAGATTTTTATGAGGAGAGCGGCCGCACGCAGAATGCTCCGGCTCAGCGCATGACCGACTTTGTGGCCGGCCGGCCGTCGTCGTCGCTTCCGCCGTCGTCGTATGCCCCCGGTGTGCACCCTGCGCGAGTCGACTGCATCCTACCTGAATATATATCGCGCCGTCTGCGCAAGGGCTTTGAGGAGTTCGGCCGCAAATCGCGCGGGTTTCTTACCGACAAGGCTATCGTGCTCGGTTGCGAGACACGCACTTCGGCTCCTGTCAGAATAGTGCGTGACGATGCCACGTTGTGTTCGGTCAGCGTAGAGGCGCTGTTTCCTTCGGGCGAGGGGGCGGGTTATGCCGGCGGCATAGTGTCGGCTGCTGTCGACGGCGAGCGTGCCGCCGACGCTCTCTTTGACCGCATGTTCAGAAACCACGATTCCGATAATCTGTGACAGCTATGGATACCGACGATTTCAACAACACAGGAATATTGCCGCCGCTGGCCGAGAGGTTGCGTCCGCGCTCTCTCGATGACTATATCGGGCAGACACATCTTGTCGGTCAGGGCAAGGTGTTGCGGCGCATGATAGATTCGGGCAATGTGGCCTCTTTCATTTTGTGGGGTCCTCCCGGAGTGGGAAAGACGACACTTGCCCGCATAATCGCCAACACGACGGAGTCGCCGTTCTACACGCTGTCGGCGGTCACGGCCGGAGTGAAGGATGTGCGCGAAGTCATAGAGCGTTGCCGCAACGATATCCGCGGCATGTTCACTAAGGGCCGTCCGATACTTTTTATCGATGAAATACACCGTTTCAGCAAGTCGCAGCAGGATTCGCTTCTGGGGGCTGTGGAGAGCGGGATTGTGACACTGATAGGCGCGACGACCGAAAATCCGTCGTTTGAGGTGATACGTCCGTTGCTGTCGCGCGCTCAGGTCTACACTTTGCGTCCGCTTGAGGCTGCCGAGCTGCAGCGTCTGCTCGATCATGCCGTAGCTCATGACGAGGTGCTGTCGAAGCGTGACGTGCAGGTGAAGGAGACCACGGCGTTGTTTCGTTTTGCCGGGGGCGATGCCCGCAAGCTTCTCAATATTCTTGATCTGCTTGAGCAGTCGGTCGGTGCCGGCCAGCCGGTGGTGATCGATGACGCCACCGTGACTGAGCGGCTTCAGGAAAATCCGTCGGCCTACGACAAAAACGGCGAGATGCACTATGATATAATATCGGCATTCATAAAGAGTGTGCGCGGAAGTGATCCGGATGCTGCCGTCTACTGGCTTGCGCGGATGATTGCCGGAGGCGAAGATCCTGAGTTTATTGCGCGCCGTCTCGCTATTCTCGCGGCCGAAGATATCGGGCTCGCTAATCCCAACGCACTGCTTCTGGCCAACACGGTCTATGACGTGATAAAAAAAATAGGGATGCCCGAGGGACGGATACCGCTGGCCGAGTGCACTATATACCTCGCTACGTCGCCAAAGAGCAATTCGGCCTATATGGCGATAAACGCAGCTCTTGCCAATGTCGGACAGACCGGCGATCTTCCCATTCCGCTGCATATACGCAACGCTCCGACATCGCTGATGAAGGAGATGGGTTATGGTGCCGACTACAAATACGCTCACGATTATCCGGGAAACTTTGTAGTCCAGCAATATCTTCCCGATGCCCTGCAGGGCACGCGTTTCTGGAATCCATGTTCCAATCCCGCCGAGGATCGTCTCGCCCAGCTCCAGCAATCGCGCTGGGGCAAAAAATGACAAAAGCGGTCGTCGGCAGCATCTTATGAAAAAAGTGGTTTTATTCTTTGGCGGCGCAGTCGGGGCATAGGCCTTTGAGCATGTAGTTGACTGAGCGGGTGATGAAGCCGGCAGGGGTGTCGATAGGTGGGACGCTGACATCTTCGAGGCAAAATGTCTGCATGCAGCGTTCGCAGTAGAAGTGGACGTGGCGGTCATCGACGGTATGGTGAGAGTCGCTGCGGCACAGTTCATATTTGAGGGAGCGGCTGCCGTCCTCAAGCACGTGCACGATGCCATTGGCGGCAAAGAGTTCGAGCACGCGGAATATGCTGGCTTTGTCAAGCGATTCGAGCGAACACTCGATGTCGGCGAGGCTGACGGGACGCGGCGCATTCATCAGCGCCTTATACACGAGAATGCGGTTGGAGGTGGGTTTCACTCCTTTGTTTATCAGCATGCGCTCAAGTCGGGTATTGTCCATAATCGGTAGTTTTAAGAAACTGTTTAAAATTTATATCACTTTGCCTTTGAGAAGTATCATATAAATTTAAACAGTTTCTTACAAAAGTAACAATAAAATTTTGCAAACCGTTTGCAAACCGTCATCAATCAACATAGTGTGCGGTTAAAAACCGGCGTGTTGCCAATAAAATAAGAGTATTTTACGCGACAATCGCAAAAAAAATGCAAAAACACTTGCAAAATCAATAAAAATAACCTACCTTTGCACCGCTGAGTCAGAAAAAGACCGGCAAAGAGAACATAATACTGATTAAAATCAGCATTTGAAAACCTCAAGGAGAGGTGGGTGAGTGGCTGAAACCACCGGTTTGCTAAACCGACGACGGGAGCAATCCTGTCCACGAGTTCGAATCTCGTCCTCTCCGC
>ERZ778504.1144-NODE-1144-length-21151-cov-4.417283_pt1 | contig 21151 bp, 18 predicted proteins | sample MGYA00510046_ERZ778504 | MGnify/ENA primary metagenome ERZ778504 (study PRJEB29527, sample SAMN07138964) | mouse gut metagenome | material: feces | host: mouse | place: China:Nanjing | collected 2016-01-25 ...
TACGGCATTGAAAAACGGGCAGCCTGCCGAATATTGGGATGGTAAATTTAACGGGGGCGATGCTCCTGCCGGAAATTACATCTGGAAAATAAATGCAGTCTTTATCGACGGAACCGTATGGGTGTCTGAAAAAGGAGTAAAAGAGGGATTGGTGATGCTGATACGGTAAGCCGAAAGAGCGAAAAAAATAATCCCGACAGACATTGGAATACCTCTGATGCTGCCGGGATTATTTATTAATGGGCCTCTTCCCAGTTTTCTCCGAAACTTGCGCTTATGGTGAGGGGAACAGATAGCGTAACTACATGTTCCATGCACTGCGTTACCAACTGTTGTAGCTCCTCTTGCTCCGGACGGTAACACTTGAAGTCCAGTTCGTCGTGTACCTGAATAAGCATTCTTGATTTGAGCCCTCTTTTCCGGATTTCCGCGTGGATGCACACCATGGCCATTTTGATGATATCGGCAGCCGACCCTTGGATGGGGGCATTTATGGCATTCCGTTCCGCCATGCCGCGGATGACGGCATTCCGTGAGTTGATATCGCGCAGATAACGTCTTCTGCCCATAATGGTTTCGGCATACTCTTTTTTGCGGGCTTTTTCCACTGCTTCCTCCATGTATTTTTTTACGCCCGGGTAGAGTTCGAAATAGCCGTCAATAAGCTCTTTCCCCTCCTTTCTGCTGATTTGCAGCCGTTCGGACAGTCCCCAGGCTGAAATGCCGTAAATAATGCCGAAATTCGCCGTTTTGGCACGCCGTCTCATTTCGGGGGTAACTTCCTCCAACGGGACATGATAAATCTTGGATGCGGTAGCCGTATGGACGTCTATACCGTGATTGAAGGCGTCAATCAACTCCTTTGTCTGGCTCAAATGGGCCATTAGCCGCAGTTCTACTTGGGAATAGTCGGCAGAGAAAAATACATAATCGCTGTCACCTGTGACAAACGCTTTCCGGATTTTCCTTCCTTCCTCCGTGCGGATAGGGATATTCTGCAAATTGGGATTCTGGCTGCTGAGCCGCCCCGTAGCGGCTTCTGCCTGGTTAAAATGGGTATGAATCTTGCCCGTAAGCGGGTCGATATATGTCGGCAGGGCTTCGGCATAGGTGCTTAACAGCTTTTTCAGCCCGCGGTAATCCAATATCTTGCCCACAATGGGATGCTCATTCTCCAGCTTGACCAACACCTGTTCCGAAGTACTGAACTGACCTGTTTTTGTCTTTTTATTCCCGCCGTCCACATTCAGTTCGCCGAAAAGCACATCTCCCAATTGTTTCGGCGAACTGATATTGAAAGCGTGTCCGGCAATGTCGTAAATTTCTTTCTCCAGACCGTCAATCCGGATTTTTAGCTCGTCTGCAATTTGCCGGAGTTCGTCGGTATCGATGCTTACCCCTTCATATTCCATGTCGGCCAGAACAAAAACCAACGGCATTTCTATTTCATGATAGAGTTTGAGTAATCCTGTTTCACTCAAAGCCGGGCAGAGCTTTTCTTTCAACTGAAAAAGCACATCAGCCTTTTCGGCAAAGTCTCGCTCTTCCTCCGGTTCTTCATCAAAACTCAGCGTCAGCTGCTTATTTTCTTTCTGGTCTTCACTGATTTGATAATTCAGATATTGCAACGCAATCCGCGATAAATCGTGTGACAAATCGGGATGAAGAACATAATGAGCGATTTTAACATCGAAAATCCGGTTTAAGACCTGGATGCCGGCGCGTTTCAACCAAATCAGGTCGTCTTTGACATCGGCTGAAATCAACGTTTTATCCGGCGCTTCAAAAATCTGCCGGAAAGTTGACAGAAGTGCTTTTGCCTGTTGCGGGTCAGAAGGAAGTGTGATATAATCTACTTGGTGGGTTTCGGTCGAAAAACAGATGCGTGATGGCAGTGAATTATAGATGTTTCCCGCAACAAATACGGTGTGCAACACAAATTCCTCAGCGTTTTCCAGTTTACTTAACAAAGTTTCCGGCTCTTTCGTACGGTCGGTGTAATTCACCTTAACATCCGTCAGCTTCTCCGCCTTCGTTTCTTCCTCCCGGTCGGTATCTATCAGTCTCTTGGAGAGCGAAAACAACTCTAATTCTTTGAATATCGGTTCAAGAATCAGGGTGTCGATGTGTTTCTTTTCCAGGTCGTCGGCAGTCAAAGGCGTTGGTACGTCGGAATTGATTGTGACCAATGTCCGGGAAAGATGCACTGTCGACTGACAATTCAGCAGGTTCTCTTTTTGCTTTCCCTTGAGTTCGTCAATGTGGTCATAAATACCGTCGATGTCTCCGTATTTATAAACCAATGCGGCTGCGCTTTTGGGACCGATGCCGGAACATCCCGGCACATTGTCGGCTGTATCGCCCATCAGTCCGAGGATGTCAATCACCTGGCTTACTCTTTCAATACCGAAATGGTCCAGTACTTCCGGAATGCCCCATACTTCCGACTTATTGCCTGAGCGTCCCGGTTTATACATAAACACTTTTTCGCTTACCAGTTGGGCATAATCCTTGTCGGGCGTAATCATATACACGGTGTAACCCTCCTTTTCCGCTTTCTTGGCTAACGTGCCGATAACGTCGTCAGCTTCAAATCCAGGCACGTCGATGCACTGGATGCCCAGTCCGCGGATGATGTCTTTGATATACGGAATCGACTTCTTCAAATCTTCCGGCATCTTGGGACGCTGGGCCTTATACGGTTCATACATCTCGTGCCGGAACGTCGGTCCCTCTGGATCAAACACCACGGCGATATGAGTGGGTTTTTCCAATTCCAGCAACTCCAGCAGAAAATTACAGAACCCGAATGTTGCAGAAGTATTTATACCGGTTGTTGTGATGCGCGGATTATTGACAAAAGCATAATAAGAGCGGTAAATCAATGCATAGGCATCCAACAGATACAGCGTTTTCATATTTATGGAAATGAATTTAGAATTTGAGACAAAGTTAGGAAAAAAAGGTTGAAAACATTGAAGCCTTGCAAAGGAGAAGCAGAGGTAACCATTTCTCTATTGGTCCGCTTCTTTATTTCAACTTTTTTTATTTATTTTTTGTCGTTCTTGAGAAATGTTTGTATTTTTGAACCGTTAAAACAAAGCATAAAGCGATGATGAAGACTCTTTCTTTTGCTGACTTTTTTTATTATTATTACTTTTTCGGCAAGAAGTAAGGGGTTTTTTATTGGATGTATTAACGCTCAAATATAGAACGAAGGCCCTGAATTTTTCAGGGCTTTTTTATTTCAGACACATGAGGACGTTTTTTCGATTTAGCAACCGGTATTATTACTTCTTTTTTTCTTAAAAAAGAAGCCGGGTGCGATGTGTTGTTTTGTCATGAAGAAATGAGATAATCCAGACCCCCGGCACCACACCGGGGGTTTATTAATGAAATGAGATGAAGAAAAAAATTGCGATTCAGGGAGTACACGGGTGTTTTCACGAACAGGCAGCCCGCCTCTATTACGGGGATGACATTGATGTATTGGAATGTCTGAATTTTGAAGAATTGTTTACCGGCATGAATGAGCGGAACGCCGATGCAGCTGTAATGGCTATCGAAAACACAGTGGCGGGAGGACTGCTGCCCAACTATTCGCTGTTGCATAAATACGAAAAGAAAATCAAAGGGGAAGTTTTCCTGCGGATACAGCAAAACCTGATGGCACTGCCGGGACAGCGGATAGTAGACCTTCGCGAAGTGCATTCCCATTACATGGCGATAGCGCAGACCCGGGAATTTTTTAAGCGCTATCCCCACATCCGTCTGATTGAATCCGAAGATACGGCCAAGAGTGCTGCCGATATTGCCCGCTTTGGACAGAAACAGGTAGGAGCCATTGCCTCCGTGCTGGCGGCAGAACTGTTCAGATTGGAGATTCTGGAGGAAAGCATCGAAACCCACAAACAGAATTTCACCCGTTTTCTCATTTTAGACGATCAGTTGACGGTAGCCGAACAGGACATTGACAAAGCATCGGTCTGTTTTACCATTCCGCACCGCACCGGGCGGCTGGCACAAATCCTTTCCGTATTCTCCTATTATGACCTGAATCTGACTAAAATACAGTCCTTGCCCATACCCGGAAAAGAATGGCAGTATTTTTTTTATGTCGATCTCAAATTTGAGGATTATGCACACTACCGGGAAGGCATGAATGCCGTACAGCCGTTGATGGAGGACTTACAGATTATGGGAGAATATAAAAGTTGTCATTGAATTATTAAACGCATAAAAATGATTATAGAGGCAGCAAACCGGACCAAGGGAGTCAGTGAGTACTACTTTTCACGTAAGCTCCAGGAAATAGAAGCAATGAATCGCTCCGGAGAAAAAGTGATTAACTTGGGAATCGGATCCCCCGACATGGCACCCGCCTCAAAGGTGGTTGAAAAATTGGTGCAAGGAGCGGAAAATCCGGATAACCATGCTTACCAGAGTTACAAAGGGATACCGGAACTCCGGGAGGCTTTTGCCGCTTGGTACGAAAAATATTATCATGTGGCATTGGATCCGGTGACGGAAATACAACCATTGGCAGGCTCGAAAGAGGGAATATTGCTGCTGTCGCTGGCATTTTTAAACCGGGGAGATAAAGTGTTGGTTCCCAATCCCGGATATCCCACTTATTCCTCGGCCACCTTGTTGACAGAAGCGGAAATCATACCTTTCGATTTAAAAGAAAATAACGGCTGGCGTCCCGATTTTGAAGCCCTGGAAGCGATGGATTTGAACGGAGTGAAAATGATGTGGGTAAATTATCCCAACATGCCTACGGGAGCCTGTGCCGATATGGCGCTCTATAAGCGGTTGGTGGAATTTGGGCAGAAACACCGCATACTCATTTGTAATGACAATCCATACAGCTTTATTCTGAATGAAGAACAGTTGAGTATTTTAAGCGTTGAGGGGGCCAGAACGTGTTGTATCGAACTGAATTCACTGAGTAAAGCACACAATATGGCTGGTTGGCGCATTGGTATGATTGCGGGTGACAAAGAGGTGATTGCAAATGTATTGAAAGTGAAGAGCAACATGGACTCCGGCATGTTCCGCCCAATGCAATTAGCGGCAGCCGAAGCGTTGACACTGGACGCCGCTTGGTATGAACAGCTGAATGCGGAATATCGGAAAAGAAAAGCACTCGCCGGAGAGATTTTTGATACTCTGGGAGCGAAATATGATCCGGGTAGCAGGGGCATGTTCTTGTGGGGGAAAATCGGAAGCGAGTGGGGAAACGGAGAAAAACTGAGCGATGATATCCTGCAAAAAGCCCGGGTATTTATTACCCCCGGTTTTATTTTCGGGAGTAACGGCGATCGGTACATCCGGATTTCTTTGTGTGCGAAACAAGACATGCTGAAAAAAGCACTGGAACGGATAAAAAGGGCGCTGAATGCGGAGGGCCTGAAATAGGAGTCATGGTGTTAAATATAAAAAGCAGGAAAATATGCAGGTGGGAATCATAGGAATCGGGTTAATTGGCGGATCAATGGCCATCGACCTGAAAAAACGAGGGTTTGCCGACCGGATTGTCGGTGTGGAAAACAATCATCTTCATGCCGCGGCAGCAGTAGAAATCGGATTGGTGGATGAAGTTGTATCGCTGGACGAGTGTGTGGCCCAAAGCGACATCATTGTGGTGGCGACACCGGTAAATGTGGCGATACGGTTGATACCGGAAATATTGGATAAAGTCGACACGCAGATTGTCACGGATGTTTGTTCTACCAAAGAGAAAATAAACGAAATCGTACACTACCATCCGAAACGTAAAAATTTCGTTGCTTCTCATCCCATGGCGGGTACCGAATATTCAGGGCCTTGGGCGGCTTTGCCTGGACTTTTTGACGGGCGGGCGGGAATCATTTGTAATGCAGAAGACTCGGACCTTCGGGCTGTGGAGATGATAAAAAAAATGTATGATTGTCTCAACATGCGCATCATCTTTATGCGGGCAGCCCTCCATGATGTGCATACCGCCTATGTGTCGCACATTTCACACATCACCTCTTTTGCGCTGGCGTTGACGGTACTTGAAAAAGAGAAAAATGAAAAAAACATTTTCGACCTGGCCTCCGGCGGTTTTTCCTCAACCGTCCGTTTGGCAAAAAGCAATGCGGACATGTGGGCGCCGATTTTTTCGCAAAACAAGGAAAATGTGCTGACGGTGCTCGATACCTATATCGAAAAATTGCAGGAGTTTAAAAAACACATTGCGGAATATGACGAAAACGGAGTGAAAGAATTGATACACAATGCGAATAAAATCAAACGGATTATCCGATAAAGAGGGCATCCGTCATTCATTGGAAACATACTAACAATAATAATATGACAGCAACAAAATTGGACTTGATTAAAGCAAGCGAATGGGGGATATTCTCCGACATGAAAAAACCATTGGTAATAGCAGGACCTTGCAGTGCCGAAAGCGAACAACAGCTTTTTGAGACGGCGCGGGCATTAAAAAATGAAGGTGTGGAAGTTTTGCGGGCGGGAATCTGGAAACCCCGCACGCGCCCGAACTGCTTTGAAGGTGTGGGGGCAGAAGGATTGGTTTGGATGAAAAGGGCGCAACGGGAATTGGGAATGAAAATAGCAACGGAAGTGGCAAACGTCAAACACGTGTATGAAGCTCTGAAAGCAGGAGTGGACATGTTGTGGATAGGAGCCCGGACAACGGCAAATCCTTTTGCCATGCAGGAACTTGCGGATGCTTTGAAAGGTACGGACATTCCGGTCTTGGTGAAAAACCCCGTCAATCCGGATGTCGAACTTTGGATTGGTGCCTTAGAGCGTCTGAACATGGCCGGACTGAAAAAAATAGGAGTGATTCACCGCGGCTTTTCCTCCTATACAAAAGCCAAATACAGGAATATTCCGCAATGGCAGATTCCGATTGAAGTGAAACGGCGGTTCAAGGACATGCTGATGATTTGTGATCCCAGTCACATTTCGGGGAAAAGGGAGTATATTCAGGAAATTTCACAACAGGCGATGGATCTCGGCTTTGACGGATTGATAGTTGAATCCCACATCTGTCCGGAAATTGCATTGAGCGACGCCGCTCAACAGGTGACCCCGACGGCACTGAAAGAGATTCTGGAGAAATTGATTATCAGGAATATCGATAGCGAAAATGTGAAATACAAAGAAGGTATTGATGAACTGAGAAACCGCATCGACCAGTTGGACGATGAATTATTGGATATTTTGGCCGACAGGATGAAAGTGGCTGAAAAAATCGGACAGTACAAAAAACAGAACAACATCACAATATTACAGACCGGACGGTGGGATAAAATTCTGGAAAAAGTATTCAGGAAAGGAGAAGAGCATGGATTGGACAACGAATTTGTAGAAAAAATATTCACAGCTATCCACCAGGCCTCCATCGACGTACAGACCCGTGTAATGAAAGGATAATAGTCCAGCAAGGAATCGGCATAAAAAAAGGTCAGAAGCAATTCTGACCTTTTTTATTTTAATAAAAAGTAAATCCGAGGCCGATAGAATAAGGATGGAGTTCGGGACCTTTCTTATTGCGGAACATCTCTGTCACCGTGTAACTTGCCCATACATTCCAGAAATGGTATCCGACTTTGGCGACCAGATCTGCTTTTATCGGCATCAGACTGTAATTGTCAGTGTTCCGGCTTCTTTTTTTCTCTCCCTCCGGATTACGATAAATAATCTTTGTCCTGGAGAGTAACCGCACCCCACCCATGGCACCGGCGGCAATGTAAAATCGTTGGCGTCTTCTGGCTGGCATTTGCAATTCAAACATGACGGGGACAGAGAGATACAGTATTTTAAACGAATTTTTTTTGATCATCCAGTCCGGATCCAAAATGCGCGGTATCACTTGGTTGTTTTCCCCTAACGTGATGGAGACATGCTTTTTGTCGAACCGCAGCCGCTGATATTCCAGTCCTAAACCTAAAACCATACCGAAATTATTCCGGGAACTGAAATTGATACTCTGCTCGCAGAAATTGAATTGCATGACAAAAGAATTGGCATAATCTAAATCCATGAACCCTTCTGTTTCGGGAGCATACATCGAATAATCCGTATGGGCGAGATTGACGAACCCGAAATGGACTCCGCATAAATGTCCCCGGAAATAGTTGTAATCTCTGCGATTTTGGCTTTTTTTGTAACGTCTGCCTGCAATTTGTATCTCGGAATCCGTTTTTTCCGAAGAAGGAATAAATTCACTCTCTCCCGAAAGGATGCGGATACCTTGTTTCGTATTTTGGGGGTGGTTGGGCATAATTCTCATTTCATTGCCCGGATTGAGCGAATCTTTCAGGCTTTGTTTCAATCGGGTCGTATCCCGTTTATACCAGTTGTCGCGAATCAGGACGGAATCCTGTGACTGACACCAGCCGGTCAGACCCCATACGATAAAAATAAATAAAAGTAGAGTTTTCATAATTCTTCCGTTTTCCCTATGACGGAAAGAGGCGGGGATTTGTTACATTTATTTTAACGCGATGCGTATTCTTCTTTTCGGAATTTATCGGCGAGACTTTTCCCGGCGTCGATAAAAGAGGTAATAATATTCCGGGACCGGACGTTTTCGTCGGATGATTTCCAGTTCCTGGCTTGCTCCGTCAAAAGAATTTCCGGAGAATCGAGCATACCGATGGCCGGAAATTTTTCAGTCATAACAGTCACAATTGGAAGAGTGACAGCAGTGATTTCAACAGGTGCCTGCCGGGCTATGGTTTGTATGTCCGGAATTTTTCCGTCAGGGAGCGTGCGTTGGAGTGCCAGTTTTTCCGGCAGACGTGTCACGTTGGCGTGGAGAATTGATGGCATGCACTGTCGCGGAAAGAGCGGCTCTTCCTTTTGAATCCGGATATTATCGACGACCGAAAGGTCGGCAGGTGGTTGGAAGTAAAAATAAATATTTGCGGAACAGATAAGCAGTAACAAAACAGCAGCTGCACTGAGCCGTCGTAGGAACAGTACTGTAATATTTTTGTGGTAAAGAGCCGCTTTGTTTTCAAACCGAACAGTCAGGTCCGGAATCAGACGGGGGGCATCGCCAGGAATTGATCCTTCGGATACCATTTGCTTGAGCTGTGATTTGTGAGGATACCGGATGACAGGAGGGGTGAGTTTGGCAAACTTCCAATCTTCCAGGCTTTCCTCCAATTCAGGATGAAGCAGCAAAAAAGCTTTTAACTCCCTCTCTTGAGCAGGAGAAAGTCCGCCGTCTGCGTAATCGGTCAAATATATTTCAACATTATCAAGTGTAATCATATATCTGGTTTCAAACGATCAAATCAGGTTTACGGATAAACTCTTTCAGGTAATTCCGTGCCCTGAAAATATATACCTTCACCTGGCTTTCGCTCAGTGACGTGATATCTGCAATCTCTTTGTATGAATAATCTTCATAATCCCGTAACAGAATCAGTGTTTTTTGTACTGGCGGCAATTTCGACAAAGCCCGATCCAGAATCTCCTGCAAATCCGGACAGCTGATTTCTCTGTATACCGCATCGGAATCGACCTGTTCGATGTCGCTGTTTTTCTTCTCCCGTCGGAAAATATCAATCATCCTCCGGTAGGACGTTGTAAAAAGAAAAGCTTTAGCTTTCTCCATCGTAATTTCCTGCACATGCTCCCACAAGGTGAGGAAACTGTCCTGGACAATATCTTCAGCCAACTCCTTATTGTGACAAGCTTTTAAAATAAAGCGGTACACATTATCCGAAAACCGGTCGACGCACGTATTATATTCTGTTCGGTTCATCCTGTTGCTGTGACGAACGAATATACCGAAAAGTTACAGATAAAACAGAAAGTGCCGTCGGTATTTCTGTTTTACCGCTTATTTGAACTGAATGGAATTGAAAAAAATCTCCCTGCCTTTCAGGATATATTCCCGGTGGCGGCTTCTCCCTCCGATTGAAATTTGGTAGACCATATTATCTCTGAAGATAAAACGTTTGAAATAGGTCATTTCGTAATTATCTTTAATAATTGAATACTCGATTTCCTTGATGAGCATGTTGTCGTAAGGCACCGTTTTTTCATCTTTTAGAATAGCGGACTCCATGCCCACGGAGGCTTGCCGCATCTGTTCATAAATGAGGGGTGTCGTTTCGTTGGTGATCTTTAACGGACTGTTTGAAAAATCGGAACAGACCACGCCGAAGACACAAGTCAGGTCTTTCGTTTGGTATATGTGGGAAACAATCCCGTTGCTTTCCTGGATCAGAGATTGCACCGTATTGGGAAACAGGAAAGAAATATGTTCTTTAGTATCTGTTCTTTTCCACAGCTCATTACTGTTTCCGGCTGTGGAGAAAAATGAAAAAATAAGAAGAAGTTTGAGGAGAAACATATTCAGCAAGCCCTTTATTACTATTTTTGCAACAAACTTATTGAATTATTGCCGATAATCAAACCCGGAGTATGGGAATCGGAAGGGATTTAACGATTAATCATTTTTTTTCAGATTTATGGAAATTGCCGGAAAAAATATAGGAGACAGGCCGTTGATATTGGCGCCGATGGAGGACGTGACGAACCCTCCGTTCCGGAAATTCTGCAAGAAGTACGGCGCGGATTGGCTCTATTCCGAATTTGTTTCGGCGGATGCGCTGGTCCGGTCGGTCAACAAATCTTTGAAAAAGCTGACCATCGATGAGGCGGAGCGTCCGGTGACGATACAGATTTACGGGCGGTACATCGACTCCATGGTCGAGGCGGCGCGAATCGTAGAAGAGGTGCAGCCGGATTTCATCGACTTGAATTTCGGTTGCCCGGTGAAACGAGTAGCCCAGAAAGGAGCAGGAGCGGGATTATTGCGCGACATTCCATTGATGGTGGAAATGGCGGCACAGATCGTAAAGGCGGTAAAAATCCCAGTGACGGCTAAAACCCGTTTGGGCTGGGATTGTGAGAACATCATTGTCGGTGACATTGCCGAACGCTTACAGGATGTCGGTATTCAAGCTTTGGCGATACACGGACGGACCCGTTCCCAAATGTATACGGGCGAAGCCGATTGGGGACCGATTGCCCAGGTGAAAAATAATCCCCGGATAAAAATACCGATTATCGGAAACGGCGATATCACCTCTCCGGAAAAAGCCAAAGAAGCTTTTGATAAATACGGGGTAGACGGCGTTATGATAGGACGTGCGACGATAGGACGTCCCTGGATATTCCGGCAGATAAAACACTATTTCGAAACGGGTAAATTGCTGCCCGACCTTTCTGTTGCCGAACAGATAAACATCATCAAAGAACAAATCCTGCTTTCCGTCGAGTGGATTGACGAAATCCGGGGACTTCTGCACATGCGCCGCCACATGGCAGCCATGTTCAAAGGTCTGCCCCACTTCCGCGACCTCCGCATCCGCATGCTCCAAGCCCCCGACCTCCAAACCCTCTGGCAAGTCTTCGACGAAATCCGCGAAAGATACGGGGAAGGATGAAGACGGATTAAGAGAAAATGATTATTTTTGTAATGGCGATTAATTTAATGGTCATTACAATAAAAGGGAGGGTCCGGATGAAATTTTATGATAGAGTCGAAGAAATCCGAACATTGAAGCGGATAAGCGAACAATCTGTCCGAAATGCCTGTTTTACAGTATTGGTGGGACGTCGTCGGATTGGTAAAACAATGCTTTTACTGGAAGCGGTGCGTGGGACGAAATACCTTTATTTGTTTGTTGCCCGGCAAAGCGAACCCTTATTATGTGCCCGGTTTCAGAAAGAGATTCAAGAGCAACTTGGATTAAAGATATTTGGCTCTGTTATTTGTTTCCGTGATTTATTTGAAGAACTGTTGAAATATGCTAAGGAGAACCATTACACCCTTATCATAGATGAATTTCAGGAATTTGTTAATGTCAATCCGGCAATATTCAGTCAGATACAGGACTTATGGGACCGTTATAAAAATGAGGTCGCATTGCATTTTATTGTTTGCGGTTCCATTTATTCCATGATGATGCGTATTTTCGAGGACAGCAAAGAGCCCTTGTTCGGGCGTTTAACGTCGAAAATCGTTTTGAAACCTTTTTCTGTGGATGTGTTGAAAGAGATTTTATATGATTTTCATCCGGGATACCGATCTGAAGACTTTCTTGCTTTTTACCTGTTGACAGGTGGTGTCCCTAAATACGTTGAGCTTTTAATGCAGGCGGGAGCCACGACTAAGGAAAAAATGCTGGATGTTGTTTTGGCGTCTGACTCGCCTTTTCTCTATGAAGGACGGGACTTATTGATTTCTGAGTTTGGCAAAGAGTACGGCACTTATTTTTCCATCCTGCAACTTATAGCATCTGGTAAGACCACCCAAAGCGAAATAGACTCCGTTATCGGGAAAAATACCGGAGCCTATCTCTCTAATCTTGAAAAGGAATATTCGCTTATCACTCGTCATCGACCGATATTTGCTTCTGCCAATAGCCGCAAAATGCGTTGGAGTATCGGCGATAACTATTTGCGTTTCTGGTTTCGTTTCATTTATCCGAATCAAATGTTGATAGAAATGAATCGTTCCGATTTGTTGCGTGAAATCGTTGATCGTCATTATGAGCAATACAGCGGGTGGGGACTGGAATGCTATTTCCGGGAAAAAATTGCCGTTACTAAGCGAGTTACCGCTATTGGCAGTTATTGGGACAGTAAAGGTGGAAATGAAATAGACCTCATTGCATTGGATGATTTGGAAAGAACCGCTTTGATTGCTGAGGTTAATCGCAATCCGAAAAAAATAGATATGAAATTACTTGCCGCCAAAGCCGATACATTGAAAAAGGAATTGGCGGGGTATTCGGTTACATTGGAAGGTTTTTCGTTGGAAGATATGTGATTTAATATTGTTCCCAAAATTCAATGGGTAGATAAACGTTTTCAATTTTTGTGCATTTTTGGAACAGAGGGGCTATTTCGGACACGGAAAAGCCGGCAATGCCGCAGCCTATTTTTGTCACGAGGAATTTCAATTCCCGGTGGGATAGGGCAAATTCGATAAATTCGTCTACATAAGGTTTTATCGTGTCAACACCGCCCTGCATGGTCGGGATGGCGTAGCTTTTCCCCTGCAATCCAACGCCTTGACCATATATTGCGCCAAAGTTTTCCATTGCAATCCTGGCAGCACCGCCGTCATGATGACCTGCCAGGTTGCTACCAAAAACAAAGATTTCTGAATCGGATAACCTTCTGATGTATTCAGGGGTTACTCTTTCAGGACGATTTGTCGGGACATGTTTTTCTTTTCCGGTAGAATCATGATGCCGTTTGTCTTTATTGCTGTCAAACCATTTGAACATTTTATGTCAGAAAATTAAGTTCTTCACAAATATAAGGATTTAATTTTGAACTTGAATAGAGATTGAATGTTGAAAGGGGAGAGTTGCATTACAAGCTCCGGGGTAACTCCGTAGGAAGTCAATAGAAACTCCGCCCTTGCACGATAGTTCTGCCGTAGCGTGGCTATGGTTGGACTATCCGGTGTTAGCCCAACCATAGCGAAACGATAGTGCAACCTTAGTTCAACCCCTGCCTTTCCCCTGCTTTTGCAGAATGTTTATCGGCAATGGGTTAAAATGCTGTATTTTCAATTTTGTGAAATAATAGAGCTATTTTCGTTATAAATAAGCGATAACGTCAACTTTAAATATAATTTCCCGTAATACTTCAGTAGTTTTAATAGAGAGTGATTTGGTTAATTTGATAGATTTAAATATTTTTGTACGGCGAAAATGGTTTATCTGATAACATATGATTTAAGATTTCCGGGTCGTGATTATACTAATCTGTATAATGCGATTAAGGATTTAGGTGATTGGCGACACCCGATGGAATCCACATGGTTTGTTCATTCAACTCTTCGTGCTAATGAAATATATAATCGCCTTTGCAGCAATATTGATACAAATGATCGTTTATTGGTAATTGAGATCAACTCATCAAATAAACAAGGGTGGCTTAGTCAAAGTTTTTGGGGATGGCTTAATTCTGTAAATTAATTATGATTAAAGGAATATATTTGGAAAACTTTAAATGTTTTTCAAAACCGGGTAAACATCTTTACTTGTCACAAGTCAATTTGTTAACAGGAGTTAACGGACGGGGTAAATCATCTTTATTGCAGGCATTATTACTTTTGTCACAATCGTTTGATTCGGAAAATAGTTTGACCCATTTAAAATTAAATGGACCGTTACTTTCCTTAGGAACGTTTAAAGATGTCTTTCGGAGAAATGCTGTGGGGAAAGATGGCTTTCGGATTAATATCGAAACAGATGATCTGAGAGAAAATAAAATTTGTTGTCGTTTTTCTGAATACGAGGGAAAAGAACGGTTAGCGCGTTTGAGTGAATTGTGGGTTGATGACCATGATTATTTTGATACGCCGTCAGAAGCCGATGCTGGTAAATCCTCGAATGTGAACAGTATTTTGGGGGTTACGTCTTCTATTGCCGGATTTCAAGAGTTGAGGCGTCTCTATTATATTGCAGCCAATAGACAAGGACCGGTTAATTATGTAGAAAAAAATGACAATATTGGACCTGATGATATTGGAACACGGGGAGAGCATGTAATCAATGTGTTGTCAACACGTGGGGATGAAATCATAAATAAAACAGAAAAAGTATTATCAGATATTCTTTCCGGCGCGTCTGTCAGAGTCCCGAAATCAGAAGGTTCGATCATTGAATTATTTATAGATTCCATAAATAATAGTGACGGTTTCACTCCTGTAAATGTCGGTTTTGGATATAGCTACATTTTGCCGATTATTTTGATAGGATTATTAGCGGAAGATAATAGCATCATTATTATTGAGAATCCAGAGGCGCATTTACATCCGGGGGCACAGTCGAGATTAGTGAATTTTTTAGTCGAATGTGCGGTCCAAAAACATTTACAGATATTTGTGGAGACACATAGTGATCATATTATAAATGGATTGCGTATTGCTGTAAAAAATAAAAAGATTGCAAAAACAGAAACAAATATTATTCATTTTGGACGAGGGTGTGAGGATGATTTGTTCCAAATAGATCAGATCAAGATTGATTCAGAAGGAAATCTCAGCAAATATCCTGATGATTTTATGGATGAATGGACCCGGCAGATGGCTCAATTGATATAGTTATGGAAGTTTGTTTTAATGAATTATCTGTTGAACCGTATTGTACAAATGGGGAAGAAATTGACAGGCGTGTCGGTGAATATGTTCAAGTTGTAAGGGCAGCACTCGAATTAGGGGCAAAGAAGATTCGTTATGAACATGGATTAGGGTCTGTTTCTTTAACCGAAGAAATATCATTAGCACAATATTGTTTTGATAAACGAAATAATAAGATCTGGAGCGATTTTTTATTGTCTTGTGTAAAAAAGCCTTATATTGAAGACGGGAGTGAAACTGAAGTGGATTTTATCAGCTATGATGATGTAAAACTAAAGAAAAATGATACATTTTTAGATTGCTTTGGTTTGTATTCAGCATATCTTTATAAATCGTATTGTATCGGTTTTTGTTCAGAAGATTTTTGGAGAAATGTATTTTTCACATTGAGATTAGTAAAGGGGAGAAAAATCACGGAACAGCAAATTGTATGTATTTCGGAGGAAGGAGCTTTTAACGAAGAACCATTTGCTGAATGGTGTATAAATAATATTTCAATACCAGTTTTAGAAAGCAATTTGTTGCCCTGTAAAAAAGAAATTAAGTTACGAGATGATCACGGGAAAGATAAGTTAATGGTATTTGCGGAAAGGTTAGTTCAATCGCCATATATTAAAAAAGTGATAGGTTCACTTCCATTTAATCCTACTGAAACGAAATTTATTCATAATTTATATAATGATGGTCGGATTGAGTTAGTGCTTACGGATACAGATCAAGGGCTTGGGCTTGTTGTACAGACGACGGGCAGAAATTTATTGGAAACGAAATGGATTGCTAAATATTTAATGAAAAAATTTTGTTGATTTGATATATTTTGTCTATAAATTTATTTCACTCTTTTCTTGCTGATACTAATTCATATCCCTTATTGAATAATGCTTTCGCTGTCGTCCGTGTGTTTGGCGGCATTATGGAGTACAAATTTAATATAAAAACATTACTTTCGTAGTTGTGTCAGCGGATGTGATTTATCAAGTAGAAAGAAAACTAACTACGTGAATACTCCGGATAATTGTCCATTTCAAATTCGACATTGATGTTGCAGAATTCGTTAACGACATTGTATATTTTCACTTCATTGTAGTTAATATCTTTATCGACAATTATCATTTGTCCCATTAATTTTGCAAATTCTTCCTTTTGCTCTTGGGTAAAATTGTGAATCAATGCCAAGGCAAGCAGGGAATTTTGTTTTTCTACGTCCTGTTTTGCAGATTCCCCCAATTCCAGGGTTTTGGAAATTTTTGCATACAAGATTTGTTCACGGTCGTCGATTTTGTTGTCTGCCAGGATAATATCCTGTAAAATGCGCATAACGGCAATACGTTCGTTATAGGTAAGTCTATTCATATTCTACTTCTTTTTTAAAGATACACAGCTCCAATTCCATTCCTCTTTTTTCTTGTTGTAGGTATATACAGCCAATGCAGATACATTTTCTTCGCCGTTGAGGTTATATTGTTGGACCACATTAGGAGTAATAAAACAATTCATTTCTTGTCCTTTGAGAAATGCGAACGGCTTATTGGCAGGTTTTTCTATACTTCCATCAATTGTTTTAATGTATGCGTTGTCTTCTAAAGCCGTCCAATCCAAAAGTTCTGCATTTACGATGTTTATTCTTTCGTCTTTTTTAGGTATCCAATGCAGTTTAAGTATTTCCCCTTCTTTTATTTGGATACGTAAGTCGGAGAATTTTACCCTTACACTTTTCTTTTCTCCATAGACAAGAATAGCTTGTTTGTTTGTCGCGTCAACGTATGTGACAGCTGCAATACTTTCGTTTGCTCCATGAGACAGTATTGTATCAGTCGTTTTTTTGTACTCCATTCCATCGCTGCTGTCGGCGGTGGTGTTTTGTATCCATGATTCCGTTGTCCAATTTTGTATTTCATACGGCAAGCGCCACCCTTCTTGCATAAAACATCGGATTATTTGGTCGAGTTGGTATTTTGCACGGGGATAATCCCGTTGTGATAAATATGTTGCAATAAGCGCTTTGCGTACATTGACCAGGAATGCTTCTTGCGTTTTGCAATGTACAGCCCGTAAAAGACAAGCCTGGTGGATTTCCGGCTCGTTTTTGTATATTTCGCTGAGTAACTGCCATACCCAGAATTCCGATTGTTTCTTTCTGACGAAAGGCATCACACTATTTAACGCCTCTTCTTTTTCGGTATTTATGGCAAGTTTCAGTTTCGCACAAAAATATCCCGGATACATCATTTCCGGATAGTCTTCCATCAACTTTTCCAGCTTCGGCAAGAACTCGTGAATCTTATTTTGGTCGTTTAATCCCAATATCGCTTTGGCGTATGCAATATAACTTCGCTCAGCCAGGGACATAGCCTTTTTTCCGCTTTCCAATTTGAATTGCTGATAATCTTCCGGCAGCAAATTGTCAAGATTCCACCATTCAAGGAAATCCGTCAAGTGATTCCATCCTTTGAAATCCAGATATGTCCTTAGCAAGTAGGAGTATCCTTTAGAAGGGGTAAATGTGTATTTGCTGACCAGAAAAAATAATCGTTCAATTTCCGGTATGTTTTCTTTGGGCGTGTGTTTGACGAAATCCGCCACTTTCCACAACACATTATCAAAGATAAGTGAATCGGCTTCTATGGTTAGCATATCCAAGCCTGCTAATTCCTCCATATGGGTGAAGAAATCCAGACGCTTTTGCCCGTCAATGTCTGTTTTGAGCATATAATATAATGCCCAGCCGATGCCTCGTTGTGCCCATACATTCTGTGGGGAATCAGCAAGGTCGGCTTTTGCTGCATTGTAAGCCTCTGTGATGTTTCCGGCTTTACACATGGTTGTTATTTCTTTTACAGTCGGCATGGTTCGTTTTTTGAGTCGTGATTTTGTAATGAATGCAATATATTGTCCGATTGCTCCGCTTATAACAGTGTGAGGAAGCGGTTTAATGTCCCGTCTTTTTCTCCCAATGTGCTGCGGGGTTGCGCATACGTATAATAGTGTTTGCCGTTGAAATAAAACTCAACAGAGGCTTCGTCTGCTTCTGTTTCGATAAAATAGAGGTCGCTCCATGGGTTCTGGATGACGTTTGTTACCCGGACGCCAGCTTCATCAGCTGTATCCATGATATGTTTGTGTAGTTCTTGCTGAAACGAGAAACGGGGGATATATGAGAACTCGACTGCGTACAATGCTTCCTTGCAGATTTCCAAAGCAATCGGTACCAAGGCATCATCTGTTTTCCGGATAATATCTATTTTTCCCGTGTAAAAATTCTTATTATACCATAATGATAGCGTGCATTGTTGATTGTCTTTGTTGAAAGTAATCCGATGTTGGTATGCCGCGGAGCGGTTTTCGACACAGGTAATTGCAGACTGTTCGCTAATTTGGGAAATATTTTTGAACCGAAGATCCAGGAAATTTTCATGTTCGGGTATATGGTATTTTAGTCGGGCGGATTTACATGTCATGACAGGTTGTAAGACAAATCGGTCTATGGGTGAAAAAGAGGGAGATGAAAGATGCCATAATCTTTTTTTTGCACGTGTTATTGCCGTATAAGCCCATCTGAAAAATGTTTCGTTCGCTTTTCCGGTATATGTGTCCATATCAACGAAAACATTTTCCCATTCTCCGCCTTGTGCTTTATGACAGGTGATAGCATATCCGTATTTACATTGCAATGCGTTGTAATACGGATCTTTTTTTAGTTGGGTATAAAATTCTAATTCTGCTTCTTTAGGGGTAATCCCCCGTTGTCTCATTCGCTGTTCAAAATCTGCCCATAATGCTTTTTGTTGTTCTATGGATAAAGAACCCGATTTGTCATTGAGGAAGTCATCCAGCAGGTATGCCTGGGTTTTGATTCCATCCACAGAAAAGGAAATCCTGCGGAATTTCAACTCAATTTGTTTTTTCCCGACAAGGGGTGTATGTATTTCAACTTCGGGTGACACTTTTTCGACTTGAACAATCATGCCGTTGAAGAGAAGGCTTTCCAAGCTATAATTGTTGCGGGTAATCAGGAGAAAATCACCGGATACAACAGTGGTTTGGGCTGTTCCATATAAATGAGCCCGAATCCGTTTGTTATAATTTAGCGCCTGTGCGTTTGAGTAGGTTATGACTATCGTGTTTTCAATCCCACTGTGTTTAATTGTATTGTCATATTTTTCGATAAATGAATCTGTGGATAATGTTTCAATGTCTGCGCCATCTGACAATTGAAATTTTGTGTATTGACCAGTATCGATTGCCATCCGGATTTGCCTGGCATTTTGATAGATACCGCTGTCTGCTGTTTGGCGGACGACTTCTGTCAAGGTTACTTGAACGGAGGATAAGTCGTAATTTTTTTTAAGATACTGTTCGTCTAACGCGGGGGATAACGATTGCATGACCGGAGGCAATTGGGCATAGTCTCCGATGAATACTAATTTCCGGTTCTGGTTTAGCCCGCAATAGTTGATTAAATCCGCCAATAATCTGCCTGAGCCGAAAAGGAACATTTCATTGTCTTGATAAATGTCGGCAATCATGGATGCTTCGTCTACGAAATAGACGGTATTTGTCGGATCTTGATTTTCTTTCAGCCAAAAACACCATTTGTCGTCAACTTTTTGGGGGAGTCCATCGAGACCATATATTGTCCGATGAATCGTTGCCGCAGGGTATGTTGTCCGTTCGTTTAATATTAATGCTGCGCGACCGGTCGGAGCCATCAAGCAGCAAGTCCTGTGTCGATGTTGTATCGTATTCACAAATTCACGCAACAACGTTGTTTTGCCCGTACCCGCAGAGCCACGGAGAATAAATACAGGCTTGTCTGAATCCAAAAAAACGTTGAATTCAGAAAGTGCTTGCTGTTGTGCCGGGGATAAATTCATTATCGGGGAGGTTAGGTGTTGTTTTATCGATATATTCAATAAGGTGTCCAAGTGGATTAGACGGGGGGGACATTTTTTGTATATATTCTCTGTTACCAATGACGTATAATGTGTTTCTTGCTCTTGTTACAGCGACATTTATCAGATTTGGCATTTTTTTATCTATCCAATAAATTTTATTTTCAGGTGAATTATCGCTCACAACCAAGCTATAAATCATAACATCTTTCTCGTCTCCTTGAAATTTATGCACAGTATCCGCTATAATTTGCGATTTGTATTGCGTCGGAATCTTTGCATTTAGTTGTTCTGCCTGGTCCTTAAAGGGGGTTACGATACCTATTTCGAGGTCTTTATCTTTTTTAATAAGGTTGACAGCAATTTCGACTGCTTTGTTCACTTCCGCGTCATTTATGTTTATATTATCAGTTTTTTGTTTGCCCTTTACATTTATCCAAACAATGCCTTTAGGAGTTCGTTTATAGTCTTGATCTTTAGTACAGATTTCTAACTGTGTCCCCAACTGTTTATGATAGAAAGTTTCATTTGAATATCCGATAATATGAGGATGGCATCTGTAATGCTTGTTTAAAATGACAGCCTGCATACCTGTTTTTATGAGTAAGTCATTGCAATAATCCCATAGAGATTGAGAGTTATAATTCAAAAAAGTCTGTTCGGTAAGTGATAAATGTTCTTTTATTGTATTTTCTTCCTGGTTGTTGACTTTAGAAATGTGCTTTAATTGTAAGGGATCACCGATTACAACCAGTTGCTTTGCTCTTAGAATTAAAGGGATGGCTGATGCGATATCGCATTGTGATGCTTCGTCTATTACAACCATATCAAATAATTCATATTGGGCAGGGAATGCGGATTTAACCGATAGATTGGTAACAGAAGTGATTTTAAAAACATCAAGGAAAACTTTGGTGCTATTGGTAAAGCGGTCTATTTCTTCAGATTTCCATGGTATATTGTTGGGTAAATAGCGCCGGTAATCTATTATTTTTTGTTCAATGCTGTTGTGTTTGTTTCCCAATAAGTGTCTTATGGTTGCTGTTAATAAGGGTTTTCCCAATTCTTTTAT
>ERZ778504.1161-NODE-1161-length-20785-cov-3.385432_pt1 | contig 20785 bp, 18 predicted proteins | sample MGYA00510046_ERZ778504 | MGnify/ENA primary metagenome ERZ778504 (study PRJEB29527, sample SAMN07138964) | mouse gut metagenome | material: feces | host: mouse | place: China:Nanjing | collected 2016-01-25 ...
AGTGCGGTTTTCATTCGAGTATTATAAGGACCGGGATTTCAGGCGATTTTTGGCGAGTGGGGATTTATATGCACTACATCTCTATCGGTCTGGACAGGGTAAAAAATCATTAGAGCTACTTGATTCGATGCTCACCCTGCCGAATGTTCCCGACAACATTAAGATTAAATTGCTTCAAACGAGAATTGGTGTTGGAGGAGCAGTATTTGACTGCAAAAATAACATCGCATATATCAAAAGTTTGCAGGCATTAGACAAAGATTCTGCGCAACAACTTGAATATAAATATCAATTGTGCGAGAACTACCAGTTTGCCGGTCAGACCGATTCTGCATTGCTCATGATTGACGAACTGATTGACTATGCTTACGCTAACCATAAAGGAGAGCTGCAATTTCAATACCAATACGAAAAAATAGGCATCTTAGAGGAATTAGGTAAATACGAGGAAAGCAACGCCCTCGTCGACTATATATTGAAAAATGCCCCTGGCAACACCGCAATTCCATATCTACGCTTTTGGAAAGCCTTGAACTACTTCAATATGGGCAAGTTGCGAGAGTCTTCAATCGAATTGGCAAAAGCAGACAGTTGCGCCAAAGGCGGGAATGACTTTGATAATAATTATTACGAAAGTTTTGCCGGACCACTCCGTGAATTTCTTGCATATAGACAAAATGGCAGGATAAAATTAAGTCAGTTAGCGGCCCTTAATAACGGCCAACGCGATATGTTCAACCGTCTTGAGTCTACACGTTGGGAAACCGAGCAAAACGTCCTTAAACAGGAAAACAAGGCACTGGCTTTAAAAGCGCAAAATAACCGTAAGACTGCAATCCTTATCATAGTGCTTCTTGCAGCCGTCATCATCGGACTGCTTGCCCTGTGGAACATCCAAAAACGAAAACGTAAGATAGTAGAGGCCGAGGAACGCGCCGAGGCACTGCAAAAGATGGTCGATGAACTACGATTCCATGACGGGCAATCATCAGGACAGGAATCCTTGCGCCGTGTCATGCTGCAACAACTGGGAATAATCAAAATGGTTGCCGAAACGCCCACCGAGCAAAATCGCGAGATGCTTAGAAAAATATCCTCGATTGACAGCGACACAAATGGGGCACTCGTAAATTGGGAAAACGTTTACGAAATAATCGACAATCTCTATTCGGGGTTCCATTCGCGACTGCATCAACGTTATGGCGATTTGCTCTCAGACAAAGAGGAACAAATTATCGTGCTTATGACAGCCGGATTCTCCACCAAGGAAATCAGTGTCATAACCCGTCAAACCACAGCCACTATCTATGTGAGGAAATCCTCGATAAGAAAGAAACTCGGAGTGCCCGAAAAGGAAGACATTGTATCTTTTTTACGCCAGCCGGCATCCGATTAATATTCATTTAGACGATTTGAAGCACGATTAAGACTTTTTCCTCGAGGACAGTCTGGTATTCAACAAATTACAGGTCTACAATTAAGACGTTGTTGTTTGGCGTTAAGCTCGGTTTAGCCATAATTTTGCGGTATGAAATCATAAAAACGTATCGCAATATGACAATGACAATCTTAAGAATCTACATGATGGCAACGGTTATCAGCCTGCTGCCAATCAGCGTAACGGCACAGGAAATAATAGATACAGTCGCGGCCCAAAAACTAAATGAAATCGTAGTCAAGGCCCCAAAGGTAATCCGCAAATCTGATATGGACATTTATTATCCGTCGGAGAGCGCGGTGGCCAACTCTAAGAACGGTATGCAGCTGCTCAACAATCTTATGATTCCGTCCCTAACTGTAACCGAGGCCCTTGGAACCATAAAAGCCGCCGGGCAAACGGTACAAATCCGTATCAATGGGCGAGAATCATCCGTCGAGCAGCTAAAGGCTTTGCGGCCCGAAACCATAAAACGTATCGAATGGCTTGACAATCCGGGGCTTCGCTATGGAGGTGCAAATTATGTGCTCAACGTCATCGTGGCCAACCCTTCTTTGGGTGGTTCGCTACAAGCCGAAGGCCGTCAGGCACTCAACACAGCCTGGGGCGACTACTATATCGATAGCAAGTTTAACAACAGGCGTGCGCAATTCGAAGTAGGGAGCATATTCAAACTTACCGACAAAGTCAAAACACACCGCGATTACAAAGAGACCTTCACCTATCCTGATGGTAAGACACTTACACGCACCGAAACGCCGTTGAACGGTCATATCAACAGCACATTCGGACGTTTGTGGAACTCCTATAGCTACACCAAACCCGATACAACAACTTTTTACGTCGAGGCCAGCGTTGACCCAACATTTTGTGATGATTTTACAACAAATGGACTTATGTCCATCAGCGATGGTTCTGACGACATAAATCTTTACGAATCAAACGGTAGCAGGGGTACACAGACAAAACTCTCAGCATATTTCGAACATAATTTTGCCCACAAACAGACGCTTGTTGTCGATTTCAATAGTTCATTTTGGTTTGGCAAATCATATTCAGACTACACCGAGCAAGTACTTGAGGCAAAAGACAACCTTACTGATATCCATACGATGATTAAGGACCGCAACCAGGCATACGCCATCGAAGCAGACTATATCAAGAAATGGGAAAACTCGCGCTTTACCGCCGGAGCATCTTATACGGCAAATCGCAACCGTTCGGTCTATGAAAACCTTGATGGTCAGATATTTCATCAACGCCAGGATAAGGTCTATTTCTTCGCAGAGTATTTCCAAAAAATCAACAAGCTCACCCTTACGGCAGGCATCGGTGCACAATATACCGACCTTCTATTCAAAGAAACAAATCAAGGAAGCCACTCGTGGAACCTGCGCCCGCAAGCCACTATATCGTATCGACTTAATCAAAAACATCAATTCCAATTGAGCTTTACGTCGTGGCAGTCAACGCCTTCACTTGCAGAATCAAATGTTGCACCTCAACAATTAGACGGCTTTCAGTGGCGTATTGGCAACCCAGATTTGAAGACTGCAAGTTCATACATACTGACTTTGCGATATAAGTTCGTTGCACCTCGCATTGCAGGTACGTTTGGAATCCGCGCCTTCAACAGCCCAAATGCTATCACCCCTTATCTTTATTGGGACAAAGATAGACTAATCACGTCATACGAAAACAGCCAAGGACTACAAAATCTAAGTTTCTTCCTGTCTCCTCAAATCGAGATTATTCCTAATTGGTTGATGGCAAGCGGATACCTCCAATATCGTATCGAACGTATGAAAGGACATGATTACAAACTACATAATCACAACCTGAGCGGCAATATAAACATAATGATCTCTCACTGGGACTTCGAACTTGTAGGTCAATATGTCCGGGCGCAACACGACTTATGGGGAGAAAAAATCAGTTGGGGCGAAAACCTGTCGATTGTACAACTATCTTATAATTGGAAAAACTGGCAGTTCGGAGTCGGTGTTATCATGCCATTCGGCAAATATGACCAAGGCTCAAAAATGTTGAGTAAATGGAATACAAACGAACAACACATGCGTCTCGACATGCGTATGCCCTATATAAGCATAGCCTACAATCTGCAATGGGGCCATCAAAAACACGGAGCAAACAAGCTCATCGACGCAGAAGCTAACGCCGACCGCTCGACAGCCGGTGGGAGATAGGGGTTAATAGTTGGTTTCGTCGGAGTGCAAGCTGTCTGGCTCTTCTCTGACCGAGATGTATTGGTCGTAATAGGCAAGGAGGAGTGTTGTCAAGGGCAGGGCGATGATGAGGCCGATAAAGCCTAAGAGCGTGCCCCACACCGACAACGACAACAGTATTATTGCCGGATTAAGGCCCATTGCCTTGCCCATGATTTTGGGCGTGAGAAAGAGGTCTTGTATGCACTGCACGATGATATAGACCGCCATTGTCGCCCACCAGATGCTCCAAAAATCGACATCAGAGTCTACCGAGCATACCAGGCACAGGAGCGTAGACGGGATGAGCGATATAAGCTGCAGGTATGGCACCATATTGAGCAAGCCGATGAACAGGCCGAGGACTATCGCCATAGGCAAACCGATGATACTGAAACCGATGCAGAACAGTATGCCCACTATGAAAGCCACAAGTGCCTGGCCGCGAAAATAATGGTTCATCGAATCTTTCACGTCGCCGAAGATGCGGAATGTCGTCTCGCGGTACTTGGGAGGCACCATACGGCGAAAACCCTTGAGCAACTTCTCGTAGTCGAGCATGATAAAGACCACATACAAAAGCACTATGAACCAATTGAACACACCGAGCACGAAGCTATAGCCGCCGGCGATAAACGACCCGAGGGTATCGAAGAGCGACTGTATATCCTGGCGCGTAAGTTCCTTAGATATACGCTCGAAATCGATGCTCTCTTTTATATACCGGTGCAACGAGTCGGGCACGAAACTAATCTGCGTGCCGTTCTCGGTATAGTGGCGTATGAAGTCGGCCACCTGGTGCATCTCCTTCAGTATTGACGGCACGACGAATACGCTCACGGCCACCACAATCAGCACACACTCAAAAAGAGTCATCAGGATTGGCAGCCAACGGTTCCTGACACCGAGCAGCCGCCGGTTGTACTGCACGAAGGGCTCGAGCAGATATGCCACCAGCCACGCCACAAGGAATGGCAGCAGCACCGACCGCAGCTCGTTAATCAGCCACACCGAGGCAATTACGACCGCAAGGGTAATGAGCATTCGCACCACACGGTCGAACGTAAACGGGCGCGGCACTGTATTTTGGTCTATATTCTTTGTCATCATTTGATATATAAAGCGAAATCGCTGCCAAAATTACAAAAAAATTGCTAATTTTGCAGCAAGAAAACACCAATCAATATATCGACACAATAAAAAGTAATGGAAGAAACACTGAAAGTCACACTTCGCGACAAAGCCTGGGCACGCTGGACGGCGCTCGGCCTGCTTGCCTTCGCGATGTTCTGCTCGTACATTTTCATGGACATCCTTTCGCCGATAAAGGATTTGCTACAGTCGACCCGTGGATGGGACTCGACCGCTTTCGGCACAATGCAAGGTTCTGAAACCTTCCTCAATGTATTTATCTTCTTCCTCATCTTCGCCGGTATCATCCTCGACAAGATGGGGGTTCGCTTTACCGCCGTACTTTCGGGCGCGGTGATGCTCGTCGGCGCGTCAATCAACTGGTACGCACTGACCGACCAGTTCCTCGGCAGCAGCCTGGCTGTGTGGTTTACCGAGCATCTCAACTATATACCCGGCTTCGACGAGCTGGGCATATCGCCTTTCTACGAGGGTATGCCTGCCTCAGCCAAATTTAGCGCAATCGGCTTCATGATATTCGGCTGCGGCGTCGAAATGGCAGGCATCACCGTCAGCCGTGGCATCGTGAAGTGGTTCAAGGGCCGCGAGATGGCCATGGCAATGGGTTCTGAGATGGCTCTCGCCCGTCTCGGCGTGGGCACCTGTATGATTTTCTCGCCCCTCGTTGCAAACTTCGGCGGCGACATCAGCGTGTCGCGCTCGGTTGCCTTCGGCGTGGTGCTGTTGCTCATCGCACTCATCATGTTTATCGTCTACTTCTTCATGGATAAGAAACTCGACGCCCAGACAGGCGAAGGCGAGGAGAAAGACGAACCCTTCAAGATTTCCGACATAGGCAAAATCCTGTCGAGCTGGGCCTTCTGGCTGGTGGCACTGCTGTGCGTGCTCTACTACTCGGCCATCTTCCCCTTCCAGAAATATGCCGTCAACATGCTGCAGTGCAACCTTACCCTCGACCCCGAGGGCGTGGGCGAGTTCTGGCAGAGCGACCTGGCCACATATATCCAATATGTAATCATGCTCATTGTCGCAATAGGCTCGTTTGCTTTCAGCTTCTCGAAAGATAAAAAAATCAAGCTTCCAGCAGTCAGTGTCGCCATCGTGGCCCTCGTCATCTACTGCGTCATGGGCTATATGCGCCAGAGTGCCGCCGCCATCTTTGCCGTCTTCCCCCTGCTTGCCGTCGGCATCACCCCGATTCTCGGCAACTATGTCGACTATAAGGGCAAGGCAGCCTCGATGCTCATCTTCGGCTCGTTGCTGCTCATCCTCTGCCACCTCACCTTCGCCTTCGTCCTGCCCATGTTCAAGGGCAATGCCGTCGGCGGCGTGGTTGTGGCCTATATAACTATCCTGGTGCTCGGTGCCAGCTTCTCGCTCGTGCCCGCATCGCTGTGGCCCAGCGTGCCCAAACTTGTCGATGCCAAAATCATCGGCTCGGCCTACGCCCTGATATTCTGGATTCAGAACATCGGTCTCTGGCTCTTCCCCCTGCTCATCGGCAAGGTGCTCGACGCAACCAACACCGATATCGTCGACGACCTCAATGCCGGTCTCATGACTGCCGAAGAAGCCGCTGTCAGCTATAACTACACATGGCCGCTCGTCATGCTTGCATGCCTCGGCGTGGCCGCACTAATCCTCGGCCTCGTACTCAAAGGTGTCGATGCCAAGCGTCATATCGGCCTCGAGCTGCCCAACATCACACCCTCGGCCGAGGTCGAAGAATCTGAGGTCGAAGCCGTAGAGGAATAACACATACTGTCCACACTGTCCACGGCCCGTATAGCGTGGACAGTGTGGACACTGTGGACAACCGACCCATGAAATAATACACTTGGTTGACCTAAATATTATAGAATATCGCGGGTCTAAAAAGACCGATGGCTATTATAGTCTATAAACTTGCTTCAATCAACCCCTCCCTACAGCCACGATTCCCAGTTGTCGCACGAGGTCTTGATATATTTGGCTGTCGAGGTATTGCCGTAATATTTCACCACGGTTTTTACGTTGCCAAAGAGGTACTCGGCCTTAGCCCGGGCTTCATCGCTTGTAAGCATAGCCAAAGCTGCGGTAAGTTCCGAGTCATACTCCGACTCAATCTTTTTGTACTCGTCAGAGTGGCTATAATCGTAGAGGAAGGCATACTTTCGCTCCGCAAAATCATCATCCCAGTATTGTAGTGCAGGATAGAAAATGCCTATATAATCGCCTCGCCAGTATTGAGTCAAGGCCCAACATTCTTCAAACGAATTTCTTCTGCCAATGGCATACATCAGACGAGCCTGTCCGCGCTCGTCAGCCGTGACACTTTGCAGCATCGTATCTTTATAAAACAGCATACGACGTGCAAACTCGAGTTTGGCATTGAGCTTAGGTCGCCCTATATGACGGGCAGCCTGCATATCATATTCCCAATGCTGGTTTTCATCGTAATACACTACTGACCAGCGCGAGGTGTAAGGTGTGAACGGGTCGCGCGACAGGTAACCGTCCTTATAGATGTTCATCGTCTTCTGATAGTCCTCGCTGACAAGTGACAGATAACGCTCTGCCCGGACATAATCTCCCTCGCGCAAGGCAAGCGTACCTATCACTTCGTTATAATAATCACTGTCAGTACGAGCCTTACGTTTCAAGAAATCATAGAGCGGAGTCGAGGCCTGCATATTGCCATAAGCTGCGGCCAATTGAGCCGACGACATACTCCCCATCAGTTGGAATGAAAGACTGCCGTAGACCGACGGACCACTATAAGGATAGATATCATCAGCATACGCACACAGCAGTATGGCAGTGCTATAATCCCGGTTCTTCCACAGCCGTGGAACCCAATCGGCATAGATTATGTTGCAAATTCTTCGTTTCCACTCGTATGCGTTTTCATCGAGCACACCGATTTTGCCTTCAATCCATTTCAAATCATCAACCAACGACCGGCTGTTACCGGCCCTTGCATCTAACTTCATCTTATAGGCACGTGCGAGGTCGCGCAGTTCATCCAAAGAGAATTTTTGTTGCAAAGAGCTATATACACAAGCCCGTGCCGCTGAGGGATTGACTCTATATTCATTGTCGATATATGCCAAAAGATAGTACCAATCGCCTTTATTGGCAATATTACTCCGCTTCAGAACCCGTTTAACTATAGGCTCCATCTTTCGCATAAAGACAGTTTCATAGCCACTATGCCATACTCTATTAACTGTGGCGTGTTGGGAAATCGTTCGGCCATATAGAACACCGCCGAGTCAGAAGACAACGACCACACATCGCCAGCCAAAGCAAAAAGCGAGTCGGCGCGGACATCATCGCCGAGGCGCCGCCAGCACCCGGCAACATAACGCCCGGCCATACGCTTCATAAGGTTATTGTCGGATATGTCGCTAAAAGCCGAACCAGCATATTCGATACATTCGTCATACTGACGCGAGGCAAACAGCCCTCTGACCACCTGTAGCCCATATCGGTCGCGCAGACGTGTGCCCTGATATGACTTACACTCTTGAATTATGTCTTTAAACTCAACAGGGACAGCCTCGCTGAAACGGGTTTGCGGATAGTACCATGGCGACTGCATATCGCTCCGAGTTTTTTCAAGTTGTTTGGCCGACCTAAGCAAATCCTCGACCTCGGTATCGCCAGAATTGTTCAGATAGGCATAGAACTTATTTGGCGATTTCTTAAGCATTAAATTATCCAAAAACTCGTCGCACGAACTACGATATACAGCATCTTCAATATCTTTGAGAGGGATTTTCTCATTAGTAAGTGCCTGCCAAAGCCTCACATTCTCTTCTTGCTCATAATACGACATAGGTTTGTGGTCGCCACTGAGAGCAAAAAACTCAGGGGTCGGGATTATAGGGGAATACGGGCCGCAAGCATAGGTTACTGCCCACACGCCGAACAGTGCTATGCTAAATCCCGGTCGCAAATATGCTGTCAATTTCATTTGTGCTGTATTTTGAGAGATTGTTTAAATCGAAATGATAGAGTATGTTGGCATGAGGACGTCCTTGGATTTGCCGTTCAACCAACGCCTTAACTTTTAATACATCGTCGATATCCGATGTTTCATTGCGTATCATGTCGCCGCTTCTGATGATTTTATCATTATACGGCACATCCTTCTTTGCAACATATAGATTAGGACCACGCCGGCTAAATCGGCTCGAATCAGCCAAATCTACACCGTTAAGCAGCCCTGCGAACTGGCGGTTTCTAAACAGGAGCTGCCATGAATACGTCGGGTATGCGATGTCGAGATGCAATGGGTATGAGGGAAGGTGCGTGAGATATGGCTCCACATCTTTTATATCGATAATCGAGTTGTCTGCATCGGGGTCGTCGAAACTACCGGTGTTATATACCATCAACACCCCGTTGTCGACAGGTGGCACCTTGCGTGAAAGCTGATGCAATCTGATTGTGGAACTGAGTCGCCACGGCAGGGCCAAGTCATCAATATGGCTGCGAACCGAATCGCAAAGTTTAAAAAACGAATATTCTGTCGCGGGTGTCCAGTCGCAATCAAGTTGCAGCTCACCGACATTGGGCAGGCCGTTATATTGACACATGTTCCGTACCCTTGTCACGATATTTGAGGCAAGCAGCCCTTCGTAATCCTTCATAGCCTTCAAGGCATCGAGCGTGATATATACCACGGGGACAAACTCGAGCGAGCCGAGGCTGTCGCGCAACAAGTCGTAGTCTTCGTCGCTAATTCTTACCGAGGCATTCGGCACAGCCCGATTCTCAATCGTCACAGCGTAGGCATCTTTCGAAACATCGAACATGCGCAGATAAACCCTGCCTATATCGTGCCCGGACATAAATGCCCGGTCGGCACTATCGAGGTGTAAGACCGTGCGCCAATAATATGCAGAGTTAAGTTCTTCGTGTACAGGCCTGTCTATAGAAACAGCGGGAGCGGCACCCCTCGTACACGACAGGGCCAAAACCATAATAGTTATAATCAAGATTGTATGTCTCATCACAATTGTTTTTATGATGCAAAATTCGATAAAATATACCGCCGGGCAAAGCAAAATGCCCGACGATGTATGAAATAGTATCGACAATGTATGAAACCGCAGACGGGCTACCGCCACACAATATAATTGCCCGGCAGGCGGTTCTCCTGTGAGCCGAAATACACCTTGGCGCCGTCGGGCGCGATGTAAAATCCGGCGGCATCCGACCCAACGAGGTAAATGGCATTTCTCGCACCGGCATCAATCAGTGCCTGTGAAAAATCATGAAATGTGAGTCGCTTTTCGCTCAAAACGACGCAAATCTTGCCGTCGATTTCAGCCAGGGCCTTGCGCATGGCACGCCCTTTGGGTTTGTTTTCCACTATCTGTCCACCTACAACCAATGGATATTGGCGGAAAAAGGAACCGTCAGACTCCAAAGCATGCTCAAGCATAGGCGTTGCATCGGCGACACCGATTGAAATATTGCCATCGACAATCGAGCAAAAACCGGACTTCGACTCGCCCTTGCTCACGAGCATGCCTTTGACAACATAGGTTCCGACAATGCGGCCATCGCTACCCATTACATCTGCCGTCGGGGCGACCAGTATGGCGGTAGAGTCATCAACGACATCATCGCCAATCTCGAGTGTGACAATGCAGTTTTCAGGCATCAGGATTTTTAATCCGGCACCGCTGACTGTCGTGTCCCTCTCGGCGATAAAACCTTTTGCCACCGGGGGTGCGACATCAGGCACGACCACCTCAGTCACAGGCTCTACAGGGTCGGAGGCGAAATATGCCGTATCGTCATTCTTTTCTCTCGACATATTAAAGATAAGCACGGCGACGATGAGAATCACAATCACCACCGACACTATGACAAGCACGCTGTTGCGCACCACGGGTCTCTTTCGCGTTGACCCGTCCGGCAAGGGCGAAATAATGCGGATTTCGTCGTCGCCTATATCATGAAGTTTTAACGACACTGGGATACCTCCTTTTCCAATAACTCTTTCAAAGCCTTCAACGCTTCTTTCGACGCAGACAGCTCGTGGCGGAAAGTGCGGCAGTCGGACAACACCATCTTCTGACGCGACGGGTTGATATAGGCTATGAAATCGCGGTTTACAATCAAGCTCTTGCCTATGAGTATAAACCTGTTGTCATCATGGTCAAGCATTTCGGCAATCCGTCGTTCAATCTGCCCCAACTGCAATGTCACAACGAAGCTGTTGCCGTCGGCCAGGGTGATTGACGAATAGTTGCCATCGGCCACGACAAAGGCCACCGAGTCGTCGGGAACCCGGAGCACTTCTGCGGCTGTTGCAAATATAAGACGTTTGTTCATGAGCTTTAATGATGCAAATTTACAACTATTCCTCGACACACGGGCCAATCTAAGCGAAAGACTTGAACCGCCGAAGCAAATTTTTTTGTAATTTTGCACTCGCGACGTGTGTCGCCACATTTTTTCACGTTTGTTTATGACGACTCAGACATACCCTGTTTCTGCAACCGAGAAGGTCGCTTCGTTTATATGGCAACATGTGCTATTGATTATTTCGCTGTTTATCATGACCTTCGGTGTGGCATTGTGTGTGCGTTCCGCCCTTGGTAGCAGTGTGATTTCTACAATCCCCTTTGTGTTGACTATCGCCGGCGGCGAAGGCATGGCCCCGGCATGGACGATTGGCGAATACACCTATCTAATGAATGCCGTTTTCGTCCTGCTGCAAATTCTGATTTTACGCCGCCGGTTTGAGTGGGTACAGCTATTCCAACTGGTCATAGGCTTCTTCTTCGGCTACCTGCTCGACCTCAACATGCTCTTGACCGCCCCTCTCGTCGGCAGCGGCCTGCCAAGCCAAACCATAGCCCAGGTTGCCGGCTGCACCATATTGGGCATCGGCATCGCTTTCGAAATACGCTGCGGCTCGGTGACGATGCCCGGCGAGGGAATCACCGTGGCCGTAAGCCGCGTGTCGGGGCTGCCCTTCCCTAAGACCAAGATTATCGTCGACTTGACCCTGGTGGCCATAGCCGTCATATTGGGATACGCCTACTTCGGCACTTGGCTGTGGCGCGTCGTCGGCGCCGGAACGCTATTCGCCATGATTTATGTCGGTTTGGTGGTAAAGCTCCTCAACTCGCACCTCGACTGGTTCGACCATGTGGTATGCTACCGCCCCGGCATCGGCCGCTATATCTACGGCCTGGCACGGTATATCTACAAGCGGTTCAACTAATCGCCACGCGCCGTCATGCAACATAAAATAGTATCATCGACCGGGAGCCACAGGCTGCTGCTGTTCTTCGCCGGCTGGGGCATGGATGCCACACCCTTCGAGGAGTTGCGGCGCCCCGGCTATGACGTGGCCGTGGTTTGGGATTACCGCTCGACCGCTATCGACTGGTCGTTTACACGGCCATACGTCGAAATATGCTTAGTGGCATGGTCTTTCGGCGTATATGCCGCCGCAGTCTCTACGCATGCAATCGACATCAAGGTTACGCGCCGCATAGCTGTCAACGGCACGCTCTATCCATGCGACCGCCGCCGTGGCATCCCCCCGGCGATATTCTACGGTACCCTCGAAGGGCTCGACGAGCGCAACGTGGCTAAGTTCTACCGCCGCATGTGCGGCTCAGCCGACGTCTATCGCGAATTTTGCGAACACAAACCCGAGCGCGAGGTCGACGGCCTCCGCGACGAGCTTGAGGCATTCTCGCCCGAGGCTACCCTGCTCTGCCAGCCGCTGTCGAACTACGACATGGCAATCATAGGGCGCGACGATGCAATTATTCCGCCTGCCAACCAGTGGAGGGCATGGCTCGGAACACCCACGGTCTTCATCGACGCGCCCCACTTGGCCGACATACAGCGTATTATCGACCACTTCATCCTCGACAAACAGCGTGTAGGCCAACGCTTTGCCACCGGCCTCAAGAGCTACGAACACGAGGCCGGCGTACAGTCCCAAGTCGTTGAGCACATGTCCTCTATGATGACACAAAGCGGAATAGATTGCCGCATGGCTACGAGCGGTTGCCGCGTGCTCGAAATCGGCAGCGGCACCGGCAGCCTGACCCGTATTCTCGACAACGCCATAACCGACGGCTATCTCGAGATGTGGGACCTTGCCGGCGACCCATGTGTCAGCGGTTTGCGACGATGCTTCAAGCAGGTCGATGCCGAAACCGAAATCGTAAATGTACCAACCGGTTCATTCGACGTAATTGCCTCGGCATCAACTATACAGTGGTTCAACTCACCGGCACGTTTTCTGCGCCAGTGCCGCCGGGCACTTGCCCCTGGCGGTTACGTGGTGCTAAGCTCTTTTCTCGCGGGCAATCTTGCCGAGGTCAGCGATGCAACGGGGCGAAGCCTACCACTAATGACCTTACCGCAATGGCAAATGACTATCCCTCGCGATTTCGAAATCGTTGATTCGGCAGCATGGAATGTCACCCTCGACTTCGACTCGGCAATCGATGTTTTCCGCCACCTCAAGGCCACTGGAGTTAATGCCCTCGGGCGCACCTCGCGCGGCGAAAGCAATCTTCACGACATACTCGGCCGCTATCGCCCGGCCCTCGATGGCCGCTTCCATATTACATACAAGCCTTTTATCTTGATTTTAAGGTTGAAATAACTCAAGTTTCGCAAGTCCATGACTTGCGAAACTTAAATAAAATAAAAAATGAGCGAAGCAATTTTCATTAGCGGCATCGATACTGATGCCGGCAAGACATACGCTACTGCATACTATGCCAGGCTACTTGCCAAGGAAGGCCTTGGTGTCATAACTCAAAAATTCATACAGACCGGCTGCGTCGGCTCGAGCGAGGACATAGAGGCCCACCGCCGCCTTACCGGCACAGGGCTGCTGCCCGAGGACACCGAGCATCTTACTGCACCAATCATATTCACCTATCCTGCCTCGGCCCAGCTTGCCGCACGCATCGATGGCTGCGAAATCGACACGCAACTGATTACCGATGCCACCAACAAGCTCTTGCAGCGTTACGACAAGGTGCTGATTGAAGGGGCCGGCGGTTTGATGGTACCCATCACTGATGATTATTTCGCCATCGACTATGTGTGCGAAAGGCACCTGCCGGTCGTGCTAACAACCAACTCGAAACTCGGCTCGATTAACCATACAATCCTGTCGCTCGAAGCCATACGCTCACGCGGCCTCGAACTGAGGGCGGTCATCTACAACTCTTACTTCGATACCGACACCGAAATCTCGGCCGACACACGCGAGTACATCCGCCGCTACCTCGCCCGCCACTTTCCCGACACCGCCTACATCATCATGCCCTCTTACGACAAATGGGATAAGTGAACTCGCAAAGTCGGTAAAAAATTATTTTTGCAAATTACAAATTTTTCACTAACTTTGTGACTCGCATAAAGGGGTGCCCCCTGGCGGGGCTGAGATTAAACCCTAAGAACTTGATGCGGATAATACCGACGAAAGGAATAAATATGAATATCACAGTAAACCGTAAACCACACACATTCGACGGCGCCGAGATAAGCCTTGTCTCGGTGTTGGAGTCGTGCGCCATCCCGACAAAAGGGATAGCCGTCGCTCTCAACAACCACGTCGTGCGAAAATCAGACTGGCAGACAACCATGCTCCACGACGGAGATTCTATCACTGTCATTCAAGCTGTGTGTGGTGGATAAGGACTTCAAACTCATAGTCGTTACACCGGAGAATATCGTAGATTTCGAATCGGTGCTCATAATGTTGATGCTCGACAACGGTATCGACAGGGTACACTTGCGCCATCCCGGTGCGACCGCCGACGAAATTGCCGACCTAATTTTTGGCATTCCCCAACGCCTTTATCACCGTCTCTCGCTACACGACCATCACGAATTACTGCGGAAATTCCCCTCGATTTGGCCGCACGTCAACAGCCGCAATCCGCTTACCGAGGGTGTAAAGCACTATACCCGCTCATGTCATGATTTCGACGAAGCCAATGACGACAAGGATGCAGATTATTGTTTCGTCAGCCCGATATTCGACAGCGTTTCAAAAATCGGTTACAAATCCAGGTTCGGCATCGAGAGGTTGCGGCAGGCATCAGAGCATGGCCTAATATCAAGCCAAATGATAGCCCTCGGAGGCGTAGACCCCGACAAATTTCCGCTCCTGCGCGAACTTGGATTCGGGGGAGCAGCAATGCTCGGATATATGTGGGCCGACAACGATTTTGCAAATATTATTAAACGAATAAATGCTGCAGTTCATAACTCACACTAACACAAAATACAACGACATAGTCGAGGGTGCGCGTCTGGCCCTCGAGGGCGGATGCCGCTGGATACAGCTACGCATGAAAGAGGCAAGCCCCAACATGATAGTTGACAAAGGAATCGCCCTGCGCAAACTATGCGACCTCTACGGGGCGAAGCTCATCATCGACGACCATGTCGAACTCGTCGATACCATCTGTGCCGACGGCGTGCACTTAGGCAAAAACGACATGCCCGTCGGCGAGGCCCGCAAGCTCCTTGGCAACGACAAGATAATCGGTGCCACGGCCAATACCTTCGACGACATTGCAAAAGCCGTCGCCGCAGGGGCCGACTACATCGGCCTCGGGCCGTTCCGCTTTACACAGACCAAAGAAAAATTATCGCCCACGCTCGGCATCGAGGGCTATCGCAACATCATGGCCCGATGTGCCGCTGCCGGCATCAATATTCCCGTCGTGGCCATCGGAGGCATCACCGTCAATGACATGCCACAACTCGCGACTACCGGCATAGCCGGCGTAGCCATCTCGGGTGCCATCCTCAACGCCCCCGACCCGGTATCTGAAACTAATAAATTCATCAAAATTATGGACGACAAACTGATAATCGGCGGAAAGGAATTTGCTTCGCGACTTTTCGTCGGCACGGGCAAATTCAGCTCCAATGAAATCATGAGAGAAGCCATCATTGCCTCGGGAACGAATATGGTCACCGTGGCCATGAAACGCATAGACATGGAGAACCCCGAAGACGACATGTTGCGCCATATCGCCGGACGAGACATTCAACTGCTCCCCAACACCTCGGGCGTGCGCGATGCACGCGAGGCCGTGCTTGCAGCCCAGCTTGCACGCGAGGCTTTCGAGACAGACTTTATAAAACTCGAAATCCATCCCGACCCCAAATATCTGCTTCCCGACCCCGTAGAGACACTAAAAGCAACCGAGGAGCTCGCCCGTCTCGGCTTCAAGGTTCTGCCCTACATACAGGCCGACCCCGTGCTGTGCAAGAGGCTCGAAGAAGTCGGCACAGCCGCAGTCATGCCCCTTGCAGCACCTATCGGGACAAACAAGGGCCTGGTGACACGCGACCTGCTCGAAATCATCATAGCCGAGAGCAACGTGCCCGTCGTTGTCGATGCCGGCCTCGGCGCCCCGTCGCATGCTGCCGCAGCCATGGAAATGGGTGCCGACGCAGTGCTGGTCAACACCGCCATAGCAATCGCCGGCGACCCCGTGGCAATGGCACATGCCTTCGCCATAGCCACTGCTGCCGGACGCGAGGCTTACAAAGCCGGTCTGGCATGCACATCGGTTTCGGCTGTCGCAAGCAGCCCGCTTACATCGTTCTTAGACCTCTAAACCATGTTCTCGGAAGAATTAAAACAATATGACTGGGACGCGACCACGGCGCAAATCAACGCAATGACCGCCGCCGACGTGCGTCGTGCACTCAGTTCGCCCAATCCCGGCATCGAGGGCTTCATGGCCCTCATATCGCCTGCGGCAGCTCCTTTCCTCGAACAAATGGCTGCCAAGAGCCAGGCCCTCACTCTCGAACGTTTCGGCAAGACGATTTCGATGTACATACCCATGTATATCACCAACTCGTGCACCAACGCCTGCGTATATTGCGGCTTCAACCGTCACAACAAATTCAAGCGCGTGGTGCTCAAACCCGACGAAATCGAAAACGAGTGTAAGGCCATCAAGAAACTCGGGCCGTTCGAGAACCTGCTGATTGTTACCGGTGAAAACCCCGTCGTGGCCGGTGTCGAATATCTGTCTAACGCCCTCAAGGTCTGCCGCAAATACTTCAGCAACCTCTCTATCGAGGTGATGCCGCTGCCCACCGAGGGCTATGCCCGACTTGTCGAGGACGGCCTCAACGGCGTGGTATGCTTCCAGGAGACATATCACCGCGACAAATACAAGACCTATCATCCGGCCGGACAAAAGTCTGATTTTGAATGGCGTGTCAACGGTTTCGACCGCATGGGCACCGCCGGTGTACACAAAATCGGCATGGGCATACTCATCGGCCTCGAAGACTGGCGCACCGACGTGACCATGATGGCCCGTCACCTGCTATACCTCCGCAAAAAATACTGGAAGACGCGCTATAGCGTCAACTTCCCGCGTATGCGTGCCTCGGCAAGCGGCTACCAGCCCAATGTGATTATGACCGACCGCGAGCTGGCGCAGCTCACATTCGCCTTCCGCATCTTCGACCACGATGTAGATATCTCGGTCTCGACACGCGAACTGCCCGACTTCCGCAACCATATCTGCGCCCTCGGTGCCACATCGATGAGTGCCGGGTCAAAAACCGAGCCCGGCGGCTACTATACTTACCCACAGGCTCTCGAGCAATTCGCCGTAAGCGACGAGCGCACGCCCGCCGAAGTGACCGAGGCTATCCGTCGCGCCGGCAGGGAAGTTGTATGGAAAGACTGGGACAAAGTTTTCGACATTGTATGACCACCCTTTCAGACCGTTATAGCCGCCAGATGATGCTCGCCGAAATAGGCCCCGAAGGCCAACGGCGCATCATGGCTTCGTCGGTGCTCGTCATCGGCCTCGGGGGCCTCGGCTGCCCGGCGACGCTCTATCTCGCCGGTGCCGGGGTCGGGTGCCTCGGCCTCGCCGACCACGACGTGGTAAGCGTCAGCAACCTGCATCGACAGTTACTCTACTGCGACAGCGAGGTCGGCACACCGAAAACCGAGGCCGCACGTCGCAGACTGAGCGCAGCCTCGCCGTCAACGCTATTCAACATATATCCGCACGGCATAAATCGCGACAACGCCGCCGATATTATAAGCCAATACGACCTGGTGCTCGACTGCTGCGACAACTATGCCACGCGCTACCTTGTCGACGACACATGTGCTGCGCTCGGCAAGACCTGGATATTTGCCTCGCTGAGCGGATATCGCGGCATGGTCTCTGTCTTCTCGCCGGAATCGCCCATGCGCTACGGCGACCTCTTTGCCGACCGCGAGGAGCTTTCCGCCCAATCCGCTGCAAGTGGCGGCGTAATAGGCCCTACGGCCGGCGTCATAGGCTCGGTCCAGGCTGCCGAGGCTGTCAAAATCTTGGCCGGCAACAAATCGGCTCTCGACGGGCGCCTGCTTTCCGTCGACCTTTTAAATATGGATTTCAATACTATAGATTTATAATATGTGGACTAATTTCGACCAGTACGCATCGCTCTACGACGCCTGGTTCTTAGAAAACGAAAACGTACTCCTCTCCGAACTGCGACTCGTCGCCATGACCCTCGCCGATGCCGGACGCATACTGTCGGTAGGCTGCGGCAGCGGCTTGTTCGAGAAGCTTCTTGACAAGGAATTCGGCATAAAAATCACCAACGGCATCGAACCTTCGAAAGAGATGGCTGCCATTGCCACCGCACGCGGCATCGACGTGACCATCTGCAGCGCCGAAGACGCCGACTTTGGCAAGCAGGATTACGACACCATACTATTCAACGGCACACCGAGCTATATCGACGACCTCGACTCGGTTGTACGCAAGGCATACGATGCTCTCCCCGTCGGTGGCCGCATCGTCCTCATCGACGTGCCTAAAGAGAGTTCCTACGGGCTGCTCTACAATCTCGCCATGACTCTCGGCACATGGGACCACCCCCTGCTCGAAGGTTGCAAACCTCGCGACCCATACCCCATACAGCTTGTCAAGGCAGCCCATTGGCGCACGACAGCCTCGAAGTTAGAAATCGTCAAGGCATGCGGCTTCAAGGACATCACCACCGCGCAGACCCTTACAACACATCCACTTGTGTCGGATGCCGCCGCCGAGATGCCTCAGCAAGGTTGCGACAAGGGCGACTACGTGGCAGTAATAGCCTATAAATAAATGAAATGGTCTGAATACACATGGGCACAGGCCGAGGGCATCTATAATGCCATACTCGAGCATCCGTTCGTAATAGAGCTGGCCGACGGCTCGTTACCTCGCGAGAAATTCCTATTCTACCTCGGCCAGGATGCGCGCTACCTCGAAAGCTACTTCCGCGTACTCGCCCACATAGCATCACGACTCGGAAACAAGGCTCATGCCGAAACCTTTATACGCTTCGCAAGCGACGGGATTGCGGTCGAGAAGGCCCTGCACCAATCCTTCCTCAAGGGTATGACATTGCCCGCGAAATCGCCCACATGCGCCCTATATACGGCCACCGAAATGTCTACGGCCTACGAGAGCGTGGCCGTAGAAGCAGCCTCTATTCTCCCTTGCTTCTGGGTATATCGAAACGTAGGACGCCACATCCTCAGAACATGCCGCGACATCGGGCACAACCCTTACGCGCAATGGATTGAGACTTACGCCGACGAATATTTCGACAAGGCCACCGACGAGGCCATTGAAATATGCGACCAACTTGCCCAGAGTGTTTCGGAGAACGAAAGGCTCCGCATGACCGATATTTTCTTAACCTGCACCCGTCTCGAATGGATGTTCTGGGACAGTGCCTACCACCTCGAAAAATGGAAAATATGACCAATACATACCGCCGCGCCCTCACCATCGCCGGCAGCGACCCAAGCGGCGGCGCAGGCATACAGGCCGACCTCAAGACATTCTCTGCCCTCGGCTGCTATGGCATGAGCGCGATTGTAGCAGTTGTCGACGAGAACACCGTCGGAGTGACTGGCGTTCACCCCGTGCCGGTCGACTTTGTAACCGGACAAATACATTCGTGCCTCGACGATATCGGTGCCGACGCCATAAAAATCGGTATGCTCCACTCGGCCGAGCTGATAAGGTCTGTGCGCGAGACCCTCGACCAATACCCCGAAATCAAGAATATCGTACTCGACCCGGTGATGGTTGCCACCTCGGGCGACCCTCTCCTCGAGGCCGATGCTGTTGCCACCCTCCGCGAAGTCCTCATACCCCGTGCACGTGTAATAACCCCGAATATCCCCGAGGCTGAAATCTTGGCCGGTTGTAAAATCAACAGCCAGGACGAACTGCCACAGTTTGCAAAACGACTGTCTGAAAGCTGTGGCGGTGTGTCGGTATTGTTAAAGGCCGGGCACCTCCACGACGACGAGCTGATTGACATCTTCTATAACGCCGAAACGGGCCAGACTCTGCCGCTCAAATCAAGGCGTTTAGCAACCGCCAACACCCACGGCACGGGCTGCACTCTATCCTCGGCCTTCGCAGCATACCTTGCCAAAGGTTTCGGCCTCGACGAGGCTGCCAAGGCTGCCAAAGACTACATCGCAGCCGCCATCGAGGCCGGCTCACGCTACAAAATAGGCCACGGTCACGGCCCTGTGCACCACTTCCACAACTGGTGGTAAGAATCAAGCCTCGTCTTGGACGACGCTTCAAGACGAGGCATCACTACCGGTTTACCCTCGGCTCTAAGGCATTACAGTTCTTAGCATCTGAATATTTTACATGCATCCGCGTTCGTGAAAACAAACACCACAACATATAAATCAATGGGAGAACGACAAGTCCACCTATCCAGTACACTGCCAACACATTAAAAATGATATTGGTAAAATATCGAATGGCTTCGGGAATATAATCCATTATAAGTGCATACACCATTACAAGTGCCACAGCCCCAAGCCATGACCATAGGGCAAATTTACGAAAAGTATTATATAATCGCAAAAACGAAACGTGCAACTTTCAAAAACGAAACGAGCAAATCTTCT